>Ga0099824_1009526_pt1 | contig 11920 bp, 6 predicted proteins | sample SiratrowhiteBW_FD_76837 | JGI IMG/M metagenome (GOLD analysis project Ga0099824, IMG submission 76837) | Root nodule microbial communities of legume samples collected from California, USA - Siratro white BW | ecosystem: Host-associated > Plants > Roots > Nodule | place: USA: California... | reverse complement strand
AACTACGGTAATCTTCGCTTTGAAAGATTTGGCATCGATGATGTTCTTGTCTCACCTACGTTCGAGACCTTCACCAACCTCATGTGGCCTCAAGGAAATCCACCATTATGGTACTTTTCTATTGTATTACATTGCTTACATAATACATTCAATAGGCATGCATTTTTTTAATGAACTATTTTCTCTGGTGACAGTGAGGCATTGAAGTGTATGAGCTTAAAGATGTCAGAAATAAGCTTATTAGTCTTGAAAATGATTTTGGAGGGTTATGGCCTTTCCCAGCATTACATTTCAGATGTTCAAAGCATGATGGGTTGGAGTGATATGCGTTTGAACAAGTACCAAGTTCCAGCAAACAACAAAGGCTCTGATGATCAGCCTGGAAGGTTGGCTCACACTGACAAAAACGCCTTGACCCTTTTGTGCGATAATGAAGTCCAGGGTTTGCAGGTGCTATCCAAAACAGGCAAATGGATTGAAATAACGATACCCCAAGATGGCTTTGTGGTTATAGTTGGTGATACACTGAAGGTATAGAGAAAGCTATAGGTAACAGTTTCTTACATCATTGTTATATTGAATAACTTTGTTACGTGAATGCATGCATAGGCATGGAGCAATGGGAGGCTTCATGCAGCGAAGCACAGAGTGGAGCTGAGTGGAGAAGGAGAGAGGTACTCTTTTGGACTTTTTTCAGCACCGAGGGAAGAGACGATTGTTGAGCCTCGTGAGTTGGTAGATGACACAATTCATCCTCTTCGTTATCGTCCATTCAATTATGGAGAGTTTTACCATTACTATGCTTCAAATATGAAAGGCGATGCAATTGAAGACTTTGCCGGTCTTTGAAAGCAATTTATGATAAGATTTATGTGCATGAACGGGAGCATGAGGGGTAGCTGACATAGAATAATCACACCTCTTTTTCAATAAGATATTGCGACAATAATTTTGTCAGTGGCGACTAAATATGCATACAATATAAAACTATTATAAATCAATTAAACTATTATGAATCAATTAAATCAAACCAAACCAAAAATAAAAAGAAAGCACAATAAGAATCATGAGAAAACTAGCCTTAAAAGGGACGAATCTTGACATAATAACACCCTCTAAATTAATTGTTAATGGCAAGCTAATTTTTTATTTATTTTAAATTTGTTTTAAAAGTAGTGTCAAAATATTTATTAAAACTGATAGTTCATAGGTATAATTATAGCGATGGTCTAAGTTTTAGTTTAATGATTTAGCAAGAGAAAGAAATTTTAGTAAACATAAACCACACACACACAAAAATTCTATCACGAATTAGATATAATAATGTTTATAAAGGACCTTCACGAATATTGTCAAAGATGAAGACTATAGTGAGACCTTGACCTATTAAGTTTAAAATTAATGGTTCAGATTTTTGAAGTTTTAAATACCTTTAAAATTTTCACATATATTAAATATGTTTCCAAAATTATTATTATTCTAAATTTAATGTTATTGTTAACAATGACAATAAATGAAAAACTTACGTTAATGATATATTATAATACATAAATTTTATAAATAAAAATTATTTTAGTTATATGTATAATTAATAATATGTTAAGATTCTCGTTCAAGTAAATTTTCATTTATAGTTAATTAAAAATTCTAAAAAATATGTTTAATTTTTAAAAAGTAAAAATAATAAAATTTCTTTTGGAAAACTATTTTGATATATATTACAAGAACTCTAGAGATATAAAAAAAGTGTTTTATTATTTTTTTTATTTTCTGTTTTTTTTTTCAAATTCCAAATTTCTTCTATATTTAATTTTCCACCACCTTAGAGACCCCTCATTTCCTTCTCAACTTCATACAATTAGAGCAGAAAGACCTAGATATATTGTTAGTCTCAAACTTTTCAATTTTGGATGTAAAAATGATTTTTGACCCACCTACCCAAAAAATTACATATTTTACCTCATATTCTAGGTTTTAAGATGAAATGATGCGACTAAAATATTTTTAAACCATAAAAAAATAATAGTGTATTTTTAAGTATTTCGGTAATACTCAAAATGTCGGAGAAAGAACGAGTAGAGAGCATAGCATGGAGAGCGAATACTCAAACTCAAGAACCGTCCAGAAGATTCTAGATCTTCTCTACGCCGCCGGCTTCCTCCACACGTCAGACTCCGATGCGCCACCGTCTGAAAAAGTCACCGCCGGTCTCTCCTGGTGCATCGCCGCCCTAACGCAAGTATCTCTTTCTCCCTTCTTTCGATCAATTCGGTTGAGGTTTTCTCTGCACTCAATTCCCCTTACTGGCCTTGCAGAGACCAGGAAAAAACACTTGGCATCGAGGAATCTTTAGAATTAGTTGGATGCCCGCACCCTCTTCGACTCTCTCAAGTCCAAGATCTCGATGCCGACGCTCTTTTTACTGTAATTCAGTGGCTTACGTCACACCTTCCGCAAAATCAAGAACACCGTGCCAGCGAGGTATTGGACTGTTGCTAACAGTGATCGAAAAATTTGGTTCTGATAAAGTGTAAAAGATTGGTGATGTGCCTGTTTGCTGAAATAATGAAAGGGAAGCTTGAAGTGGGTGTTCAACTATTTTTGATTATTTAGAACATGTTTGTTTCTGTTTTTGAAAACTGTTTTTAAATGTAATATATTGTTTGGTAAATAGTATATGAGCTGACAAAACTTATAATGTCATCTAGAGCGTGCTTGGATGGGAGAATGGTTTTTGAGAGCATCTCGTCTGAAAAAAAATTCCATATTTTTAGTGGAAGTGCTCTCTAAACCATTTATAGCTTGTATCCAAACGGATTCCTAGACCCTTGTTTATACTAGGTTTATTGACTTTTCTAATAGCTCAATTAAAAGTTAATTAACTATGATTTCTAATTGATTGTCGGTTTATAGAATTGAACTCCATATTCACTTGTATTTTCTAGAAATCGTTTTTTGAATTTTTTAAGTAGTTTTTAAAAACTTAAAAACAGAAATAGCTGTTGCAAACCTTTATCCAAATATGCTGTGTTTATTACTTGTTTAATGCAGTGCTGATTTTTCATATAGGTTTCTCGTGCTGATAATACCATTGAAGTGGATGACTGTAGAACTTCTATTGAGGCGTTGAATGGCAACTTAGATGAACTGGTTGGTGAGATGGATAAGATGTTAGATATGAAACTGGCTCCTTTTTTTTTCTTTTCTTATAACATGCCCCATCCTCCCCCTTTTTAATCTTCTTTGATTGTTAGTTTTGTGCTTCTCCTGCTAATTGTCAACAGAAAATTGACAACCGTTCGTTTGTATTTCTAATTTTTATATCCTTAGCAGCATTTGCATCTATGTTCTGTATAAATTTATTTGGCTTTGCTATTGAATGAGCTTCTTATTTTTGGCCTAAAGAATCAGCGGAAGATGATCGCTGTGAAGCAATTAACTACTCTACAAGAGAGAATCAGTAATGAGGGTGCTGATTCTGCGGCACAGAAGTTGATTTCTTTAATGACGTCTTTGAAGGTGAATCATTTCTTTCAATTTATGTAATATTCAAATTTTCAAACCTGCCGGTTGGTGCAGGATATTGAACTAATTTTTAATTAACAATTGCTCTAAAATATGATATTAAGTGGTGCTAATGCCATTCACTGTTGGTTCAGGACCTTGAAAAGCAGGAAAGTTACTTTCAGTCCAATCGCAATTCTAAACACTCAGAACTTCAAGCTGATATTAGTGCATTAGAGAGGCAAATTACAAATTACAGTGATAACAAGAATCTATCTGATGGACTGCATAATTCTTTAAGAGAACTAGTTGAAAAAGTCGATTTGATGAAAAAGGTAACCAGTTTTAACAAGCGGATTTGTTTCCTACTCCTTTTATTCCCATCTAGTAGCACCTGATGATTTTAAATTGTTGTTGTGGTTGCCCTGCAATTACTGAAATTATGGAACTTGTGGGCTGATGTGGTTTGATGAAATTGCGGTCACCATATGGTTGCAAAAAATTCCCAAAATGCAATAATGCAGCAGCAATTGCATCTGGAAACTGCTATTTAAAACATTAAGCTTTCCTTACTAGTTCTTGACCATTGCTTATTTCATTGTTTCAATTACTATAAACCCCATACCTTTTCCCTTTTTGTTAGCAACTTGCTGCTAGATTGAGGAATATTGTAGAAGTAAGGCGTCAGATTGATGACCTACCTTGCCAATCAGAAGTAATCCAGTACGTTTGTTTCTTTCACCGTTCATCTGTACATAATTTACATCATATTCCTTAAAACTCTTTGCCAATGAATTTGAATTTCTTACCTAGTTCTAATTTATGTGCAATTAAACTAATCCAGGATATTTTCTTTCAAATTCATCTGCACACATCTTTCAGTGCTCTTATACTCTTTGAAGACGCACACTACTTTATTTCAATTTCTTGCAATTTGAACTCATCTTCAACTCAAGGTTGAAAAATACGAACTCAATATAATTGTTTTTTACATTTAAATTTATTAATTTCCACAATTTTTGTTTCCTAAACTTTGGGAGATAGGGAGTGACTGACTTAAATGGATAGGTTGATAGAAAGATACCACGTCCCTGTTTAATCTTCTAATCCATTCTTATTGTGTAGGAAGTTTAATCAATTAATTTACTTGTGCCTACTAGTCTCTAAGGTATACTAATTCATGTGGGAGTTATGCCCCTGCAACTAATGCATCATTTTATTGAATGAAGTAGAATGTGTAGTATGAAAAAATCTATAAAAGACTCTAGATTTGGACCATTGTGCATTGAAGAGAGGAAATGAATGTCATGCATATATGATAGGTTTGATAACATGTGCAGACTGCTTGTAGTCTTGTATGTATTATTTACTAGATATTTCTTCGTTTGTGTCTGCAGGTTTGAATGTCGACTCTCGGAACTGTATGCACAAATCCAGGTTCATGAATTGATTTGATGAAATAGAATTTATTATTAAGAAAACATGAAAGTTAAGTTAGCAGGAGTGTACTAGATTTTATTGCTTATATGATCATAGTTATCCTATTGCAGTTCTAACTTCTAATTGATATGCATGTCCTTGGTTTTGCCTATGTACAGGGAAAACATCAGCAAACTCATAAATACTATGCTACCTACAATGCTCTCTTGGAAATAAAAGAATTGATGTTAAAGGAAACATCTTTGTTGAATTCGATCATTTCTCAGGTATTCATTGGAGAAGTGGAAACATGCTCTGAAACTTTATCTTGCATTTGGTTTTGTGTTGAAGAGACTGCAGTTTAGACAGATTAAGGGTAACCACGATCAAGGCAGTTTTCTAACACTATACACATGCAATTGCTCAGAAAAAAAAAGGTTATTCAAAGCTAAAGTAGGATTGATAATTACTAACCAAAACTCATTGTTTAAACATATAACCACCATAAAAAATTATATAATTAAGAAAAGCAAGGACCAGAGCAGACGGAGTTCGAAGAACATATCACTAACAAAAAGTACTGGGAGGGCCTCTGAGTGATGACCGTGTTAGTGGTAATTACAAATTTCGATGCTGCATGTGTTTAGCATATTTTGTATTTGGAAGTACTTAAATTTAGCAGTACTGTCTATCGTGAATCAACTATAACAGAAACTATATGAAAAGTTAAGTTGTTGGATGAAGACTCATGAATTATTACATCTCTTTACACTCTGTTTAAGGGTCCTTTTGGCTTGAAGCGTGGTAATTGCCTTGTGAATGGGGGTGGCAAGTTGAGTTCTTTATCTCTTGGTTAAGGAGACTCTAATTCTACAATAGGAACCGAAGGTTTTCAATCACATGCCGGAGCACAGTTTTGTCAGGCTGTGACTATGGCCTGCTCTGTCATTGTGTTGTAGCTTTCTGTTGCATTCACATTCACGGCATTAGCGGGTGCAACCTTAGTTTAATGGTTGAAAACCCCTGTTTGCTCCCACGCCCCTCCAATACTGCATTGTTCAGTTTGTATCGGGGACGATTTCTTAATTTACTTCCCTTGAAACCCTTTATAAAACAAAATTTCACCTTTTTTTGTAATTCATTGTCTGCTGTTCTCCCTTGCCTTTTCTGATGTTTGCCAGCACCTTCCTGGTGTTGCCGGCCTTCCTCTGTTCTTTGGCACCATCTCCAACATTGTATTCTGTTGTTGCTATTCTGTTCACTCTCTTACTGTTTCCTGTTCTCTCTCACGCATTGTTCTACACTTTCATTTCGTTCCAGGGAATGCTCTCTAAGGTCTTTCACGAATTCATCTCTGTTCTCCATTACTAGCATATGAATGTATCTAATTTTGGGTAATTTTTCATCTTATATTATGGGCTTGTTTATATATATATAGCATTTTTTGGATTTCCACTCCTCATTGTTTTCTGGGATTATAACCAACTGTCCTGAATGACTAATATCTTAAGCTATTAGAAAGGCACAGATGATTTTATCGCCTCTTTCCCTATGACAATGTGGTCCTACAGAATATTGTGGTCTGAGGTTTTTCCTGACCTCTAAGTCTTTCAGAGCGGCGAAAAGAACACACAGGAGGTCCTACATGCCCTGTTCTGACTTTGATGAGAGGAAACCCAATTTAATTGGGGTTGGCAGGGTCCAGGTTTTGTTCAATTCATAAATGGTACGGGATGGGTTTTGGAAGGTACCCACCACGAACCTGGTTTGAGGGTGTGTTTTTGTCTAACTATATGCTTTAGGTCACAATTTTCTTACTTTCTAATGTTCTTAATATTTGTTTATATGTACTATTGGATCCAAACTGTGCTTGATATATAATTTATTTAAAGAAAACTATGGGATTACTCAAAAAAAGGTGGAGGTATCAATTCTTTATCCACTGGGTGCCTGCCGCCACCACACCCTGTTGCCATCCAATGAGAATAAAAACTGTTTGGCCTAGTGTTTCATTTTTTGTGAGGGAAAACTGTGTTTTTTTTTTTTTTTTATGTTATCTAACAGTTTTAGCTGTTGTGTTTCTTTTCACTTGGTTGCAGTTTCAAGAGGCCTTTAGTAGCACCGATGGGCGTATAAAACTAGTTCATTCCATGGAAGGAATTGTCAAGGGAAGTCAACAGGTAATGCTATTTTCTAGCTCTCACATGTGATAAATTTGGAAGAGTTAACTGCAGCTCTTTAGGTGTCGTGTTGATTTTAACTTAATAATTCTAAGAACATTGAACAATCTGATCAGGGATAAATTGTTTGTATGAGCCGTCACACGTTTTTCTTTTTTTGACGTTAGAAATTTTTGTCATTAAATTATATAAAGAACACAAGGCACAAGTAGCTTTAAAAACTTCAGCAGAAGCTTTTTTAAGCAAACATTGAGGCTTCTATTTTTCTAACATAGAAGTTATGTACATATTTTGGCGAAATCACAATAAAACACTTTTGATGTATTTAATTACCAGTCTTAAAATAAGTTTTTAATAACTGCTTACAGTGCAGAATTAAAGCCACATTATTTTCATTTTACTAAATTGATTTGATTTTAATTATATCATTAATATAAGTATGATTTAGAGGATACATTTGTTGCACAATGTTCACTTTCATGGTAATTTTGTAGAGAGAAACCCTAACACTTTTTATTAAAAAAGAAGTCCTCGTATTTTCTGTTTGGTGTGTCATCAGGATTTTAGTAGACTTTAAATGTGAATTTTCTTTAATCTTCCCTCTGTTTATATTTGTCCACTGAACGTGCTTTTTATGAGTAAGAGCTTTAACTGCTGCATTTATGTGCAGAAGCTAGAAAGGGTTCATACAGGACTTCAAGAAGAAGAGAGAATGCTCAATGATCTGAAGGGTAGGTATGCTGCGGCAATCGGTGAGCAGAAGCGCTGCTATTCCCTGTCGAAAGCTTTTCAGGTAAGCTTTTCTGTTCGTCCGATGGCACGGCTTTTTGGTGATTTTTGTGTTCAAATTCTGCGTTACGTTTCATAATTGATTGCTGTGTGTATACGATAACAGAGCATCAGTTAATTTAAGAATAGTATTGTCGTTGTTGAATTGGCACTAAGAATATATGGAGTGTGTCTAAGAAATCATATTCACAGAAGTTGAGTGTTTTTTTAAATGAACTAGCTTATATATGGAGTGTTTTCTTAAATGAATTCAAATAACAATGTTTTACCTTGAATCATATTATTATTACCCTCAATCATTCTCCTTATTATTAATGTTATAGCCCTAAAAATTTTAATAAATTCCTTATACATTATTTATTCTTTCTTTTTCTTATTACTCTAAATATTTGAGTAGAATCCCTCTTCTATCATCTCATCTAATATTATATTATATTATTTATTTATTTGACTTATTAATCTATTTACATTTTTAATTTTAGAATAATACTTGATATTTAATTAAACAAAAATAGAACAAAGTTAAAAAAAAAATATGAAACCTAAAATCATTTTAAAAAATATTTTTTTTCCAAAAAATGATAATAAATTTTATACAAAAATTAATTTACACTTGCAGCTGATTTTATTAAAGACTTGCAATATAATTTGCTAAAAGCTTAATAACTTTCAATCAAAATTAAGTTCTATCGCTTTCAACCAAATTTAGTTTTTGGCTAATTTAGAAAATGTATGTTGCCAAAATATAACCATAATGTAGCAAAACAAAGATATGAAAAATTACAATTATATTACGATGTTATACGACACTGTTACAATTTTGATTTGTTGTGCTTCATCCATGTAATCTTGGTTCATCGTACATATAAAAATTGATTGGTATCGTGTTGTATTTCGTTTTTTTGGGGACTTGTTAAAGAGTTTTCTTTAATGACCAGGCTCAATGTGCGAAGGAGAGTGAAAATTGGCCACAAGACAAATGAAAAGTGCACAAAGCATGCTCACAACTTTTATGTATTTGTACCATGAGTTGCAGTTATCATGTTTCACATTCATTCATTCTTATTTGCAATTTTATTTTAAACTGATATAAACCATTCTTTAATCGCAGTAAGATTACAAAAATATATTTTTTAAGGATTACAGATTCCTTTCATTTCTATAATTTTGAGAATTAACCAATTGTTTTTAGATTAATATCTGATCTACTTTTAACAGAAACGTTGTATTTTATATAATGCGATATTAAATCTTTAACATTTATTCTAATTAAATTTTTCAGAGTTATCGTACATTTAAAAGCAAGTTTTAATTTTATGAACGAATCCTGGCGATGTGTGAAGGAAAGAATTGAATTTTTACGTGATCTAGAGATATAAAAAATTGGATTTGTTATTGACATAATCAATTGTGCTATGTTTAAATTTCAGTCTAATATAGGCAAAAGATTATAAGTATAGCAAAAAAAAAATGAGAGGAAAGTAAAATTAAAAAGAAACAATACAGTTTATTGTATTATTTGTCATCTGTTTTTTTTTTTTCTTCTCATCTCTTTTCTATTTTTCTTCGAACACATATTTTTGTCCATTGGTTTATTTTGTAACATTCGAACTTTTTTTTTTTTTCATTCAACTTTATTTTACCCACCAGACTGACATAGAAATACCACGTTATGGGAAGCATTAAGATTTGTAAATCTATCAGGAGATAGATTGTACAATGTAATAATTAATGGATATTTATAAAATTGTATATTTGATGGTATTTTAGCTGCACAAGTCTTGCGACTTGATAAAGTCCGCCTTGTTTGATCAATACATAAACTTTATGGTTCGTTAATTTTTGCTCAGATCAATCAAATTCAATATTATAAAGTCTTATCATTAGTTAAAATATTTTATATATATTAAGGTTTTGCAGGTCAAAGATGAAAAAAATTATTAAATAAAAAACATTAATTATTCATTTAAACTATTATACTTGTACAAACTCTCCTTAAAGATATTTTTTAATCTTTATACAGACTAGTTTTAGTCCTTGTAAATTTAGATGATAGAAAATAGTAATATATATATATATATATATATATATATAATATGGGTCAAGACAAGACAAAATGAACTTAGGTCAATTGAAAATAGTTTGTAAGAGTAGAGAGAGTGGTAGTCTATACATTAAGAATATCGAAAACTTTAATATGTCTCTTCTTTCTTTCTAAGTGGAAGTGGAAGTTGGATTTAGATGAGAAAGGATTGTGGAGAGACATCATTATATATAAGTATGAGTTATGGAGAAGTATCAATAAGATAGGAAGTAACATTGGATAATCAGGTGGTGGAGGGATGTTAGAACCATATGTAATAAGGGTGAGAGTGGTTCAATGAAAATTTTGGGATAATTATTAGGTAGAAAAAGTATCATTTAAGGAAGTCTATCCTAGAATTTATGTAAATTTTACTAAAATGGATAGTAAATTAAAAGAGTTTGAGGTTTGGAATGGTCAGGAATGAAAGTGACAATTATGTTGGAGGAAGGCATGATTTAAGTGAGAAAAATCGAGGATTTATTTATAACTATCTAATAGTGTGAACTAAATAAGAAAATGGATGATGAGTGGGAATGGGGTGGGATGTATGTAAAAGAACATACAATGAAGAGTGCTTATATTGAGATAGTGGATGTTAATTTTGGTTATATTTTGAAAGTTGTGGAAAGTAAAAAACTCATCCTTCTTTCAAATATGTGGTTGGAGAATTCTTTATAATAAGTTGCTAAGTAGAGATAGGTTCCTTAGAATAGAAACTTCAATTGAAAATTTTTTGTATTTTTTTGTATGTTACCAGTCAAATATGAAAAATGTGTTATAACTGGATTGGTGTGAATTTTGTGTACCATAATTTGGCAAAATAATACTTTTTAGGTTTTCATAAGACTGGGGCAGTAGGAAAGGTTATAACATGTGAAGTATAGTGTGGTTAATCATTATTTGGAAGCATAAAAATGATATTATTTTCAAAAATAGAAAGTGTGACATTCAAGAGATTTTTCCTTAGTACAAGTTAAATCGTAGGCTATAATCAAAGCTAAGTATAATAAGGTTAGTTTCACATTCTCATATTGGTGTTTAGATCCTCTAATGTATATGATTATAACTAATTGATTGGAACAAGGTAGAGTACCCACAACAGGGTGCAAGATATAATAACACAAAGTGACTTTCTTTGCAGGATAAATAATAGGAGAGAAATTATTCTCATTACCCAACTACCAAATAGTAGGACTGTGTTTGTTTATTGATGTAGGGACGATCTAAGCTGGGAGTGAAGAATTAGCTGAAAATGTTGATTGAAGCTTTGAAATTTGTTACTAGAAGAGTCTAGTGGATGTCTGCAAGTATTTGGTTGGATCTGAAGCTTGCAACAATATCTAATATTCATTCTGAATTCTTAACAAATTATACATGATCTATTGTTTTTGTACGTGGATGTCTGATTTAGACTAGTTTTGATCTGTGTTGGGGAAATATTTCTATTAACAAATGTTGAAAAAAAAAACATTTATATAGTCCCATAATCTTTGTTACGTAAAAAAATGTGCAGATTCGTGCTATTTAAGAGTTAGGCAGTTACGTCCTACACCATACATATTGTTTCATACACTTAACAAATTTTTGATATGTCAATAATATCTTATTATTTTTATTTTAAATTTTTTATTAAATAATTTTTTTTTTCTCTCTCACACGCAGAAACATTTATGTTATATGTATAGTATTTTTAAAAGATATGATATATTTTTATTTTTCTTAACAATAGTGAAATGCTTTGTTTTCTAAATGATAAATGTGGATAATTATTTATTTTATTTATTTATTTTATTTTTCATTAGTTTGTTAAAATAAGATATTTTCCTGTTAAGATATATATATATATATATATATATATATATATATATATATATATATATATATATATATATATATATATATATATATATATATATATATATATATATATATATATTTATTT
>Ga0099824_1009523_pt1 | contig 11921 bp, 6 predicted proteins | sample SiratrowhiteBW_FD_76837 | JGI IMG/M metagenome (GOLD analysis project Ga0099824, IMG submission 76837) | Root nodule microbial communities of legume samples collected from California, USA - Siratro white BW | ecosystem: Host-associated > Plants > Roots > Nodule | place: USA: California... | reverse complement strand
GTGGAAGGTAGAGTGGAAAAATAATTTATTGAAAGAAATATTTTAATTAAAAATTAAATAATTATTATTCCCCCCTTTTTTTTTTTTTTTTTTTTTTTTTTTTTATCTTTTTTATAAATAAACAAACACATGCACTGCTTCATTTGAAATAAAAGATAAAAAAAATTCAATACTAATTTTCGACCTCGGTTGTTATTGATTATCTTATGTTTAACAAATTTTTAATTTAAATAAAATAATTATAAAATAAGATTTATACTACCTATATATTAATGAAATATTTTACTTTTAGTCAATATAAGATATTCAATACATATTTTTATACTATTAAACTCATGCTTAAAATTATATAAAAATGATATGATAATAATTCATAATAATTCGATAAAATAACTTAATAAGTTTAATAATCTTGTCAAAATAAATTCATATATTATAATAAAAAAAAGTATTATTAATAATCTTGTTAGAATAAATTCATATACTATAATAAAAAAAATTAACTTTAATCTTAATTTAAGATCATATCCACTTATATATTCTATATATTATTAAAATATTTTATCTCGTAACCTATATTTTGAGACTTCTCAAAGTAATTCATCCTCGTTAAAAAAATAAATATATTGCACCCTTCCGATTTGTTTTGTAACCAATCAAAGTAATGTTTTATATCAATATGCAATTGAACCATTTTGAACCTATAGCCTAAATATTAACCAAAACATTATAATTACATGTTACTTAAGTTATTATTATTAATTTACTATATAATGTTTTTGCTTTATCATCTAGTCACATACTATTATATATTACAAATTTATTAACTTTTATTATGATTATTTTATAAATAAGATTTCAGATTACTTTTATTCATTAACTGAATAAAAAGAGTTATACTGACAGAGTATGAAAACTAAAATCTTATTCCAAAAATAAAAAGTGTCTGTGTGAATAATTAGTTTGACCAATGACTGACTAATTAAATAAGCGTCACAGTAGCCTCATTATGTTGACTGAATCAGCAAGTCGAGTTTAATAATATTAATCAAATGTCACATATATTGAATTAATATAATTTAAGGATTATATTTTGATGAAATGTAATTAAAAAATTCAGGTATTGTTGAATGATTATAATATTTTGAAATCACAGCACTGAGAGAATAAAATAAAGAATGCGAATATTCAGATGCATTATCCTTATTATTATTATTATTATTATTATTATTATTATTATTATTATTATTATTATTATTATTATTATTATTATTATTATTATTATCAGGTACATTGCTTTAATTTACTCTTATTTCAAATTCTTTATGGATAATCTTTATATAAAATTTCTGTACTGATTTTATTTTCACGTACGGTTAATAAATCATTGCGACCTGACTAAGCTTCGTGTCTATCCATATACGGCCTTTTAATGGGTAATGTCACCCCAAAAACATTGGGCCAATTTCTTGGAGGCTTTGTGCGACGCATAAAAAGTTGAGATTTTTTTTTTGCAAATGTTAATATACAACTTGAATTATAATATACAAAATGAAAAAAAAAACTAAATGTTGGTTGATTACAAGTATAAATTAAGAAAATAGGTATTTATGATAAAAATAATATGAATTGATGAAAAATTATGTCTACCCAAAAGTGCAAATCAACTATATGTTAATTAAGTACAATGCAAAGACTAAACAATGTGTAATTAAGATATATGAAGTCTAGACAACAAACATAATAAACGCAAAGTTTTTATATGACATTAAAAACAAAATCACATTTTAAATTGTTAAGTCTAAGAAAATTATAACAAAATACACAAACTCTTTTTGAGAATGTATGTCCCAGTTGGTATTGTCAATATTATAAAAATAATTTAAAAAAAAAAAAAGTTGTTCAACACATAACTAGTTGAGTGTTATTATAAAAAAAAATAATCAAACTTTAAAAGACACTGAAACAAAGACAAAGAATTTACATGTAAGCTCCAACAATCTTTTACAAGACACTTATAAATGGAAGCCTGAACATGCAAAATTGACTACCAAAATTTAAGTCATTCTAAATGTATTTATTATCTTACCTGCAAAAGTACTTATAAAGCTCCTCCTTGATGCAAGATCAATATATTACCTACTTAAAGGTAATAGAGAAAATGATCTTTCTTTGTAAAACATTTTCTTCATGAAGTATTCATCTCTCTAAGAAAGAATGTTTATAGCACTACAAAAAATTTCTAATTTACTTATCGATTATTACATACAGATAAATATATGTAAGTGAATTTATCATTACATATGGATTATTACCTAGATATTTATATTCGTAGGTAATCTACATACAAATTTGTATCTACAAATAATTACTTATGGATTTAATCCGTAGATAAATTACCTACAAAAATATCTATAGCAAATTAACTACAAATTTTTCATAGATAATATTAATAATTAATATTATTATTCATATTATCATTAGTATTGTTAATATTATTATTATTATTGTTATTATTATTAAAATTATGATTGTTGTTGTTGTTATTAACATTATTATTAACATTTTTTTAATATTATTTACATCATTCTTATTAATAATAATAATAATCATCATCATCATAATCATAGCAAAAATAATAGTCAAAATATGAACACAAAGTTTAGTAGTGGTTGTAAGTTCTATGTGTAATTGTAATAATAAAGTTATTTTTTGTTCACTATAACAGGTGCATCAGTTGCTCATGTAGCAAAGGAGGATCTTTCACTTGAGAAAGTTTCTCAAAATAAGAATAAAAAAAACTAGAGTAAAGACACACAACTCAATCTCTCATAAAATCTCACAAATGAGTTTTTTCTTCTTTCAACTTCTGAGAATACAAAGGAGAGCACATGTTATAACATGAATGGTGCAGTTAAGGAGGAGCTCCAAGAGTAAAAGATAGTTAATTATGCTAATGAAGGTTAACTTTTAACTATGTTTAAGGACAACTAATCCCTTGAAATTAGAAAAATTACACTTGGTAGTTTTTAAGATACATGGAATGTAATGATTACTCTATAATGACTAGGACGGAAGTACATAAGCCTATACTTTTGACTCTAGGTTCATTGAATGTATCTTGAAAACTTGAAGAGTCAAAGTTGACTTAAACTAACCCATGTGAGATGCATGTGCTGCTTAAGTCTTCCAAAAGACACTTCTTATTTTTCACATTTATGACCAACTTATCGCAAGTTCATTCCCTCAAGTTTGTGCTTCTCTCAAGTTCTTCGAATTTTTTTACAATTTACAAACATTTGTTCTTATAATTTCCTCCTTCAAGGCTTTAAGCCTTCCTCTTGTCATTCTTGCATTAAATCTCTTCCTTATTTGATAATCTTTGTCTCTCTTAATTATGCTTCTTGTTTGTATTTCTTGATACTTTCTTGTTTGTATTCTTTGATGCTCTTACTTAGAAACTTTATCATCTTCACATATATCACGGCAGAAGCATGAAGAAAGTGTAGATATGGTCACAGTTTAGAGATGAAATTGTGTTTGAACATGGGTAAGGTTAGGCTAACACACTAAGAGGAGTTTAGAAGTGATCTAGAAAAGATCCTACTTTAGTGAGAACTTTAGGACAAGTAGAAGCTTTCCAATTTGGACAACACAACAATGGTCGATTCAAAATTGAAATTACAAGGGCTAAACACTCCTATGTATGGGAGTCTTAATTATCTAGCTTGTAGGAGAAGCTTTCTAAAAACCATAACTTGTTAGAGAAGCTTCCCCTAATCCTAATTTGGCGCACAACACATAAAATCCTCTCAAATGAGAGGTTGCCATTTGGAACAAATGTAATGAGCATCCCATACCCTAACTTAACCCTAGCTTAGTGTCCAAGCTAAGTTATTTGTAGGAACAACTAGATCTAGAAAGGGGGTTAAATAGAGTTGAACTCAATTTCTTGAAATCAAAATCACAAAGCAAGATGGTCCAACAATAATAGATAAGCATAGATAAATCAGTTTTATACTGGTTCACCCTAATCTCTTGTACTACACTCAATACTCCCTTAAATAAATTGTTCAAGAGGTTTAACTATATCATAAACATTTACACCGTGTACAAAATTGTTAGGTATCCAAGTAAGAGACTAAGTCCCACATTGAGTAGAAATGAGATTGTTAAGCAACATATAAGAAAGAAGACCCACAAACCCAATGTCTTAAGGTTTTGGGTTGAAAGTGGTGTCATTCTCTTGTGTGTTGGCTCTTGCTCTCATTCTTGTAAAGATCTCCCCATTGTTTCCCCCTTCGGATTTTTCCAACAAGTGGTATCAAAGCCAATGGTTTGCGGCTTGGATGAGTAGTTTGATCCCTGTATCGAAAGTCTTCCTAACAGAGCTTTCAGGCAAGCGTGTGGTGTCATTTCGTTGTTTGGCTCATATCTCATTCTTGTTTGTAAATCTAAAATTTTTTCTCAATCTTGAAATCAAGACCACTAAAGATTGACAGAAATACTCTTAAAAGAGAAAATATAACAATAGACACTCATAAACTAACACAGACTCTTTCTATAGCAAAAGATACTCGATTTTACTCTAACTTTTTAACATATTAAACTGTATAATTCTCTTCTAAGTTTTTTATATTTCCAAAGTAAAATTGTTCTTATATTTTTAATTTTGAAGAAACTAGTTGTTTTGAAAAGACAATTTTCGAATCTTGCAAAATTTGATTTCAAAGTTTAAGATAATTTGGATGATGATTTGGTGCTCAAGAAAAATTACTCTAAAATTAATTATACATTAAATTTGATTAATTCTATATAATTTGATAGAAATGAATCACATAAATCTTATCCAAAACAAAATCATAAATGATTTGAATTTGAAAAGCTTCTATAATTTGCAATCACGTGGAACGTTGAACAAGTGCATCCAGCTGAATTTTATTCCATTTAATTTCTATTTACTTTTCAGATTTTAATACCGCAATAATACGTCAACGTATAACAGCAGAAAAATATTTGAATTACACATGCAGGATGTTAAACTAAATTTGGACCAGTTCAAATAGTTTCTGTACAGTGCAATTTACGTGAAATAATCTGCTGCCTTAAATTTATTTAGCAAAAGCAGAACAACACAAGTTGGTTCCGTGAAAATTATTCAACGTAGGTCAGCACAATTTGTTTCCACTTTTATTTCTTAATTCAATTAAGTATAGGACTCAAATTTTGATGTCAATGACGTGACCAAGTAAGAAGTCAAATGTATCAGGTATTTTAATTTTATTTATAATTATGTAATTGATTATTGACATAAATTCTTGATAGAAACTTGATAAGTAAGAGATACAGCTGCAGTAAAACTAAATGCGTGAATCAGCTGCAGTATTTTATTAAAAAAATATAAATTTGAGCACCAATTGTTTCCAATATTAAACAATATCGTGAGAAAAATTCAGCTACACTAAATAATAAAAACAATTTCCATTATACAGAAAAACAAATTTGAAATGTTTTTTTTTTAAATAGTACACTAGATTTCGATTTGATTTCAAATAATTATGAATGTCCAATTGAGTGTAATTCTTGATACCAGCATGAGCCAAAAGATCAAAAGACAAATTCTTTTTTTATGAAAATTAAGTTGACAGTATAAATATAAAACAGAAAAATATTATTTAAAACAAATTGATTTCATCAAAATTAAATTTATTTAAAAAACAGTTTAATATTAAAAAATTTAATTGCATAAAAATAATTTAACTATTTTAAAAAGCAATTAGGTTCATTTTAAATCACTTTAAAGATATTCATCTTTTTTTAATTTTAAGCATGACTAATTTAATAAACTAATATTGAATAACAATTTATCTAAGTCTGTAATTCTTCTATATTTTACTGTACATATTTCTGATGCTTGAATATTAATATAACAGAGATAGTTAAATACAAACATATATACGTATAGTTATTTATCATCAAAATTATATTAAATGATTAAATCATCTAAAAAAAATTCATTCTAAAAATTTTCTAGTGTAATATTTCAACAATCTCCCACTTTTCTTAGGATTTTTTTCCGTTTTGGTGTACTTTTCAATATTAATTCTCAAAATGGATAGAAAAAAATTTATTTACTAAAATGAGCAAATTCTACTGATCAAAATAAAAGTGACATGCTGACGATTTCAATTAATGACATTAATTAAAATCGTTTCTCTCTCTGTAATCATTATTTAATTATTTGATATTATAATTGTTAGGTTTAACAATTAATAAAAAATAATAATAATCATTATATAATAATATTTAACAAATAATTTTTTAATTATTTAACACTATGTTTGTTACTTTAACAATTAAAAAATTAGTAATAATAATTAACAAAATTGTAATAAAAAAATTAAAACATACAAGTTTATTTTAAATTAAAATAAAATAACATAACGATAATAATAAGAATAATTTTAATTAAATTCATATAAATTTAATTTAAATAATAATAAGAATAATTTCATACAAATTTAATTTAAAAAATAATTATTATTATTGAATTCAATTATTATTAATTATTATTATTATGTTATTTGATTTTAATTTAAAAAAAATTATTAAATTCATATGGATTCTTCTTCTTATTATTAACATTATATTATTTTGTTTTAATTTAAAATAAATTTGTATGTCTTAATTTTTTTATTATTAATTTTTTTGTTAATTGTAAAATAACAAACATAATACTAAATAATTAAAAAATTACTTGTTAATTATTATTATATAATGATTATTTTTTTATTAATTATTAAACATATCAATCATGTAGAGAGATAAACAATTTTAGTTAATGTTATTTATTAAAATAGTCAGTATGTCATTTTTATTTTGACTAGTTTGAAATTATGTTTATATAGCGAGCAGCACATTTGCCCATTTTAATAAATAAATCTTTTTCTACATAATTAATATTGAAAAATACACCAAAATAAAAAAAAAAAAAACTCTTTTTTTATCATGCATTAATAATAAATAGTTATAATAATATCAAAAAAAGTTAAATAAAAACGGAAAAAATTACATGTTTCTCTTTAATTATTTGTCATTTGCTGATTTTCTCTTTCTCTCTCCTTTTCCATCACACGAAGGGGTCATAGAAGGACTTACCATTGCTTGAGTTTCAACACATACATCATACGGTTCCTAAGGTGGGAGCACACTCATCCCTACGAGCTGCTAATCATTAGGAAGTGAGGGAGCATTATATTTTGGAGAAGAGTTTATAGATTCTGGTGTTTTAGGGGATCCATCAAAAATTGCAAATGTCTAAACAGAAACCTTTCCCATGAATTTTCATCAAAAATTACTTCTCAAATTAAAAACAAAACTTAAAACAAGAAACATAATTAATCATTTCAAGGAAACATATATCTTCACACAAATTTTCAAGATATAATATCTACCGCCAACGTTATCCAGGGATGCTTAAAAGAAACAGGAAATATAGAACTTATCTGCAGTTTAACAGAATTTGAAGAAGGCAAGTAATTGTAAATGAATCTAAACCAGATTTTATGCAGAAAATATAATATCACTTTAGTTTGTAAGAGGATGCAAAGAAATAGCAAGTCAAATATCAAAGATGCACTTGGTCATATGTTACAAACAGCATCTAATGCATTGAGAACAATAGATTAAATGCAGTGAAAGCTTGAACACATGTTAGCATTCATCCTCAATTAATAATTTCTGCATATGAATGAAAATGTGATTGGATAAAATCTGCTAAACTGCACATGGATCATCTCATTTGACTTAGAATGCAGAAATCAATCGCCTAAACTAGTATACGAGGAATTTCAAGAAAACAACCAGCACAAACCCTACTTGAAGCATTTGATTAAAATCAAGAAGAGAAATACAGTCTACCGTGAAAATTAAAGAAATGTTTTACTTTAATTAGTATTTATAAAAAATTTTATATGCAGAGAAGAGCATCAGCCAAAACAAATATTGCCTAGATCAACGGATATGTAAGAAACCAACGTGAAATGCAGTTCACATCATTCAATCAAAATATGTATAATGCCTATTAAATGGCTAACTTATGAATAAAATCAGATAAATTGGAATTAAAAGAAGGTGCAGTTCAGGTAAGTAAAAATTTGGAGAAGTTTGCAACTCGGTGAAAGATGTTTTTTTCTTTAACAGGAAATAAATATGAGAATGAAAAAGATTTATCATGCTTCAAAAAAAACCTTCACGCTGGAAGTAAAAACTGTGAAAGGAAACAAATTATATGAACACAAATTTTAAACGAAAATTTTGCGCCGAAGCAATTGATTGAAAACCAGGAAAAGAAATATATTATATTTCAAATAATTTTTTTTGCAAAACAAAAAGAATGGAATTTGCTTTTAGATAAAATCTGAAAGCAGGAAGTATTGAAATTTGTAGAAAATTAATCCAGAAACAACGTATATCAAAGTCTGCAACAACTCAATTAGAAAATCACAAAATCTATTCAAGATACGAGAAATCAGGAAATGCGATCTATCATTCAAAAATATTTGAAAAGATTTAAGAAAAGCATATTTCAATAGGCAATATATCTACTGCAACATATAGAAAAATACTGCAAAATGGCTCTTTAATTGGATTGAAAGGATTTTTACACAGCGAAACTATCGCACGTTGCCTATACATTTAATAGCAACACATAAAATTAATTGCAGGATTTTATTTTTTCAATTTCAGTTTTTATTTTTCCAATTTCAATTTTTTTATTTTCAGATTTTATTTATTTTTATTTTGATAATAAATTGTGTAACTCGACAAACATGACATGTATGAGATATTTGATCTCTATGATAATGTTTTATTAATGAGAATTTGTTGTATTGCGCTCTATTATCAATTCTGAATTAACTCAAGGCCAATTTTTGTTTTTCATTTATTATAGTTTGAGCTAAATAGTTAACTTTGTTTTTCATCAATAAAATATTTGTGCTCCCTTTTGAGCCTTGAAAGAAATTTTCTTCATCCTTAAACCTTTAATTCCTAAATGTTTTAACCTTGACTGCCTTACTGTGACATGGTCCTTAATGTGGTTCAAGTTTAGGGGGGAAGTTAAACCTTCAAGTCTTTGAAATAAATTTTTCTTCGTCATTGAATGTTTTAACCTTGACTGCCATTCTATGAACTGAGAGAGCAAGGAGATGATGGTCCCTAGTGTGATTCAAGTTTGAAAGAAGAAATTAAAAGTATTATGTAAGGATGTATGGAAGAAATTCCTTCATATGCATGTGCTAATGTGTTCTTCTTCTTCCTTGGAGTTTTTCAATGTGAATTCACGGTTGAATGGAGCATGCAACAGTTTGGGGAAGAATTAGAACTAGATGAAATTGAGGTGGATTTGTAGTTGAATTCAATAAAGTGGGGTTAGGTCAACACTTAGGAGAGAGTCTAGAAAAGTGTCTTATGTAAGACCCATCTAAACAGAACCCTGACAAGTTTATAAGTGCTAAAATTATTTGGACTGCAATTCAATATATTCATCAAAGTTCTTTTTACATGTAGAGAGCTCCTCTCTTTATATAAAAAAAAAATATGACTAAACCTATCTTGTCTTGCAAGTTTCAAAAAAAAAAAAAAAAAACACTCTTAAACAGGAACATGACAAGTGGTAAGACATGAGTGGAGAGGATCATCTCCATTAGGAGAATGTCATGTGCCCGAGATAGCTTGCAGCCCCAACTATTAATTCCCCTTCAATGAAAGAAGGATAAGTGGCAAAAAAGACTTAGTAGGCAAGCTTTCATGTGACGCCTACTTGCCTCACATGTGGTTCCTACATAAGCTTGTTTGACACCTTCTTCGAGTCTTTGTAAGCCCCCAAAAAGGGACATTCTATGTGGTTGTGATACAAGGCCCAAGGGCTCAAATCCTGTTCTACTAGGTTCAAAATACAAGGCCCAAAACTGTTCTACTTGGCTTAAAAAATACAAGGCTCAAAATAAATTCTACACTACTATACAATTTTTACATATAGAAGTCTTGTATTATTGATGCTCCAAATACTCTAGAGTGATCTTCTTCAAAGTTGAACTTGAGCCCAAAAGTTCTTTTAAAGGCTCGCACAAGTCCAATTGGGCTCAAACTCCTTATAAGCTCTTGATTAAGACTCTAACTTTATGACCTCTTTACTTTTATCTTCAGTGTTGTAGACAATCCCCATCACTAAGTCAAAACCAGTTCTGTGCAATCTTATGTCGATTTCGTGTAAGTGCTTCTATTACATTTTAGATATGTAGTTGGTGACATTTATCAGTCGGTTTGAATCTGACAATTGGTGGTTCAAATTATAGATATTACTATGTGTTTCATGAAAGTGGTTCAAATGTAGCTTTGCCATTTTTCTTTGCAGATATTTTCAAAAATTATCAAGGGATTTATACTTTGTTATTTAGGTTTAGTTAGTTGTTCAAAATGGTTTATTTTTTGTTAATATTTGTTTAATTTGGTTTGACTTATACAAAACCCAATGCTAAAATAGATCGATTTTTCACATTTGTTGATTACTTGTTAATATTTGTTTAATATGGTTTGACTTGTATGAAATCCAGTGCTAAAATGGATGGTCTTTCCACATTGGCAGATTGTTTGTTAAGATTTGTTCAATCTAGTTTGAGTTGTTTTATTACTCACTATGTGTTGGTTCATTATAAAACTTATTAGTAGTTGTGTATGATCAAACTGGTGACCTATTATTCCAATTTTATGCAGAAACAAATTTGTTAGTTGATGTTGAAAAATCCAAAACCTATATCAGATATATCTCCAAATGATCTAGCTAGTGTCATATTTGGTAAGAAACATCCAATTTAGTTTGGATGACTATTATATAGGGCTTACCCTTGTTTTCAAGTGATCCTCAACAAGATTATGTGGTATGAACTTTATTTTGTCTAATGCAACTTCACCAAATATGAAGGGCAAGGTAGTGAAGATGGAAGATGACCTCGTAACTATCAAAAGTCAAAAGTCAACATTACTTACCTATATTAATTCTATATAAGACATTCCAAAACATTTTGCTACAATGGTTCTGGTTTGATACATGCATTTATTAATGAGATATAACTTAGTAATTTACTTAAAAAATTACTTAAATTTTACAATATTATTATCTTCATTTATTTTAATAAACATTGAAATTGAATAACTTATAACTATTATTTATATATTTAAGAACCAGATATTGAAAATGATGCTCCATCACTAAATAATAACATATCAAGGAAAAGGAAGATTGATTAAAAAAATACGTTATAATAATGTTTAAACTTTGGAAATATTGTGGTTTTCTAAATGTTAACTGTTTTGTGATGTATTGGTATGAATTTTTTTTTTTTTACTTTTTTAATATTAAACCAAAACAATTAATGAATGAATATATGTTGGTGAATATAGCTTTTTTGTATTGTTATATTATTTTATTAGTAATTATAGAAAATATATTTTATTAAATTATGATATTATAAAATGGTGGATAATTATCATTGATTTAATATTGAATTACTACTACATTTCAGAATTTATTATAATAATAGTCATTAAAAATGCTAAATTATAACAAAATAATCCAGTTGACATGCTCCCCTCTTTACATTAAAATCGTTTTTCAATTAAAAATACTACCACAATTTTAATTGACATACAAAAATACAAATAAGACCTTCATTTTATATTTTGTATGACAAAGAAAATCTATGACAACATGTGAAACTACGATATATATATATATATATATATATATATATATATATATATAAATATATCTATCAACACACACACAATGTTGTATTAACACTTTTTTTAAAAAAACACTATAAAAACTTTTTATCTTTTGTGTTTATAAAACAAATGAG
>Ga0099824_1009522_pt1 | contig 11922 bp, 7 predicted proteins | sample SiratrowhiteBW_FD_76837 | JGI IMG/M metagenome (GOLD analysis project Ga0099824, IMG submission 76837) | Root nodule microbial communities of legume samples collected from California, USA - Siratro white BW | ecosystem: Host-associated > Plants > Roots > Nodule | place: USA: California... | reverse complement strand
TATATATATATATATATATATATATATATATATATATATATATATATATATATACTATGAAATACATTTAGAAGATTCTTGAAATTTAATAACTTTCTTAAAAGATTATTTAATATTATTTTTCATGATACAATAAGTTGTTATTTGACTAAATAAAGAGTTTTTGCAAAAGTTAATCAGAAGACATGTTTTGAGTAAAAAAAATATATAGAGAAGCTACTCACAATGGAAAAACAATAAAAAAACTGTCATAAGGTGTTATATTTTTTTTTGTTATCGTTTTGTTATAGTTTGAGCTTTAGCCCTAAAATTCGTATATCTTAAGACGTTTATATCAAGACACTTTAACTTATAATACCTGAAAAATTACCTAAATAATACTTGAGAATTTACTTGCAAAAACAAGAAAAAAAATATTAAAATGGTTGTTAAAAATATTTATTTTAAACTTTTTGACTTAAGTGAAAATTGAAAAGCAAAATATAATCTTATCAGAGGTGAATAAGTACAAAATTTGTGTCTCTCTCTTCCACGTCCATCTTTTTATAAAGATTTTTGTCTTTGAAAAATATATTTTTAAAGGTAGAAAAAAAGTTTTTAAAATAAAAGAAAAATAAGAAAACACAATTCAATCTTATTCCTAATATTATTTGCTCTACTACTAATATTTACAGTTAGGCATATAAATTATTGTTTAAATACATGCATCGTTAGCAACAAAATGTTTATTTCATAGGAGTGTATAGAAAATAATTTAGATAAGCATATAAAATTATTTGTAACCGATATTTTAGCACATAGAAGATAATTTGTTATTTTATATAATTAAAACTTATAATTAAATAAATATTTCCAAATATATAATTCGTAATAAATATTTTGGACATATAAATTATATTTTATATTTACGGTAAACAAGTTATATTGTGATGAAATGTGATTTTCCGCTGTTAATGATTTTATGTAAAAATAAAATAAAATTAATTTAAAATAAATGATAAAAAATCTATAAATTTATCATTTGAAGAAAAACTCCTAAAATCCTTTTTGTTGAAATAATAACTCGTTTATGCTCACAAAAAAGTATACAATAATTTTGAATAGAAATTGTAAGCAGATATTTTAGTAAATGGTTTACTTTAAAACTGACAAGTCTTTAGTTAACAAATTATTATAAAGCATATTTTTTAATGACTTATAATCATATGTTAGTCATCCTGTATTCAAATTCATCTAACAACATCATATAATTCACAAAAAAAAAAAAAAATTAAGCAACACGGAAAATTTCCAAGACACTAAAATCGCTCATGTTTAAACCAAAATTTGGTATGTATGTATATATGTATAGACATGAAATATTGATTAAAAAAAATTACACTAAGCAACCAGATTAGTACAAACTATCAAAGAACATACAAAAAAAAAAACAAAAAAAAAAGATATAAAGTTTATTCAATTCAATTATTTTCCCTTTCCAACCCAAATTTCAGCTATTGAGACAAAAAAAAAATGGAAATATATTAATGATAATAATTTCATAAATTGGAACTAAGAATACAAAAATGAAGAGGTGCATCATCGACATTGCAACCGAGGATCTCTATCAGGTAAATGTTGTGCCTACTCAAAATAGTTCTTAGAGTGAGGGATAAATGGGAGACAAACTCGTTTATGCTCCCAAAAAGTAAGAACGAAAGAATACAATAACTTTTTGAAATCATATATGAACAAATTAATACAAATGACACAATGTAATGTGATGATATATTTATATGTTACATCTATCGTAACCAGAGAACCATGATGGTTCTGCTAGTTTTGCAAGCTCACCATACTCTGTATTATTGTGAAATGGCTCAAACTCATCATTAAAACTGCTTTGCTCCTTTGAGTCGTCATAACTGGGCATGACGACATCGTCATCATAAGTCGGTCGTACCGATTCCTTCGGCAAACGTGCTTCTGCAAGGAGCTCATTGAGTGTGATAATATCCTTCTCGTGCTTTTTCTTCAACTTGTCTATTTGTTTGTAGGCCTTGGCAGCTTCCTGTTCTGCATCCATAGCCCGTTTCTGCAAATTACATATGTTAGTCAACTAAACTGACCCAGCTGTTTAAAAATTTCACCACTACTAGAGAAAATATCCATCATCAACTGGAGCAAATGAAGACTTCAATTTCGAAAGTAATCAGTTTCTGCAAATTTCATGTTGAAAAGTCCGGCTCAGTTAGTGAACCGTACTGACCCAGCTGTTTAAAAATGTCACCACTACTAGAGAAGATATTCACCATCAACTGCGGCAAATAAAAAAATTTGACTTCAACGTCAAAAGTTAATCGTAGGAAACCTACGACCAACCCTCTCAAGACAATCATTTTCTCAATTTCTTGATAGCTTGAGAGCGAATAAGTAGACAAGTTCAAAAGAAATGCCATTAAACAATTTAGTCCTGAACAAATTAGGAACTTCTTTTTAGGAACTAAATTATATGTAACCATCATAAAAGATTACGATGCCGCAAATGATGTTGACAGAAGGCAATGCTGGGGAAAGTATCAAATACTAGTGAAATTATAATCACAGCAACTAAACATAATAAAAAGCCATTCAGTTGATAGAACCAAACATAGAGGTATTTGACTTGTTGCTAACCTGCGCAGCAGTGACAGTTTCTTCAGCTTCTTTAAGCCGCAAAAGCAGTTCACCAGCAGCTTGTACTGCTTCTGCAGTGTCCTTCAACTGGGAACGGAGCCCTTTATTTTCATCTCTTAAGATTCTCCGTTCCTTTTCTCTTTCTGCTTTTAAAGCCGAAATTTCAGCAGCAAGGGCATTTATGAACTTGGACTCTGCACCTCTTACTCCTGCTCTGGAAGCCGCTTTCTTGACATCCTCAATTCCATCTTGGATCTGTCTATGCCTTGCAAGCAAATGGATGTGTTTCTCTTCCAAATCTGCATATTGTTCTAAAAGTCTTGCATGCCCTTCTATAGCCGTATGCATGGCTTCCTGAAGCTCCTTAGTACACTGCCTTTCAGCATCTAATTCCCGCTTCCTCTTTTCAGATAGCAACCTGCTACTTTCAAGCTCAGCTCTAAGTTCATCAGAAAGAGAAATCCACCTACTTTCTGCCTCTGTCCATTTAATTCTTTCTTGTTCAAATTGTGCTTCAATATCTTTCTTGAATGATGCTAAAATTTCATTTGCTTCATTATTGTTCTTGGATGATGCTAGGATTTCATTTGCTTCAATATCGTTCTTGGATGATGCAAGAATTTCATTTGTCTCATCTCTCTCATCGGTCAACTCTGGAACGGCAGTGAGGGTTCCTGACGTACTGGGATCATACGAGTTCGTCAATTGCAACAACGGATATTGCTTCCTTGATGACTTGGATGAAGAGTCAATATAAAATTGAAGCTGGCTTCTCAAACTTTGTATCTCTTCCATCAGCACTTCTCTCTCCCCAAATTTGTAGAAATTTTGATATTTTTCCAATTCATCTTGCACAGTTTTCAACTCTATCTGCATCTTCAAAACTTCTGGATGATTCTCGTACTTATCCTTCAACAGCTGTTAATAGTAATTATACAATATGAGCATAAAATATTAGACTATTGTTCATAAATGTGAAACCGTAAAACATATTTCCACCTTGTGTTCATGGTTAAGAGCCTCTAGTTCTTCTGCCATGAACTCTTCAGTGGGTAAAACACCATCCATGAGGCTCTCAAGACGAAGAATTTTATCTTCCCTTGTCTGAGCAATTATAGCATTGCATTCCCTCTCGTGCTTGTACTGTTGCACCTACAAATACAAGGGAGATATTCATTAATAACAACGTACACAAAAAACAATGAGATGGTTGTAGATAAAACAGAAAGAAATTTACCAGGCGATTAAGCTGCATTATCTCAGAAGTCTGCTTGGCACAAAACTCTTCAAGTGCCATTTCTCTCCTTATAGATTCTGCCAAAACCTTTTCTACTGCCTAAATAACAGAAGTAAAAGGAGTTATAATTGATATAATGAATTCAAGTTCTAAATAAGAAATGCAACTGAATTTTTACACCTACTTTGAGTACTTGCTTCTTTGGCTTATCAGCAAACCCAGGGCAATCAAAAGGTACTAACTGTAGGTTTGAGTTATTGTCAGTCTCATCATTGACATCAAGTTGTGCTCTGCTTTTACAATTACTACAGGTGAATAAAACGGAATCTTCTACAACATTATCATCAAGAGAAGTCTGGAGGCCCACATCAACTTTGTCAACTGGAAAAATTAATCTAGATTCTCTCGGCCGTAATGACAACCTATATGCAGACTGCCTCAAAGCTGAATTGCGTTGGTAACTATCAATAATTTCAAGACCATGGCGTATGCTTGCTGCTAAATTTTCTGTTTTATTAAGGAAATTTGGAGCTGTTTGACTACAACAGGCAGAATATGAGCTTTTCTTATTGCTAGTTTTTATTCCCAAATCTTTTTCAACATGAAGACCGCTTTCAGAAGGAGACAACCCTGTTGATGTCCTCAGACTTTTTCTGCTGGTACTGATTCTAGGTGAAACACTAGGATCTGGGGATTTAAGGATTGGAGATAAATCACACTCAACTATGCTGAGACTGGCAGGTGAGACACAATTCATTGCTGCACTAGGAGAATCACTAGGCACATCTGGGGCTGAAAAACCAGCAAAACTTCCAATGTCAGATTCACCCATAGCACATGATGGTTCCTGACTAATATTCTTACTACCAGGTATATTTTTCTCCTCATTAGGTTGAGCCAAACCCTGATCATCAGTGTTCATTCCATTGTCATTATCAGCTGCAGTATTACAATTACTCAGCATATTGGCATTGCAGGAAACTTCATCATGGTCCTCAACACCTTCCTCTTCAATTTCCATCTCCTCATCACCATCTTCATCAAGACGGGGTAATGGTGGTGGCCGATTGAGGCTGGATTGTAACAAATTCAAGCTTCGCCGGACCCAAGCTGCTGAATGACCTCCACTTGAGTCCATTGGGTTGTAGCCATTTGCTTTAATTCGATGGAGCTCATCCTGTTGATATTATACACTTCTAAGTTATTCCAACTTCAAATTGAAGAATGGAAAAGCAGAGGTGATTTAAAATTATGAAAAATAAAATATACCCTTAGTTGTCGTATCACTTGTCGCAAGTGCTTCACATCTTCTTCCATAACTTCATTAACAACTGCCTTGTTCTTGATAGCTTTGGCACGTTGTGCAAATCTCAGTGTACTAAAAGTTTCACTCCTACAACTGCAGGACCAAGCCATTTAAAAAACTCTGTAGTACAGAAGGATTAGAAGGTAAAATAATTCAAATGATTTGCACATACTACCTTTGCGCTGGTGAAATAGCACAAATCATTGCTAATTTTGCATTTCCTCCAAGAGACTCCTGCAACAGAAATGTCAACCTCGAATCTCTATATGGTATATGCCGCTGCTTTCCCGTTTGAGAGACTTCCGCAAGAATATTTATCAAATTCCTGCAGTACAATTTAACTTCAGTAAAGTACTGGCTCCTACAGAAATATTTGATTCCAAAAAACACTTGCATCTCTGCCATAATCTAGTTTTGTCGTTTCCTCATTTCACTGCTCTAAATTACATTCATAGTGTGCTAATATTAAGAAACTGTAACTTTCAGTACTGAACTGCCCTTGCTAACATTCATCCTAGCACCTGAAAATTGCATTTCAGGATACCATGATATTTGGCTTATTTCTGGGGTTCCGTTAAAGCCTCAACAAATCACATACAAGATTTTCTTCTTTCTTGTGTTTCTGGCTTGGTATTCAAATCTTTAATTCACCATTTGTAATTATCTTTAACACTGATATTTGCGCACAATATAATACACTCGCAAGTTAAACCATACCCAAGCTGTGAGAGTGATCTATTAATATTCCCAGCTTCTTTCAACCGCTCTCCTGCAGCACCTGTTGATTTTTGTCGTTCTGACCCAGCTAGATCAACAAGATTGATCCTACTTGTTTTAAATCTGCTCACACCATCTGCTGCACTCTGCAAACATGAATTTACTTCAAAACACCCTCCAGAAAAGTTCTTTTGGCAAACAATTGCTAAGAAGAACAATTCAGGATGAATAGATTTCTTAAGCTTTCAATTGCAACACCCTGACTTTTCATATTAATCTAGCTTAATCAAACCCTTTAAATTGTCTGGACTAGCATAGGATCTATTCTTCTATCATATAATATCAGCAGTCCACTCATTATTACTAAGAGTGCAGATTACTGGACAATTTCCATGTCATGAGATAGTGTATCACCTTGCATCGAGATTCGACTACACAAATTAAAACAGTGTGCGAGCGGGAACTCTCTGAATTTATACTGGTTGCACCAGTTCTCCTGTTCGATAATCCCTACATTATGAAAGGCAGATGACAGTAAAAAACGTGATATCAAAGGGGATGTTGAGGCAATCTCTACTGCCATAAGATCTACTACATTATATTAAAACTATCTAATTGAAACAAAACAATAATAAGCGTTTGAAGCAGAGTGTCTACACAGCTTTGAGACTCTTTAATCTTCCAGAAATCTTTACAAAAGTGAACTAAAAGTTTAATTTTTAAATAAAATGATATCAATGCATGATATAAAATCTCTCCATTTTCTTCCGGCAAACAATAAACAACTGCAGTGCTTTCCATTGAGTAACTCATGTTTTGAACCATAAAAGTTTACCTGCTACAAAACAGCAGGCTAAAACTAGTTCCACTGAGGCTAATGATATTGCCCCTTAAGACTATGCTCAAAATTGAGTCATAAAAGAAAGAAAACATGTCTTAATACAACACCAGCGGTAGGGTAAGTATGACAAATACCTTTATTAAAAGCTGAGTTACATCCTTAATTGAAGACACGGGCTCCTCTGTAAGATTTTCGACATAGACACCAGCTTTGACATCTTCCCGAATCTGGAAAAAAAAATATCAGTTCCAGCACAGAACTGTGAAGTATGAGAAAAATAATTAACAAAAATGGTGTTTTAGAATTTACCTGCAGGTTTTTCTGATTTGGATCCAATAGATCCATGATTTGCTCATTGTATATCTGCGAAAACAAACTTTGTGTTAAATGGACTTAACTGAGAAGGTTTAAACAGGTTTCAAACAAGGAAGAAGCAATTTAGAGTCAATCAACCTCAAGAAAAGAACAGCTGCACTGATAGTTGAGTTGCTCGTCAGAATGCTTAGTTTGCTCCTGTGCAGGAAATGCAATAGCTAGTAAACATCACAAAACAGTGCAAACACTCTTCAAGTAATTTACAAGAAACCAAAATCGAATGCTTACTTCATTTATGCGTGCAAATAGTTGCTGAAAAACACGGGGTGCAAGTCCTTGCTGATCATTTTCTTCCAACAAACAGTTGGCAGGACCCCACATTGTATAAGTCTTCCCACTCCCCGTCTAGCAAGTTCAAAAGCACAACATCATCAAACTCAACAGCACTAGAGCAGCAGCGGCAGCAACAGGACAAAACAAAAAGTTAAAGTAAAAGTCAACGGGAAGAAGAAAACCTGTCCGTAAGCAAAAACTGAACTGTTGAAACCAGCCAAGCAATGCTCCACCAGCGGCACACCAACATGTTCGAAAATATCCAGCTGAAAAACAGGATCCCAAAGCGCATCAAACACCGAAAACAATAATTCTGAAGAAGATATAACCATGGATCGAAATTGCGGTTTCCCAACAGTCCTTGTGGCCAAAATCGCGTTAAGAAAACATTTCTTTCAAGCCAGGGCTAAAATAAAAGAACGGTACTGAGCATAACTAAAAATAGAAACCGTGCCTGAGTAGCCGCAGTGTCAGCAACGGAATCGAAAGTGAAGTTGTGGCCGTTGATGGACAACGAATCATTGGAAACCTTCTGAACAGTGGGATCTCCTTCGTCCTTGTCGGGACAGAGCGGCCTCATCCTCACAATAACCTGCAAAGAAGAGAGAAATGGGAGTTAGATAGAAGGCATTGGGAACTGAGAAGTCGAAAACCCTAATAGGCGAAACCAACCTTGACGCCGGAATCGGAGGGTACGGGGAGGGAATTGTCGGTTAGGGCATCGGCGGCGAGCTTGCGCTTGAGAGGGTTGGAAGAGGGGGGTCTGGGAGGCAAGGGGCTCTTGAACTTAGCGGGGGAAGGGACGGCGACATTGGGATCGGAGGGAGGGTCATTCTCTTTGGAGGGTTTGTGCTTGCGAGAGGGGCGGTGTTTGGCGGAGCTAGGAGAGGGCGTTGGGGTGGCCGAAGAAGCGAGTTCTGCGTCCCTGAGAGGGTTTCTTGGGAGCATGAAGTGCTTCATTTTGGGGAAGAGGAAAAAAAGAACACAGAGAGCGAAGGAAATGGAGAAGGTAAGAAGAAAGATGATGGAGTTTGGAAAGAGCCGTTGGAGGGATACGGATTTGAATTATTGGAGAAAAGAGTTGAGTTGACAGAGAAAGGAAGAAAGAAAAAAGAATGAGAGAGAAAGAGAACAGAGAGCCAAAATAACTTTTTGAATTTGTGTTGGATCTGGAGCGTCTCAGTGGATCCGGATACCCGCAAAACACCACGATCCGATACACTCGGATCTGGACCTTTTTCTTTTTTTATCACCTACATTAAGTTATCATTATGTTATTTCTAGATTATAAGTGCTTAACAAGGTCTTAAGTCCAACAATATTAAATAAACTTTATAAGCAAATACATCTCAAAACTAAACAATTGAATGATCATCTGTATAATATTAATAGAAGTGGATTTTATAAATTTCAATTATGTCAATAATAACACTGTCACTTCTTTTAAATTACATTTTCCTAATGTTGAAACTTTTATTACATACTTAAATAAGGCAACAACAAGTAGAAACAAATTCTAATTACAAAATAAAATTTAATAATTTCAACATAATTAGTCAATTAAATATCCAGTTCATTAATTTTGTACACTTCACTAATCAAGATTACATGTTTGTGATGAGTGACATTTAGAATCTTGTCAATATCTTGATTATTTAAAAACTACTTGATTAATAGATCAAAAGTCAATCAAAACACTTCCTTTAATGCCATCACTGTTTTTCTTCTATACACAAACAAATAACGCTTTTACAAAAAATTATATTCATTTTTCAAAGAAAAGTTACAAGTACCATAAACTATACCAAAGAACTCCATTTTTGATTGAGTTAAACAAATGATTAAAAGTATTATTATTGAAATTTGTAAAATTAAGGCACTCTTGTATTGGTATATAGTCATACTTCACAACATATGTATGATTAGTGAAGTATAATTTTAGAAAAGATGTAGATAAATCGATACTTCTTAAATTATTTTAATAAGTTATTTTTATAATTAGTTAATATATTTTTTCAATTACTAGTATGTTTTTAATATAAATTTAAAGGCGTAGTTACAATATTAAGTAACTTTTTCTTAAATTAAGATGTTTTTAATTCTTAAATTGAAATATTTTATTTTATAAAGTAATCAAATACTTTATATTTTTGTGTAATAATATGAGTTAATATTCAACTCAATATATATATATATATATATATATATATATATATATATATATATATATATAAGAAATTTCAATTCAAAGTTGTAGAATATGAGATATTTTAAATTTCTATCTTAATGTAATGTAATAGATACAATTATTATGTAAAAGATTAGCAGAATCATTGATGTAATTTAATAATACATAATTAGTTCTATAAAAGTATTTATAGTCTAATATTATTTTATTACACGAAATAAAATCATTATATAATTAGTTAAATATAATAAACATATATATGTGAGACGTAAATAGACGTGTAATAAGTTATCTCAAACCAAAATATATGAAATTGTGATTATAAACTTCAACTCATACAAATTACTTAATATAAGGATGACGTCTAATACAATGTTAGCTTATTTATCTATTATGTATCAATATGTTAGTTTATTTATGTATCAAAATCTTAAATTGTATTACCAACTTTTCTTCATTAAATATATTTAATGTTTACTTCTAGTCTAACAATATCATATAATGAATTTTATCTAATGGGCCTACATTTATCATATATTAGTACTGCATTATATTATATTGTTATATTACATAAGACTTTAATTGATAAGATGCTATACTTAAGTTTTACGATTTGATAGAGAAAATTAGATGAATTTATTTATAATTTTTTCCACTTATATTTCGTCTATATATTGAACTGGAGAATGTTTTTTTTTTTCAAATACACATTGTTAATATATTTAAAATTCCAATATATATATATATATATATATATATAACCATCTCAAGAAAGATTCAATGATTTTTTTCCTATTTTAAATATCTAAAGTTACTAAAGCACTCATACTTTAACCAAATGACCTGAAAATGATATATCGAAAATATTGTATCATGTACAATATAATCTCTTTAAATAAATACATGTCTATTTTACATTAAATCGATGTATGTTAAATCTCATATTATTAGATTAATATATGCATACAAGTTACTGAGTTAATATATGATTTGTAATATTAAGATATAAAATTATTTTTGGAAAAAGACATTTCACGTTACTTGTGATCAAAGCAATGCAAAATAGATTTTATCGTCGTGACAAAAATTGAGGTAATTTTTTTTATCGTCGTGACACATTTTAGATCTATGTTTGTGAAACAAAATTATTATAATTTACAAAATTGAGATCCATTATAAATAAATAATAATTAAAATGTCTTGTGTCTATTTGAATTTGGCTCTACGTGATGATAAATATTATTTTAAAACAGATCAAATAAAAACAATCGCGTTTATGATATATTTAAATTATGATTAAGTTTGTATATTTATCTTATTTTTAATAACTTAATACTTGTTATATGATGGACTAATATAGTTGTGCTACACAGATGATATTGGATAATATAGTCACGCATATATTATTTTCAAATGGTAATATTTTATAAACTATAATTTATAATTGAACTATGTAAATGTATATCTACGATAAAAACACTAAATGAATGTATTTATTATTAATTTTGATAAACTGATACATTATTTTTTTAGAAAGAGATCAAATTAAAATTAATTAAAAATTATGGAACCTAAGAGGAACTTTTTATAATATATGCTCAATTTCAACAATTACATAAATAACACAATAAAATATATAAATTGAATTGTAGCTAAATAAATTGTACACGACTTAATAATATGAAGCATTGACTATTAGAAATATATTTGATTGAAAAAAAATCCGAAACAAGATTATTATTGAAAAACTTAGTGGCTTATATTCTATAGGTAGATGCTCTCGTGTTATTTTTTTCAAATTATTTATTTATAATTATTTGTTGTTTTGTTTTATATTTGATATTTTAATTTCTTACATTACATATTATTTTTGTTTGAAGGCACGATAGTTTTTCAAATGTGGAATAAATAATATTTTTGAAATTGAATCAAACATATTAATTATTAAGTTATTCATGAAAATTAAAGAATGATTTATTTGCAAAAAGTTTTTGACTCTCAAAATAAGATTTAAAGAAATTATAAAATATAAGAAATACATAAATATAAAGCGAGAAAATTAAATGAATACTTTTGAATCCCCAATATAAAGGTTTATTGAAAACTGAAAAAATATACTTTATTATTTGGTACTTAAATACCAGTTACATATATATTGTTCAGATTTTCATAAATATTACACTGTTAAAATATATCTCAAAGATTATATATATATATATATATATATATGTGTATAAATATATCTCAAAGATTATATATATATATATATATATATATATATATATATATATATATATATATATATATATATATATTTTTTTATAAAATTA
>Ga0099824_1009514_pt1 | contig 11933 bp, 7 predicted proteins | sample SiratrowhiteBW_FD_76837 | JGI IMG/M metagenome (GOLD analysis project Ga0099824, IMG submission 76837) | Root nodule microbial communities of legume samples collected from California, USA - Siratro white BW | ecosystem: Host-associated > Plants > Roots > Nodule | place: USA: California... | reverse complement strand
TATTTTTTATAGTTGTGGAACATATATGCTATGTTGATTTGGAAAACAGGAACAACATCAAAGAGGGACAGCTAATAGTATTGCCATGACTGGTATGTCAGCATTCAAAACAATTGGTCCTGCCAGTGCTGGTGCCCTGTGAGTGTCCATTTTGTGCCAAGAATCATATAACATTCATCAACACCACTTTTTAACTATAATTAAATACTATAAATTTTATCTAGATTTCTGATTTTGATTTTGGTCAATGTAGATTATCTTGGTCTCAAAAGCATGTTAATGGTTCTTTTCTTCCAGGTGTGTTTCTTAACTAATTTGTTTGAATTGTTTTCTATTTCACATGTTAAATATGAAAACCTTAGTTATTTTTGTTTCACTAATTTCTCAGTAATAAAAAAAGAACATAATGTCATTTCTTTTACAACATAGATTATTTCTCAGAAGCAAAACTAAAGAATGAAAATGCAAGTTTAGAAGGAAGAATTTGAACTCTCCTCTAACCTTTTTTACCTGTGTTTAGTGTTTTTTGGCAATGCAATAGAAACATGTTTTCTTTTGCACGGTATATTACTAGAAACTCACTTTCTACATTTAACCACAGGCACCCATATAGTGTTCCTGGCCATGAATGTTGTTGAAGGACTTGGAGTACTGTTAATGTTCAAACCATTCTTGAGTGTGAAGAATGAAACACCATCAGAGCAGTAACCCTAATATTTATAAATTTTCCATAAGGGGTGAAATATTTAGGGATAAATTGTATTAATTGATTTTTGATATCATAATTAACCACTATGGATGATGAAATGATCATGGATGATGGTGTGTGTCAACTTCTAAGTTTGGAGAATGATTATTGAGATTTTTGTATGGATGGGTTAATGTCTATTAAAAATAATTAATTAACTAAAGTAGGGATATGTATGAGTATTATAGAGGTTTTATATATTCTTTTATTGGAAAAAAATACTAAACAGATAGATAACAAAAGATTGGTGTAATACTGATTCAAGAAAAAAAAAACTAAAAATCAATTAATATGAGTTGGATTAAATAATTTTACTCTTATTTCTATTAAATTGTTAAAATTTAGATTAAGTAATTTTACTCTTGCTTCTATTAAAAATTATTTTTTTAAAGAATCTTAATTAAAAAAGAATTATCGGTCAATTTTATTTCAAAAGTACAAGGAAAAATAATATTTCAATTAAAAAACATACATTTCAGTTTATACATAAAAAATTTCAAATGCCGATCTTTAAATATATGTTATATCAATTTTTACTAACTTAACAGGATATGCGAGCTGATTTATTGCATTTTTATCATAAATGTTACCTAATATTTAAAAATAGAATTTAGGTAAAAATTAATTAATTTATTTTAGGGGAAATAAAAAAGTTTTTATTATTATATTTATTGTTTCGAAATATTAAAAGTGAAGTGTTGAATAGAAATAGAACCATTCCAATTTATTTATTGGACATGAATATTAGCCACACGCCATAAAATAAAATTATACCATTACTTATTATGACAGTTACAGTTCATTCGATATAACACTGATAAAGAACTGGACTATCTGTGATGATTGTTGAATCCAGATAAAAAGTTTGGAATTCTTATATCACTTGTATTATATAGGTTTTAGAATTAATATAAAACATTTATTTTAACCATATAACGCATAAAACTTATTGTAAACGTTAGAAAAGCTATAAGATATTACATCTAATCTGAAAAATATAAAATATAATATTTATCATATAGATATTACAAAATTTGTATTGATCCATCGTTTTTAATAGCTAAGTAACTTCCCTCAAATTTTAATGAACTATAAACAAGATTTAATGGGGCATCATCCACAAGATCTTTGATATTTACCAAACTAACATTTTCGCCTTTTTGTTTAAACGCTATCAGCTGTTTTTCTTTTTCATCACATGCATGAGGAAATGCCATGTTGAAAGAAGGAACAAAGATGAGTCAACAACATTCCTCATTCAGTAAATTCATGTCAATTAAGTTACTATCGTGAATCTTACTCTGCGTTTTTTCTTTCTGCTTTCCTTTCTCGAGGTATTGGAATTTTTCAGACATGATTTCAGTGGTGGTCCTGTTTGTTTACTAGCTAATGGAGGCACGTGAGCAGAACACTCGGATCCTCTTCTGTGCTCAAAAGGGTCAAGCCAAAACTGGACTTTAGCCATGCCAAACAAGGCCTTCTTCCTTTTAGCATATTTATGTGCAACAACTGCATCAGCTTCTTGTAAAAAACACACCTGAGCCGAGCCACCGTAGCAAAAGACTCTTGTTCTAGAGGAATCTACTGAACCAAATACACTAAACTTTTTCACTAACTGTTCCTCGGATGGAAGGTTGAAATTCTTGGGGAACTTCATGTAAAGAGACTTAGAAGAAGAAGAGGGGGCATGCGTTTTTGATAACTTTCCAACTTTTGACTTGCATGTCGTAGGAGAAGCAACACCTAGGAAGCCATCCTTACCCTCTACCAAACAACCCTCAGAAAATAATTCTGTTTCTGCAAACTTTTCTGACCTGGAAGTTGTTGTAACGCTATTGCAACTCATTTGCAGACTTTCTTGGTAAACAGATGCATCAGATCCTACCACACCTTTACCTTTTGCTGCACTAGCATCAACCTCACACTTATCAGAATGGAAGCCAAACACCAAGTTAGACAATGATTCACAGTTTTGACTTATTTTAGAATCCACTTTCTGAACCTTGTCAGTGAAGTTCATATTAGTTTCAGAGACGTACATCGAGGCCTCATTGTCTTTCTGGATACCTCCTTCCGGTTCAAGCATCTTAATGTCTGAGATCCTTGGTCTGGTATGTTTTGGAATGTATGCATCCCTTTCACTTTCTTGAACTCCACTGATTTGAGGAAAAACATGACATGAAGCTGATTTATCCAGTCGCCTTCTTTTCCTGTTAAGGTATATAATGATTTCTTTGTCAGGCAATCTCCAGCAAAGCTCCTGGACATTGTCTTCTATTTTATCAATAATATAGTTTCTCAAATGAATCATAAAATTCGAAGGAACTGAGATGTGAGTTTTACTCATAGTAGAAAAGTTTTCAAAGCAGATATCAACTAAGCCCCGGCCTGATATCTCTTTGAATCCTAGAAGCCTCTGCCTTGAAGATTTTAGGCTTTGTAGCACCATGTAAACTGGATCTAAAGAAGGACACTCCATAAAACTCCCTGAAATAATCAGATCTTCATTCTTAAACAAGTGTGAAGAATTTCCTTCCCAAACTGCAACCGTTGAGTTAAATCTCTTTATAGCACCAATAACTTTCTTTGACTCTTGATTTTTGGATACGATCTGACATTTTTCCTGGGATTCCAAAGCAACAGATTCTTGAGTAACTAAATGCATCTTTTGACCCAAAATTGACCTTGGAATCAGCTTCACATTATCACCTATGAAAAGCATATTGAAAAACATTATAAAATGACGAGATAAAATCAATACACGGCCTTCTTAGTTCAGGACAATGTATAAAAAAGTCAGAAATATGGTATCGGAGAAGCAGATAACAACACAAAGGAAAATCCAACATAGTTATCTCAACAGAAGTTTCTAAATCCAAGATGCCATTCAGCATATGGGACCAGAACCTTAGTTATGCCTAGAAAAATGGCAAACCTTAACTTATCATGGCGTATACATATTACAACACTTTCTTCTCAATTCACAACAACAATCAATAGAGCCACTTTGAGGAGTCATCAATTTACAGCCAGAAACCTGGTTCATGCATCCAAAGCTTAGTCCAAAATACAACACAATAACACAAAGAAATAGGAGCTAAATCAACAACTCTAAATTATCAAAAATAAAATAGACCAAAATCAAAACAAACCCTACCAAAAAGGTTTAGTATCACACCTCATACCTTCCTTCTAACACAATCAATAAAATTTGTTGAAAATTACAAAATTATAAAAATAATTTTTTTTTTTTTACATGCACCCCTTTAGAGTATGATTTGACCAAATTGAGAACCATTAAAATACTGGGACGAAATTGAAACGAAAATGCCATTAACCTAAATAGAAGTACCTGCGATTTTAGCTTGTTTGTAGAGTTTCTTCTGCTTCACAGAACAACAGCTCCGAAAGGCGTGTACCTGAGCAACCACTCTAACAGCACGGGCGAAAGAGGGAAGTTCGACCCACGGCGAAACGGCGGCGTCCAAAACGAAGCCCAAAACCCCAGCCGGATCAAACCCGGAAGACCGGCGCGGCCCGTTAAGGCCCATCAGACACGGACACCGCAGCCCGGAAACGATGTTCCGGCCCAAGAAGCGGAGCGCGGAATGGTGCAGCGGCAAATCAGCTTCGTCGCGCTTAGCGAGAAAGGGGAAAGCTTCCTCGAAGGGGAGAATGTGGGAGTGGAGGAAGTAGGAGGAGGCGGAAACGGCGTCGTTTTGGGTGAAGGAGAAGGAGAAGGTGACATTGACGCCGAGGTTGTCGGAAGAGATAACCAAAGCGGGAAGCCATTTGTGAGGGAATAAGTTGTTTCTGACCCACACTATGTCTCCTCTCTTTTTCATCTTCTTCAACGCTTCCTTAGCTTTCTGGAATCAGGCAAGAAGCTTGAGAGTGATGATTATCTCTGCGATGAACCAGCTTTTAGGTTAATGCCTTTCCATTTTAGGGATTTTCCCGCCATAAAAAAATTACGGATTATGAGGTGTAAGCCCCGTTCTGTTAGTCTAAGAAGACCATTTGAATGACTGAAACAATGGCCAATTTATCCGGCGGGAATTGTATGGGCTCCACACGTGTCTCAGCCCAAATAGTTCCCAGCTCGTAATCAACCCTTTAGAGAGTGAGTGATTCTTCCTGCACCTCCACGACGACTTCTGTACCTCGATAGTTTTTCAAAATTCCGATTTGGACATAATGAAAAGACTACAATATCCTTGCCTACAACCCATGGTGTAAAAATTTTGAAACATATTACGGGTTTTACAACCCGTAATGTAACACATTGTGAGTTCTAGAACCTGCAATGTGTTTTTTAAAATTTTTACATTGCAGGTTGTACAACCCGCAATACATTTTAAAAAAATTTTGTATTTTTACATTGCGGGTTGTACAATCCGCAATACATTTAAAAAAATTTTGTAACCCGTAATATATTTATAAATTGTTTTGTTTTGCGAATTGTACAACTAACAATATGCTATGGTGTAGTGATTATCATATTAGTCTCACGTACTGAAGGTTTCCAGTTTGATCTTGATCAAGGCCACAAATTTTTTAATATTTGTTTTTAACATAAGTTTACTTTTTCTTATAATAAAAAGTAAAAAAAAAATATTTTTATAAATAATTTAAATTTATTTTAAAAAAAATTAAATGAATAATTTGTTTTTAACATAAGTTTACTTTTTCTTATAATAAAAAGTAAAAAAAAATATTTTTATAAATAATTTAAATGCATTGCGAAGTTACAGGAAGAATCACTCCCCTTCAGAGGGCCGGCATTGCTGCAAAATGGACCCAGGGACTTTTCGAGCCCAGCTAAACGCATGAGCCCAATCACATCACATCACAATTCTTACGTATACTACGCTGCTAGTCTGATGCTTAATAAACATTGTTTAATTCTCACTTCCTATCGATGTGGGACTTTTGCAATGTGTTTTTTTACCTGTAGTTTTGGGCTTTATGTACCAGGAACTTTGCTGGACTTTCTAATACGTAACAACATTATATTGTCTCATACGACCTTCAAAACAATTTGAATGCGATGAACCCAGAATAGGTTCTACCATAGACAATTTATTTAATGTGAATTGATTTCAAGTTAAAATATAATATGATATTACAACTTATAATTTTGAAAACTTATATTTAATTCTCTGCATGAAATTTTCATAAAATAATAATTATTCGTATTTTTGTAAAATAATAATTACTTTGATGTATATTACTATTAAAAAATCACTTACAATTCAAATTAACGTAATGTTATAAATATGAAAACTTTAACTTAATACAAAAAAACAACAAAATATAGAAGTACTTTATTAAAAACAATTAGGTAATTTCACTTATTATTTATCCAGAACATAATATATTTTTAAGAAAAATATATTTACTTTAAGATATAGGCTAGAAATTTACAAATTGACTAAAAAAATGTTTGCACAACTCCTTTGATCGTTAAAATCATGTACCAATTAAGAAAATTTTTAGTAAAGCAGTGGTATAAGAACTTATAAATTATTATAAAATAATAGTTGTATAATTAAAATATCATATAAATATTTTATTATTCTAGTGAAAGGTTTATATAGATAAAAAATTCAGTTAATCATGTTTTTTAAATTAATCACCGGCTTTCTAAAATGTTTAAGTTCCAAAACTGAAAAAAAACAAAAAAACAAAGAGTGAATAATCAACTGTCATATTTATTCGTTATAGTTATACGTGAAAGATTGTAAACTTTATAACTTAAATTGTATAAGGTAATAAATAGTTTATAACTTAAAATGTATAAGGTAATAAATAGTTAAGATGTTATATATAATGAAATGACTTTTTGAAATTGGCAAGAAGCAAAGGTGGGGACAAAATAATTTAAGTAACTATTTTACAATATAACTCAATAACTAAGAACGAAGAATGTGAAAAATGAAGAATAAATACACCAAATTCCTCACGTTCATCAAGCCCTTCAAATTTAAGTTTCTTATTTCTCAAGTTAAATCTCACAAAATAAAGAATTTGAGTGATAAACATATAAGATACAATTATTATATCATAGATCAGAAAACTTTGAAGTAAATAAAAAGCTCGAGAAATTGAACTAAAGGTTCAAACAATTAGAGAAACTAGAGTTCAATATCACAACATTAAGGAGAGAATGGTGAATAATGTGTTATTATTATTTTTATTGTTTATTGAATACTTATTAAGATTATTTAATAGTATTTATGTGACTCCTTATATTCTTAATTGCCAAAGTTTATCACCTATGTAGACTATGTTTTGGCTTAATTGTTAGCATCTTATGTTATTCCATTTCATTAGTTCTATATAAACAGTATTTCATTTCATTAATTCTATATATACAAAACTCTAGATATTTTACCATCTTAATTATCCTTTTTTGTTGATAATCAATCTTTACAAGACTATATATAAATAGTCTAAATGATGTTTAACTGTAATTTAAAATTAAATTTATAGTAATCAATCTTATACAGAATTGTTGCTAGTGTAAGAATGTAGGTTAAAACTCTCTTAATAAAACAACATGTAAAAATTCCAGGATAGACGATTTAAAATGGCTAAGATTTTCAAGTTGAATAGCCTCATGCATTGGTATATATTATAATATTATCTTACACTTATATATGTCTAAAATATCATAATGGAAAGTTTTTAAAATCAAAATATTAAAAAACAAATATTTCAAATTTAAATATTAAACTCAAAAATTAACAAATTTAAAAAATATATATATATATATATATATATATATATATATATATATATTTGAGTAGAATAAAAAAGCTAGATATTATCTTCCAATCTATTTGGATATAAGATTAAATTGAGAGATAATATAAATAAAGGAAGATAGTGATTGAAGAAATTAAAAAGAAATTATGTTAAACATAATTCCTAAAACTCAAAGAGAAGAAAAGATTGGGAGTGAAAGAAAGTTGATAGAAAGTTTGTAACAATTTGTCTTCTACTTCCTCTTCCAACTAATAGATTGACTTGCTTTTATTCCTCTCAATTGGACTCTTCATTTCTTTCCATCTCATTTTGCATGAAAGAAATCAAAGTGTTAGAAAAACAAAATGAAAAAAAAAAAAAAAAAAAAAAAAAAAAAAAAAAAAAAAAAAATAAAAAAAAAAAAAAAAAAAAAAAAAAAAAAAAAAAACTACAAAACAAAGCCATAGGATTTAATGATAAAAAAAACTAAATAAGTCCTATCAAATAGTAATTTCCATACTTCTCAATTATTTTAGGGACCAATATTTAATGAAATCAAAATTTACAACATGTAATAATAGTAGAGACAGGAATTGTTGCAAGACTTGCAAGTTCACAAGATAAATTATTTATAAAACTCTTTCATAGAAAACAAGATTCCAATGTTTAAATCAATACCCCTAATTATAAAAAAAGATCCACGACATCTGCAAATTGAACCTTATTTAAGAAATTTTTATTTGATGAATCAAAAGAAGACTTGTTATAATGGCTTTCATTATTATAATTAATATAATAGTCATTAATTATAGAAGGAAAATTTAAATTAAAAAGGAATGAAAAATTATAATATCATGTACCTATATAACAAAATTTGTCATTTTTTTTTCTTTTTCCCATACAGTCTTCACTAGCAGAATAATTTTCTGTTCTTGTAACATTGCAGAAACTAGTTTCCAAAAAGCATAATCTTGTAAAAGAAGAAAAAACAACAAATACAGGAAAGAAAAGATTAAAAAAAATGGTGTAAATAGAATCTTCCCAAATCTAACTCAAACACACAAAACCCTGTTAGTTTCATCAAGCAACCTACCCAATACCATGCAAGGAGCAATAGAGGAGTAATATGAATTCAGACCAATGCAATTAGCATAGGATATGATCCATGCAATGACTTCTGCAATAAAAAATGCAAAAGAAAATTCTAATCTTCTTAGCTACATAATTAACAGCACAACAAATCCACACTGAGAGGAAAAGATCATGGATAAACAAGTGAATGCATAGCTAGTTATATAATTCTCTGGTGCATCATGACCATTTCCAACTTTAATATTACACATAACTGATAATTTATAATTTATGATATAATTGGATCCAAAAAAAGGACAGGTCCAGGGAGTCACACTATTTATAGTCAAACACACTTACACTTGATTTGGAACCATACATCCACTAAACTTGAACTCCTAAACTGGCTCTCAACATAAGATCATCCTGTTAAAAAAAAATAAGAAAGATGGAAATAACAATTAGCTATTTAGCTTTCCTGGGTGAGATAATGTAAATGTTATCATTTGCTATAAAAATGTAAGATCCATGGATAAAAAGTTGAACAAATGCAATTTGCCAGCATAGTTTCAGACATCCAAAAACCTTGAAAAGCTAAATAAACCAAAATTGAAAATTTGAGAAGAAGACAGATGAGAAAACTTCAATTAAAGCACAAATACACATATACACATGCACATGTAAATAAATGAGGGGAAACAAAGATAACACTCTTAATCAACACATATTATGTATATAATAACATTTTAAGAAACACCATAGCACCTAAAGAGAATTCAAGGGATTATGAATTTAGATGCCCGTTGAATTTGAAGTCAATCAGAAAATGCTAGCATGACAACAACCCCAGAGAAGCAGAACAAAAATTTGAAGTAATAGTACCTTGGAATCAGTTCTTATTCCATACTTCCAGAAAATAGGAGGAACAAAGATTGACAATGAACTATGATGCATGAATTTGTTTAGTATTGCATTTTCATTTCTTCCAATATATGTTTCTGTTTTAGAACTCAAGTGTATTGGTAAAATTGGAAGCTAAAAGATCTAATCTACATTGCATACATTAGTTGTTGAGAAACCATTAAATTCTTGCTTACACCAAATTTAGGATAATAAGAGACAGAAACAAAACAAGGGTAAGTTTCAAAGTGACTTTTTGAAAATATAAGTGTTGTATAGTGCAACAATGAGAGGAACACAATGTTTATCACAAGGTTGAATCTGAGTGACTAAGTTTTCTAATGAAAGATGTAAAAACATGAAAGCATTGTCGGTTACCACGCTGTGTTGTTCTTGAGCAACTTTAACCATAAGAACCACGGCATTTTGATGATCGGCATAAGCATTTCTTTCTCCCTTTGGCTGCACTGATACCACCAGCATGATCAGTTCTGGCAACTCCATAATCATATGTTAACTCTGTCATTGGTGGAATGTGTCTGAGTGCAAAAAAGGCAACATGGAGGTAGGATTGGTTGTTGTCTTCATATACCACAGGCTGCCAAAAAACATTTGGGGAGCAACTATGATTCATGAATCTAGCCACATTCCCAAAATTCTTGGCACTTATAATTAAAGGATGCGGCATGGCATAATCCTCACTGGATTCATTGGCATTGACTTCTTCCAAAAGCCTAGGCTCATAATTCCACTTGAATTGACCATAAATCCGAGTTGTATCAAAAACATACTCATTTCCTTCCCTCACAAGCTGACTTACCTTGGCTCTATCAACAACTTCTCCAGCATATTCACAAATGAAAGTACCAGCACGAATAGGATCCAGAGACCGCAGACCCCACCCTCTATCCTTAGTTTTGAACACTTCCATGTGATGCTTCAAACCGGTTTGAGATACTCTATTTTTGCAGTTAGGAAAACACTTACATGTGGGGCCACATTCATGAACCAGTTGCATCCGGCTCACCAAAACACCATTTCCAGTATAAGGGAAATCACCTTCATTTCTCCTAATGCAAGAGCAGTTCAAATCACCTGGGACACATGCTTTAGTACATGTGCACCCTTTTGAAGGCTGCATCAAACTGAATGATTTAGGGTGTCTAAGAGAAAGGAAATAATTGAAATAAGTAGGTGCCTTCACATTATCAACCTCATTGACAAGTGATACAGGAATACTCTCTGCTCCATTGGAAATATCTGCAAGAACAAGTCCAGTCCTTGAAGAGCCAGATTTCCACTTCTGAATTGATTTCCAAACAGAATAGGCACTAGGCTGTCCAGGCATTCTTACCAACTTGTACTTAAATACATCACCACCACCTTTTGCTTTTCCAATCCATGAATCATGGATTTTGTACAGACCATCATAGACATAGATCTTTGCATTTGGATTCACATCATCCCTAATGCCCCGGATGACTCTTATTTCATTGAGTATTCGTGAACTCCTATCCAATGCAAGATTACCCCTATGAAGCTTCTGGTTAATTGCATGCTTATCTTTCTTGAAGAAGTTCCCTCCCTGACCAGTGTAAGTTATAACATCGATATCCTCAGCATCATCATCGTATTCTCCTGATGAAACAATGCTGACAGCCAGAGTTTCCTCCTCAAACTCACCCCTAATGTGCAAGGCATCAATTCCTCCCATGGAGGGAGCATGCAAACCAACCACACACATTTCGGTTCGAAAAAAGAAAATGTCCCCAATCTCAACCCCGGGAACTGATCCTACTCTCTTCCTCATGTTTGTCCGGATTCCTTTAGTCATCAAAATGTTGCAAGCTTTCAAATCTGCACGCTTGATCGAACCCATGCTCATTTCCTTGGCCTCTTCAAGCTGGCAGAGCCTTCTTCTAATCCCATCAAACGCCATGAGCACAAAGTTAACCACTTCACGGCTACCATCGTCTTTTTGAGCAGGGCTAAGACCAACTAAAGCACCTAAATCAACAGGGGGCTCTTGACTTTTCTTAGGCTTATCTAAGGATGATTTGGCACTGTACGACATTGGCGATGATGATGATGATCCACGTTTTCTCTTCCCAGAAGTGTCTTGATCACTGAACCCCTCCATTGTTGAACTGGTCTCTGCTACCCCTTGTGGAGTCCTATATGCCCTTATTGGAGTAGGAATGGCAGCACCCTTTGGTGTCACCACCTCAGTTGGAGCTTGCTGAGGTGCACCAAAGGGGAAAAATGGAGAAAACCCAGAAGGAAAATGGCCAGGAGGTGGAGCTTGAGAAGACATAGGGAAAATAGGAATCAAACTCTTCAAAGGTTTAACATCCAGAATCCTAGACTTATCAATGGAACCATGAAGAGGAACTGAGTTCTGCCCCATCCCTCCTTCCATTACAGAACCCCTTTCAATCAACCTTCACTAGATCAAAATTTCCTC
>Ga0099824_1009513_pt1 | contig 11933 bp, 7 predicted proteins | sample SiratrowhiteBW_FD_76837 | JGI IMG/M metagenome (GOLD analysis project Ga0099824, IMG submission 76837) | Root nodule microbial communities of legume samples collected from California, USA - Siratro white BW | ecosystem: Host-associated > Plants > Roots > Nodule | place: USA: California... | reverse complement strand
GGGTTGTCGGTTGTGTTGTGGGGTTTTTAGATTGAGAGGTGGGGGGGGGTGTTGAGTGTGTTGGTGGGGGGGGTGGGTGGGATGAGGTAGAGGAATGGCGTCAAGTCGTTTTTAGTTATAAACGTTTCAAAGATTCAATGCATTTTGTAGAATCTCTTATTTAAAGATGAAAGTAAATAATTAGTATATTTGCATTCTTCTGCTTCCTTATGGGACTACCTCATTTGCGTACATTTTATATTTTAGTATTCAATTTGATCTATTGCTATGAAAGCTCTTCTGTGAATTTTTTAAGGCTATCACTATTTTGAGATGTTTATGATGTGAAGAATGAGCATTCATGGTGAAAGCTTTAATCGGTCTTAAGTATATTGTAGAATAGAAATTTTTGAATCAATCTGAGTGCAAAGAGTAAAATTGTAAAATTATAATATATTTCCAGCTGTTTATTAAAATTGTATAATTCTGTTTCTGTATGTAGAATTGTTCTTGTTCTTTTCTTGAGTTTTGTGAGATATTTTTGTATTGATTAATAAAGGATTGATTTTTCGTGGTCATATCCAGTTTTCTTATTTGGTCACACCTTAACGTTGAAATTGAATTTAGGGTTGCACGTTATAACAACTTTTTTTCATACCAGAATCAGTGAAGTTGAAAATTACATTCGACTCGGGAGAGTCTTTGCATAGGCAAGAGTTTTATATTTTTATATTCTTGTTCTGTGCAAATTTTGGATTCTTTTTGAGGTTTTGAGCAACATATTCTGAGAATTTAAAAGGCGCATAATTTCGATTTTAATTAGTTTTTGTCCGTATTTATTTCTGACACCCTATTATCTCCTGATGTACATTGTTTGCTAGTATTGTCTTTATTCAAGTTAATCTTTCAAATTACTTTATGTGAACGTAATTATTTTCAAATGATGTTTTAAGCTAAGGTTTCTTCTTTTAGTACGATGAAGCAGGAGAAAAGTGAGCTATGTGAAATTATATACCTAGGCATAATAGAAGGTTTTAAAGAATTTTTTTTATACTCATTTTTAAGCAATTATTAGTGTTTGGCGAAGTTATAATTATTAAATTAATGGTGTAAAATAAATAAGACTCAAAAAATTATGGTTGAGCGATTATGTTTTCACTTATAATGAATTATGTATATGGACAATTGATTATGAACAAGGTGCAAATTTTATCTCCAAGCATATTAGTTAATCAACCAATAAAATCTTTTTTTAACAATTATCTAAGCTTAAAATCAAAGCTCTAATTTAAAATGGTTTTGATAATTAATATTTTCAAAATTGAAGTAAAGAATGAATTTTGAATCATATGAGAATTAGGGTATGAAAATATGTTGACCTTAAAAGTAAGTTGAAGCGAATTGATTCTCATAATAAAAGTGAGTAGAAGTTTTATCCCTTCCTATTTATATTTGGGTTGAAATACCAAAAAACTAAAACTAAAATGGATTATCCATTGATGGGTCAATCACAAACGTTTTTTTTAATGTTTTTATTAATTTTATTAGCATAAAATATTAAATAACAAATATTTATTAAGATTAATTTACATAGAAAAATTAAATAAACATGAGTAATATATGTACATAACCTAAAAAATATTAATAGTAATTTAAAAAACTCTAGCGATTTTGAAAAACAAAACAATCCTCTTAGTTTAACTCAGATTGTCATATTTAACAGAGACCTAATATTTAAGAAATATATATTTCAAAAATTAACTTAACAGGTTAGAATTAAGTATTTTTTGTAAAATATTTACACAATCAATTCATTTTAATTAAATTTTATGATATTTATAGAAAATGGTAATACAAATATAGATATATAATGAATAAATTGTTTAAGTAAATTTCTTTATAATGTATTGCGTTACCATAGGTTTTATTTTTAGCAATTATCCTAAAAATGTTAATTAAAAATAGTAAAAACTGGGGCTAGAGCACGGATTGAAGAATTTCTCAGATCCAGCTCGGACAAAAGAGAGAAGTGGTGGACGTGGAAGGACTGAGTTCTCGATTGTCATTGTCATGACTATAATCTAATCCAAAATTATGTGGTCAAAATTATTCCTTCCCAGGTCTACGTGTCTGCTTTTTAACGTATGAACCCGAAGTCCCATTGCAAATACAGAAACACGGGCCACTAACATTTACTGGTTCCAACGTACAAGTACAAGAAAGCCAAAACAAAACTAGTCGTAGTCTTGTACGCAGGCACGCACTTTCAAAAGCCTTTGTGGAAGCACATTCAGCTGACTTTGGTTTTTCAACCGTAATAGCTAAATCATGAATGCCGCAGCTTCAGCAACAGCAGCTAATAGCAGTTTTTACTCACAGACACAGTGCAGATTTTCCTCGGATCTTCGAGGTTCCATTCCTTTCTCAAAAACGAAACGTTTCCTGTTCTTCAATGACGTTCATCCACGGAAGTCTCGATTGGTGCTGGTCCCCAGGTCTGCTGATCCCAATACAGGCAAGGACAGCAATGTGGACGATGATGAGGTAGTAAAGCAGAAGCGTGGGATGCAACAACCACCCGTGTCGCTTAGCCTGGATGACGTCAACCCTGTGGGACTGGGTCGAAGATCGCGGCAGTTATTCGATGAGGTTTGGAGAAAGTTCTCGGGATTGGGTCAGATTTCTAGGACCATCCGGTCTGATGATCAGGAGGCTCTCGATGCCCTTCTCGTCCGCGAAGGTCCCATGTGCGAGTTCGCAATTCCTGGCGCTCAGAATACTACTGTTCTCGTTGTTGGTGCCACTAGCCGCATCGGTCGCATCGTTGTTCGAAAGCTCATGCTCAGGGGTTACACCGTAAAGGTTTCCTGCCTTTACTCAATTCTCTATTTTTAGTTCATTTTATTATTATCGCATCCGTTATTAATTAAAAACGAGACGATACTCGTTGAACAATAAATATACGAGCCTTTCATGATTCAACAGCGTCAGTCATTGTTGCTTGAAACGAAATGGCTATCAACATAAACTGGTCTAAGATACTGATTTTTTTTTTTTTTTTTCTGTAATAAAGGCTTTGGTAAGGAAGGCAGATCAGGAGGTGGTAGACCTGCTTCCAAGGTCGGTAGAGATAGTGATCGGGGATGTTGGTGATCCCACCACTGTCAAGGCGGCCGTAGAAGGTTGCAACAAAATAATATATTGTGCCACTGCACGCTCTGCTATCACTGGGGATCTCTTCAGGGTTGATCATCGAGGAGTTTATAATCTAACTAAAGCATTTCAGGTCTGTCTCCACACTTTGATACCCCTCCTCTACAGAGACACAAAAGAACGAAAAGATAAAAACATTGTCACTTTACATTCCTGCCTTCATGAAAGGAAAATTAGAAAGTTAGAATCCAGACAAATCCACCCTCATTTGGATATATAGAAATGCCTTTTTACATATTAACACAGATCCAATGCTGCCTTGTAAAACTTAAACTGGACATAATTTCAGGATCACAATAACAAATTGGCACAATCACGGGCTGGGAAAAGCAGCAAAAGTAAGCTCTTGATTGCCAAATTCAAATCTGAATTTTCATTGCATGGATGGGAAGTTCGTCAAGGAACTTACTTCCAAGATGTACTTGCCACAAAATATGATGGAGGGATGGATGCTAAATTTGAGTTCACCGAGAATGGAGATGCTGTTTTCTCTGGTATATTAATGAACCATACCAACAGGTTTTATAATATTTGTTGCGTATGATGGAGAACTCTGCATATTGGCTTTGTTAAATTGAATGACCCAAAGCTGAAACAACAGATTTTTGAAAGTCTGATTTTATGCTATCTTTTAGGATTTTATTACTACCTATAGGTGCAACAGATTTTTGGCATTTGTTCCTTAAATTTTGCTTGTCAAGTCGCAGTTAGTCTTCTGTATATTTCTGGTTTTCTCTGTATAAATTTAGATGCATATCATTCAATGAAATAGGCTTCGTTAATTCACAAAACATAAATGCATCGTTCTTATTTTAGCATAATAATGATACTGCAAAAACTCAAGGAGATTTGGGGTATTTCGAAGCATGAGAGCAATGAAAAGGTGAAAGGTGTTGTTTTATTTGTAAATTGCCATGATAATCACTACTTGTAAGAACAATGTCATTAACATACACTACCAAATAGATATACCCATCCTGTAAATGTTGATAAAATACAGAATGATCAACTTCTCTTTGAGTCATACCAAGGAATCAAACGGTGCCTTAGGAGACCGTTTAATATCATATGAAGATTTGTGGAGACGAGATATCAAGTCGGAAAATTCTCTGAGCAACAAGACCGTGAAGTTGCTTCTTATAAATTTTCTCTAGCAAATAATCATGTAGGAAGGCATTTTTGATGTGCAACTGATGGAAGGGTCAATGTTGAAAAGTAGCCATGGCTATGATAGTCTGACAGAGGCCATTGGCAAGTAGAGAGAAAGTGTCACCATAGTCTAACCCCAAATATTTGAGTTTAATCTTTGGCGACTAACCAAGCTTTGAGTTGATCGAATAGTGCCATCTGAGTCAAATTTGATTGTAAAGATCCATTGGCAAGGCAAAGGAATAAGATTCCAAGTACCATTGTTTTAAATAGCACACAATTCATCAAACATGGCTTGTCGCCGACCAAGGTGGGCTAAGCTATCACCTACAATTTTAGGAATTAAGATAGAGGAAATGGAATAGAGACATGTATAATGGTGTGAAGATTTGTTGGTTAAAGTTTGTTACAAGCTATCACCTACAATTGTTAGTTAAAGTTTGTTACAAACTATTAACCGAGAGCGAGAATTTATTGAGAGAAAAACTTTGAGGGTTAATCTCTGATATCATAGTCAATTCTGTCATAAACTTAGACTGAAATTAGCTAATTGTTCAATTGAACCACATATCTTTGGTGTGTGATCTTCTATCCGCTTCACACTCAATTTCTTTAAAACTCTATAGCAAATAATTCTATTATTGATATATTGTTTGTGTGGTAGACAATCTCGCAGTGAACTTATGTGTGTTATTTCATAACAAATGGGAAGGATTGCGAGTGGAGCCAGTACCATTACAAATAGGGAAATTAGACACAAGAGGTGGGGCCAGAGGGGACAAAGGAGGTGGCATTTGACAAAGGTTATAAGGTGCCATTTGAATACAAACTTTATGTGATTCAGGATGCAAACAACTTAGGTGTTCAAATTTCCTTATATTTAATTGGGGGGAGGAACATACTAAATATGAAGAAGACAAAAAGGATGACAATGCCAATGAGGAACAACCAGAGAAGAATTCCCATGAGAAAAAAATCTGCTCCAGAAAACAAGCTTACAAAGAATGAGATGATTTTGAAGATCATATTGAACAATGACAATTGCATTTCCGAAATTCCAAAGGTTGTACTAAAGTTTAAAGGTGTGGATTGTGTGAATCTTGACAAAGACAAGGATTTAGTGATGGTAAAAGGAGTAATAGATGCAAGTCAAATAATGCAATACTTGAGGAAATATGTTGAAGTGAAATGTGGTGGTGATCCTACTTAAGGAAGATGAAGGTAAAAGCTACAAGCAAACCCAAAGAAGAAAAGCAACAGTTATATTTGAATTTTTTGTAAATACATCATGAAGGTTCAAGTCAAGGAGGAGTTTTGAATTGAATGACCTGATTCTTCAGCAACGAATATTTAAAAGTTTGTTTTATGCTATTTTTTGGGATTTTGTTATGTTCTCTACATTGACATGTTTAGGCATTTGTTCCTTAAATTCTGCTTATTAAGTATTAGTTAGTTTCTGCATATTTTATTTTTTTTTTTCTGTATAAATTTAGAAGCATATCAGTTGACAAAATATACATGCTCTGTTGTTCTTATTTTAACTCCTTATATTTTTCTTAGTAACCAACAACTTTTACCCACTCAAATATTTCCAAATTGATTTCAGGGTATGTTTTCAATAGAGGAGGCTACGTGGAACTATCAAAAAAGCTTTCCCTGCCATTAGGTTATACTCTTGACAGGTATGAAATATTAGATAGATGACTTTTGTGAATAAGATAACCATCCAAAATGTTCAGTATAATTTTATTTTGCTAAAATTTGGAAGTTCTATAATGCATTCAAGCATGATGAGTTTATCTATAATGATAGGTATGAGGGTCTGGTTCTCTCTGTTGGTGGCAATGGAAGATCTTATGTATTAATTCTAGAAGCTGGTCCTTCAGCAGATCCCAGTCAGAGTAGATTGTATTTTGCAAGAATTAGTACAAAAGTGGGATTTTGTAGGGTAAGAATCATTTTCCTTTTAACAAATTATAATTCTCCTTTTCCATTATCCTGCTTTGAAATTTTTATCATTTTTAGAAGCTTTCACATCTCCTGTTTGTATTACTATGACAGGTTAGAGTACCATTTTCATCGTTCCGTCCAGTGAAACCAGATGATCCAGTTTTAGATCCTTTTCTTGTACATACTTTGACAATCCGCTTTGAGCCTAGAAGACAGGTTCATTTACTTACAGCTTTTAAATCACTCTTAAAATTAGCTTGTATTTTAGGACCTTGTATTTATCTTTTTAATATGAGTTCCATTTTTGCAATATAATTCCCCGACAATTTATCCTCCTTTCTTTTTTTCAAATAGCTTCAAGATAGGTATAAAGAAGAAACAACCTCAAAAGATTGCAGAAATTATACGCTCATGCAAGAAATCAAGAGAAATAACAGTAGCAACATTTCTATGCAATAAAAGTTCCTGGTAGTTTCCGTATTCCTATAACGAGAGGTTATTTCTTATTGTTGTCCAAACAAAAAGCTGAATTGTAGAAGGAATTATACATTCCAAAAGGATTCAGGGAAGAACTATGTGGACGGGCTCTTGTCTAATAATGGACCCAAATTTTTAAGATGTTAAAGATCAATCTTACGAAAGATCAATAATTATAAGAAATGGAAAACTATTGAAATTTCTCCCATTTGAAGCATTTAAATCATCTATGCTATGTGACCCAAGACTTTAGGAGTTAGATAACTTCAGGGCTGTTGGTAACTAGCAAATGCATAAAGTTAAATACATACGGAAACAAAAATAATGTAGATTAAAACTACGAGGGAGTCTATGACTCTGTCTTTCTAATTCTGTTCTAAGAGATTGTGATCATGCTGAAATGATTATATCCTTCTTGACCTATAATATTTTGATGGATCAGATTTTAGGATAAGAGTTGTTCAAAAATTCTCCATCTTTGTATCTGTATCTGCTAGCGATGTAGGCCTAGATGGGAGAGTGGGAGGTCACAACAGGAGAAACAAAAATAGGCCTAATATTATAGGTAGAATCATAAAGTCTCTTTATTTTATTTGCAAGATGCTTTGAGCCTTTTTCCAAAAGAACTTACATGTTTTGAATGTTCTAAGGGTCCCCAATATATTAGGTTCCAAAGATTGCCATGGCAGAGCACAAAGTTGGAAGTCCAACTAGTTTCATTGTTCAGCACTTCATGATATTCCACTGCCGTCTTTCACCAAGTGACCATGAAAACCCTAATCAAGATAAATAATTTTTACCATTAAGCTTTTTTCGAAGTAATTATTGGAGACCCAAAAATGGAGTAGGCAGGTCCAACAAATAAAGGTTCCATAGCTCTAGCAAGAAAACGAAGGAGAGAAGCTCCCTAAGGTTCAAGAGATCATATACATGAACAGTGCCGAAAAGGTAAGGTGCGAGTTGGAACAGGGACAATTGAAGCCGACAAAACTGGCCAAGGCGACGCATGGACTAGACGCACTTGACTAAGCCATGTAGAGAAGTGGCACATGACGAAGGGAGAACTATCCTTCGAGATAGCTCAAATTCAGTGGTCATAGGAGAAAAAGGTGGAGTCTGGTAGTGGCGATGCCTATGGATGGTAGTAGACTGTGGCAATTCCAGTTAATGAATAATTGCATTCTAACACTCTCCTTCAAGCTAGAACATATATACTCGAAGGGACTTGGTGAATACGTCAGCTAACTTGTCACTAGAATTGACAAAATCAGTTGTGATTTCTACAGAGAGCACATTTTCTCTCACAAAGTGATAGTCAATCTCTATGTATTTGGTCTTTCATGGAAGATCGGGTTTGATGCAATGTGAAACTTGATTGTCACAAATTAACTTTGTTTCATGGATGTCCCCAATTTCTAGTTGTTGTAGTAGTCGCCTAAGCCATGTAAACTTACAAGTAAACTTACAAGTGGTTGATACCATAGCACACAATATTCTGCTTTTGCATTGGATCTAGCGACTATGTTTTGCTTTTTGCTCCTCCATGAGATCAAGTTTATTTCGATTAGAACACAGTACCGAACAGTGGATCTCCTAGGTGATGGCTATCATGCCTAATCCGCATCAGAGTAACGAGTGATTTTAGTATGACCTTTGTCTAATAATCCTTTTCCCGAAGCATTTTTATGTATCGAAGAATGTGTCACAACACCCTAATGGCTATAGGGAGAAGGACTGAGAAACAAAGGCTATAGGGATAAAAGACTAAGCAACAAGAATTATAGGCATCAACAGGAACTGAATCATTGTTAAATGCTCCTAGAGAAATGACATGAGCAATATTAGCGATCTTGGATTGTTGTCATGCCTTTGTACGACAGTTTGCCTTAATATGGTCATACCATTAGTTGCAATGAGAATGTTAACAACGATAGCCACCACAATATTCACTCTATCCACCCCAGTTGGTAGAGTGAGAGTAAAAGGCAAATGAATTTGTTGATAGTTCAAGAGACTACCCAAACATATGAGGAATTAAGAGGCAAAGTAATTGTTCACTAATAGTATCATAAGATGGAACAACTATGTTGGATAATATTTGATTGCCTATAGAGTTAAACTCAAGAGGAAGTCCAACTAGTGCAAGAATCATATAAAACTTTCCACGTTGTTCGACATGTTTGTCTGCATCATTAGTGAAAGGCATGAGCGCATCAAAATCAGCAATTAAGCGACCGACCTTACTGAGATAGGTTTGTACGTCATGATCTTCAAGCTTTATAGAAATAAGGTTGGAGACAACGTTGTAAAGACAATAAACATAATTGGAATAAAATCTCTTGGCTTTGTTCTAGACATCGTAACAGGTAGTAAAAGCTTGATATTGGGGCTGCAATATGCCATTAATGGAGAATCAAAGAACACTAGATAGAGGCATCTCAATTTGCTTCCATCAAGCTTGATCAGTGCTGGGAATATCTTTGGCTTGTTTGGTCAAGTTGTTGTCATGACATTGACCTCGGAACCACAACTGGACAGCAGCAGCCCAAGAATAGTGGTTACTTGTTCTGGTCAGTTTTTCACATGGAATAAGGGGAATAGTGCTAAAAGTCACTACAGAAACATTATTTGAATGGGAGTTGTCAAAAGACATGGGAAATAACCCAAACTAGGGTGCCTGGATGTGAGAAAGGAGGCAGGGGGCATGCCGTCTAGTGGGTCATGTCGGAAGAAAGGGAATAGCCTAACACATTCTGTTATGGGTGCATGAAACACAGCGTTAGGAGGAAGCCAAGTATGTGGGCGCATGAGATGGTGTAATAGAGCAGCCAACGAAGCTTGGTGGTTACCGGAGGAAGTGGTTTTTGTAGCACAGTCACCAAAAAAAAAGGGTGTAGTGGCCACGGATATTGTTCACCTAATAGAAAACAGGGTATTCTATGCTTCGTGGGTACTATTCACCGGAGAGGAAAAGAAAGGGATCGGAACAAAAAGACTAAAATTACTGACACCATAAAAGGAAGAATTATCTGAGTTTTGTGTCAAAGCAAGTTGGTTGATGAAGAATTCCCTGTGAAGCCCAAAAAGATTGAAACTGGGAAGACACATATTCACAAGCATTGTCAGTTTGTAGACCAAATTAATTTTTAATTTCACATGAGAAACTATGGAATATAGAAAAAAGCATCATAACAATTTTTCATTAAGAATAATCAAGTACATCAGCAGAAATTGTCAATAAAAGTAACAAAATAATTAAAACTCAAAGTTAAACTGACACAACTAAGACCTCAAATATCTGAATGAATCCAGTAAATAGGGGACGACTCACTTTTATTAACTCAAGGACCATAGCTATGACGAGTGTGTTTTTCTAACTGACAAGACTTGCCTTGAGAAGACAAATGGTAAGAAAAACTTAGAACCATAACATGCATTTTGGTAATATAAATAAGTGCTTGCCTAATAATTAGGGATCAATTATTCTAATTTCCTAGAATCTGTAACTGCTAATGATTAACAAATTTGTAATAGCTAATGACTAAATACATTCGAACAGTAATAAAGAAGAGAAGACCCCTTGAAGTGCAAAGGAGGGTGGGAAAAAGAAACAGTGCCTACGGTTCGTACTCTGACGTGATTACCATAACAGAAAATAGTGGAATTCTGTTATGAAATCTCTGAACGGAAAACTGGAATATAGTGAAATGAAAAAGATGATTGCAAGAGTTTTTAAACTTGCTTATTTATAGGAAGCTGAGACTATTCATATTACTATAATAGATGGGCCTGACTAAAGCCCGGTCAATAAGCTAAGTAGCCTCTATTACAATAGGTGAAATCAAAATAAAAGAGATGCAAAAATGCTTAGTAATTTTTCTATACTCTACCGGGAGCGTATTTTAAGTTCAAAGAGGAGGTAATAGGGCACATAATGTGTTTTCTTAAATCTGGGTTGCACGATGCAACCTGCTGGGTCGTGGGATTCAAACTCTATACGAAGCACTGATTCCACCTTTTTGTAAATTTCTGCGATGATCCTAAACTTATCCTAACAGGCTGCAATCTTACATGAACTCAAGTATACAACTCATGATTCTCCATGCAATAAATAGTTAATCTAATTCCTGTGCAGTATTAATTCTAGCTATTTCCCAAGAGAGAAGTTCAGAGACAATTTAAATAAATTTATTATTTCCAACAAAACTAATTCCTGAGGTATTTATCTTAACATAATTTTTCTCACTTTCCAATATAGACCCATTTTATTGGAGGCTTGGTAACAGCTCCTTGCTTACTGACCTTCCAAAATTAAGGACATAAATATACAAGAGTAGCTTAAAAGCTCCTTTAAGCCATAAAATTTCCCTTCATTTACATTCATATTTTTTGGGATTCTACTAATAGACAGATTGGACAAGAATCTGACTCTCACAGTGAACTCTTGCTTCTTGGCCAAGAGAGGCTTCTCGCTGCAATCCATTCCTAACATCTGATCAATTGTAAAAAGAGAATAGTATCTTCCTTTCCTGTTAAATACCTTATCTTCTCTACTCTTTTTCCCTACATGAACTTGTATTTTTATTTTTAAATAGTGTGTAATTGCAGTGTGCTGATCCTTTATTCACTTTTGTTTCAGAAGCCTGTTGAAGTAAATGCAACAATGAAACAGGATTTAAGAAGCTTTAAGCTTATTTTGGAATATATTAAAGCCTTGCCTGTAAGTGCTTCAATGCAATTTCTTTTTATCGTGGCATAAGCTACAATGTTATCATATACTTGTCTATCGTTCATTGTATATGTTTTGTAAAGCAGTAGTTCAATTGAAGATTACAAAAGCAGTAGTTCAATTGAAGTTTACAAAAGCAGTAGTTCATGTGGGATTTTAGGTATATTGACATTGTAGAGCTAGTCGTGAAGTGGTATACTATTAACTATGCTATTCAAATTACTTACTCTAAGAATGCTATTGTCTTCAAGTACTGTTACTGGACTATGTGAACAGTACTTGTAGGCATACGATCTTGCGTTACTTTCTTTGCAGATCATGTTATGCTTGTTGCCAACAATGTGAAAAAAAAAAAAAAAAAAAAAATAAAAAACTATTTTTTTTTTTTTTTATAAAAAAAAAAAAAAAATTTTTTATTATTTTAAAATATATTATT
>Ga0099824_1009509_pt1 | contig 11936 bp, 6 predicted proteins | sample SiratrowhiteBW_FD_76837 | JGI IMG/M metagenome (GOLD analysis project Ga0099824, IMG submission 76837) | Root nodule microbial communities of legume samples collected from California, USA - Siratro white BW | ecosystem: Host-associated > Plants > Roots > Nodule | place: USA: California... | reverse complement strand
GATTGTGGCGAAGGGGGCTGCACCTGAGCGCATATTACTTCTCCTGGAAGGGGCAAATGAGGTGGACAGCTTCTTGGCGAATGACTATGATGAAAGTTTGTGGTGCGAGGTGCATGTTTTGGGTTTATATTGGAGTGGGTGTGAGAAACTGGAGTGGTGAGTGTGGGGAAGGGTTTTTATGACTGAGAGGGAGTTCATTGTATGTGGCAATATAGGGTGAGAGAGTGAGTGATTCTATTGGGTAGTGTGATTTGGAAGATGAAAAGTGTAGTGGGAGTGAGGTTGGAATATGAAAAAGAAATGAAAGTCTCCTTTTACTTATTTACCTTTTTGCATGGTAAGTTATGAGCAGACGTGAATCATGCTCAGGTTAAGAGAGAGAAGTTACGGGAGAGGCTATGATGCCGAGAGGTCATGGGGAGTGAAGTTAAGGGAAGTTCATTGTGTGTGGGGAGTTGTGATAGGTTGTGGGGAGTTGAGGATGAGAGAAAAGTGGTATTGTGGAGATTTCAGTTACCCAAGGAAAATGGAATTCTGGAAAGTTGAGAGTAACTAATAAAGACTCATTCTTAAACACCTCCTTTTAATATTATTTTGTATTCTTTTTATTTTTTTATGTTTTATTATTTCTTTTTTTGTTTTTTATTTTATAATTTTTTTAATTATTTATTTTAATTATTATTATTTTTTAATTCTAAATGTATATATTTTTTTGTATTTACACGGACGAAATCAGATGTGGACACTTATAAAGAACTTTGAGTTACTCAAGAAATTGTTATATTATCTAATGATGTTTTGAATAAAAATCTCAAGATTGTTGAAAAAAAATTATATGAAGAAAACAAGAATTTTCATTAAAAACTTGATAGTGTAACACACAGTTTGAGAGTTTGAAAAGGGAAATACTTTTACAAAAGAAAGTTTCAAACAGAGGCATGGAGTAGAAGAAGATATTAAGACCATAGACGACCTAATATCAAAAAGTGTTATTTGAAGGAAAGTTCTATCTAATCTGTTATAGGAAGATAGTCGTTATAGAAGAAAATCATTAGATATTCTAATAAAAAGATCAAGAAAATTCTATGATAAAATAGAGATAGAATATAAAGAAAAGTCTTCATAAAAAATTGCTCCTACACATAATGCATTGTCTATAAACCTTTTATAGGTGCATCTTCTAGTGGTATTCCTAAAAAGGGACCACCAAGATCCACCAACCAAAAAATGACCTAAGTTTATACGGCTATCCAAAAATAAAGTTATTTTCCTTGTAGTTATTTTTTATGAGCACAAGAAGACTCCAATCTTGGAATCGAAATACTGGACGATCACTTTCCATAATGGCAGAAAAGTCTATGTTCCAGGGAAATGAAAAGAGACAAAATTATATTTGAAGAAAATAGACATGGAATATCATTGGAATCGAAATACTGGACGATCACTTTCCATAATGGCAGAAAAGTCTATGTTCCAGGGAAATGAAAAGAGACAAAATTATATTTGAAGAAATTAGATAAGGATTAAACCCTTTGTTAAGAATCTCAAAGGATTCAGCATTTGATGAAGTCAAGCAATTGGACAAAGGCAAAGCAAACCATGGAAGTTGAAGATGAATACTTAGGCCTTGTATTAGTAGGTGTGGGTAAGTGTGATTGAAGGTGAAGGTAAACCTATGCAAATCTTAGAAGAAACTACTTGGCACAATTAAGACACACTTGAACTAAAGTAATAAAACTAAGCAAAAGCTTTCAAGAAAAATCATTTCTGAAAATTCAGTTTTCAACAAAAACATAAAATCGATTCCATTTTGGTGAAATCGGCTTATTCGCGCTCTGCACATAACTGAGTTAACTATTTTTCTAACAAACACTTTGGGTATTTCATGTTTTAAATACCTGCGCTTTTTAGAGCAATTGATGAATAATACAGAGGAGAGAATTACGAACAAGATTGACAAGATTTATGAGAAAAACAAAAAATTGATTGGTTATTTAGAGATTAAAGAAGTTTTCTTAGAGAATCAAAATTCTTGAAATTGTATTGTGTCATTGGTGTTCTTAGAGAACTTGCGCTGGATATCCTTCACTGAACATTAGGGGGTTTCTATAACTCAATTCTTGAATCTGTTTGATTCAAGTGTTGCATTTTTTATTTGTGTAATTGTAATCTTTGATTCAATTGGGAATTGGTAATGCTATAGGTTTAACATTGTTTTATTCTGAATATTTGGGGCTGCCGGGTGTTAGTTTTGTTATTCAGTGGTGTTTTGTGATCTTGTAGGGTGCAAGAAGTGTTCTTGATTGTAATTGTGTACAATTGAGTGTTGTTAGTGGAATGTTTCTTGCTAGGGTTGCAAGAAAGACCGGATGTATCCCTTGAGGAAGGATGAACTAGTATAATTGCTTATGTGTTCTTCTCTTACTCTTCCCTCTGTACTTAATTTTCCACTCTGCAAAATGATTCATTTTCTGCAGTGCTATACTTGATTCTATGTGCCTCTAAGCTTTTGTATTTTTTGTGTTTTTGTGATTGATTCATTGTGTTTGTATAATTGATTTCACAAAAATTTCCTGTAACTGGAAACATGTTCTGATCAAAGCCTTTTAATTTATTTCTAGTTTTACAGTTTAATAAAATTGTCATCTTAATAACCATATTTGTTGTTCTGCTTTTCACATATCTATTTCACTGCATTGTTTCATTCTGGTTTTTTAGAGATCTCTTTGTGCGCATACACAACCTTGCATTTTAGAATATCTAGATATATTCTTTGTCTCACTTACACTGTATTCATTTTGCAAATCTTTTAACTGTCTTGTTACATAATTCCATTCCTTGCTTGTATAGATTACATTCATCTTCACTTTAATATTGTGACTGCATTTGGTTTACTAGCATTAGTATAAAAGTTCTTTTCTGTAAACTTGCATAATTGTTCTTGAGTAATATATATATTGTCTTTCATTTGATCTTGAAATTGTTTTTGATTTCTCTGCATATTCGATTCTAGTTTCTTCTTAATGTAAATTGGTTACTGTTATCAAATTGTGTATTTTGCAGAACCTAGAATAGCCACTACAGTTGTTCATTGTTATGCGAGTGCACAATTTATCCTTTGATTTGCTTTAATTCTTAAGTTGAATCTCAAATTGTGCATTTTGGTTATTTGTATTGTATACAACTAATTCCTATCAATGTGCCTTGATTGTACTGTGCCTGTTTTATATCATTGTATTCTTAATTCTTTCAGAAAATAAATCAATTTATTCATGTCTGAATCAATTCATTTTATATGTTGCACCTTGTATCATTGATCTTAGAGATTCGTAAAAGCTTTCATTTGGCTAAAAACGTTTTCTTTGCTTTCTAAAAATAAAAAGTTTGTAAAGTTCAATTCACCCTCCGTCTTGAACAAAACCTAAACATATTTTCACCCTTACCTTCTATTAAAAAAGTTCTTTTAGTAGACAGTCTGACAAAGGATCAAGAACCATCTAATATACTACAACATCTACAAGATAAGTTTTCCAAGTTGATATGGTTGTTTTCAATCTAAACCAAAAGAAGTTCATCTAATTATTGTTCAATGCATTTCTAGATATTTAAGTGCACTACTAACCTTGCTCTATGTTTTAAAGGTAGAGAAAACTTTAAAATTCAGGATTTTGGTGATGTTGACTATGTTAGAGACAAAGTAGGAAGGAAAAGTTCCAATGGAGGTTGTCACTTTTTTGGAGGCAACTTAATGTCCTAGACGAGCAAGAGGCAAGGGACATACCATTACCTATAATTAAAGTTGAATACATCTCAATTATTGGTTACTACTCATAAATGTTATGGATCAAGAATTAACTAGAGGATTATAACATGTATGAGAGAAACATTCTTATATTATGTGATAATAATGTTACTATAATTTTTTCCAAAAATCCTATATTGCATTCTAGGGCTAAATACATAGAAATCAAGCATCATTTCATAAGAAAGCATGTTCAAAAGGTGTATATTTTGTAGCACAAACGATCAATTAGTTTATATATTTACAAAACCTCTTATTGAGGAAATATTTAATTGTCTACAAATTCTATTGAGCATGACCTTGATTGAAGAATTATTGATAAAAAAGTGTAATACATTAGACTATCGTGTATCATGCATTAAACAATTTAAGGGAAAACCATTGAATACATGTTTCACGCAATAGATGGTTTATCACATGCATTCAAATGTCTTAAAAGTGTTTTCTTATGAAAATGATTTTCTTGAATTATGTATTAGCCTCAACGTCTATTCATCTCCTAACCATAAAAGTTCTCGTTTCATCCTGCATATATATTGTCATCATTAACATATGTTTGTCTCACACTTCCAGTTACAAGTTAGTTACATAGATTATTGCTTCTTTTATCCTTTCATTTTCTCTCTAAGGTTTGTTTTAAAAGCATCCATGGTTGTCATACACTCCTCTGTGAAAGGCCTTTCTCCTAATAATGGTTTTCAACAAGAGAATACATTGGATAAAAGCATAAGACTTGTGAAAAATGTGATCAACAACTCTTGTCTCAAAGATCAAAATTATTGCACATATGGAAAAAGTTTTCAAATGAATTGAAAATCAATAAAACACATTAAAGAATAAAATATTCAGCAACAGAGAGAATTCCATTCACAGAAGCTTCAATGATCATCATTCAAATGACTATATAACCTTGAAGGAGAAGAAGAAAAACAACACAACGAACGAACGATCGATTATTGTAAATATGATATAAAAGAGTTTATACTTGAGTCTCATAGTTTTATCAACCTTTTGAAAACAAACATTTGTAAATTCTTCACTATATAAAGGATACCTAGTGAGTTTTGATTGTTCTCTTTGTTTAGAATAATTTCATTTCTCATTGTTGAAAGGTCTTGATTTCATGTGGAGATAAAGAGGTGTGAAAATACTTGTTTTCTAGAGAGATGTTAAAACTCATTGCCTGGAGATTTATAATACTCGTTCCTGGACAGATGTGAAAACTCATTACTTGGAGAGGTGTAAAATACTTGTTCCTAGAGATCTATCAAAACTCAGTTTTTAGTGTAAGGTCTTTGATGAGTCATTATTTTCCCTTATTTACTTGTCTTTTTGTACCTATTTTAATTAGTGATTTGTGCTTAACTGCCAATTATTTTCTCAATTTTATTGTTTGGGTTTCATTTACCAGAAATTCGTAATTTTATTTAATTCAAATTTTCTGAGCTAATTTTATTATTATTTTCAAGAAAGCTTTGGGATTTTATTGGGCTTAGAAATTAATTCTGGAATTGAAGAGGAGCTGCCACATTATCAGATTTTATTTTCAGTTTTTATTTATTGGACCAGAATTGAAAGATTTGGGTCCATTAGGTTTAGTGTTCAAGACTGACCTAGGTTTAGCTGCCTATGAAAGGAGGTAAAGCCAAAGGAGTTCGATACACTGGAGACTCTCGGCTTTGGAACTCAATTTATTTTCTCTCTGCAATTACATTCGGTTTTGTTTCAATTAAATTTCGTTATATATTTAATTTCGTTTCCTATTTAATTCTTGTTCCTTCTTCATCTCACTTTGTTTTATTCGCTTTTATGGAAGGCTAATCCATTTGGTTTATGCCCTTGATTGAGATTGCGGAAAAAGTTTGAAGTTCTATGTTTATTCATTTCGCTACTTTACTGTTGAATTCATTTTATGCGTCCACTATTTTCATTGAACCGTTCACGCTTAGTGATTCAGTAAATACAAACTTGTGCCTCTGTTCATGCTTAGTGAAGGGAGTTGTGCGGTTTCGGGGTTGAGATGAATGTTGCGCAAGCGCATGTTTCGCATAAGGAACACTCACGTTAATTTTCGCTTAGTTAACTAACTTGGGTTGTTTCAAGGGTTGGAGCGTCATCATAAATTTTCGAAACCAATGATAACTGGATTGCATTCGAAATCAAGGGGATAATCTATTTTTAATCACTGGTTTAAGTTTCGTTAATTATTGTTTTGTTGAAATCTGTTTACCCCCCCCCCTTCCCTCGTTCAGTGTGTGTTCATTCCTTTTGCAGAGAATTAAGTCTTTGGGAGACGACCTAAGAGTCACTTCTTAGTATTACACTTTATTGAGATTATTTGACCAAATACAGCTTCGATCAATCTTAAATGGTTTTACTTAAAAAAAATTAAACATAATCCTATTTATAAAGTGAACCACCATATGTGTCAACTTCTCTCTATCTTATACTTTGCCTATATTATTTTTGAATTGTCTATATCATACTAATTATCTATATTACCATATTTGTACATATACCTATTCAATCTAATTATTCTCCCTTAATATTGAGATGATTTCCATGATAATCATGAGTACAAGTTTATTTTTCATTTCTTCATAAATGTAAAAATATAATAAAATATTATAATTAAATGAAAATCCTAAAATACTCATTGGTTATTACTTACGAGTCTATCTCAATTAACATATATGTCATAGTGTCATTGTATATTTATTCATTTGTCGGTTAAAATCACTACTAGAAAATTGCTAAATAGTGACCGAAATTAGTGACCGAAAAAATCGGTCACTATGGATGACCGAATCAGTGACCGGAAAAATTGGTCACTATCAGTGACTAAATCAATGACCGGAAAAATCGGTCACAAATTCAGTCATAGTCGATCACAGAAATCGGTCACAGATTCGATCAAAAATTCGGTCACAGATAATAATAATAATAATAATAATAATTACAATAATAGTAATAATAATAAAAATAATATTAATAATAATGTTATTATGGTACTAATTATGCTTTGCGAATGTCACTAATCTAAGTAGTTTTCATATAGTGCATATCTAACATGCATCTAGATTTCTATTAAGTAAATAATAAAAAAAATGTAAATGTAAGGACTATCTGTATGCATACATGCATTGTGTTCAGAGTATAGGCATTGTTTTCAAAGTATAAGCAAAGGCAAAATTTTCGATATTAATTTTGTAACTGCCTATTGTATTATATTGGTACCCAACCGTTTACGAACTCTCACCGCTCACATTCCCTTCATATGTAGCCGAGATATAATCTAGGCTGATAGTCTTAATAAGAAGGATAATTTCACCTTAAGCATTATTACAATGGTAATCAGCATATAAGCCTTGGGCCATAAGTGGTAATCAGCATATGAGCCTTGGGCCATAAGTGGAGGCCTAAGTGTGATCCTATAAATAAAGAGAATGCACCAAGGAAATATGTAATATTACTTTTATCCCAGACTTCTATCTTATTCCGACTTTCATTAACTTAATTTGTCACGAGTTCTTCCACCTTCATATCAAATTTGAAAAATCTATTTTATCCTCACTCTAAAATTACATTTTAAAAAGATTTGCAAACCACAAGTTTATAAAATTGCAAATCGGATGATGTCCATCCACTGACCATCCTGTTTATAAATTTTTTTAAAATGCAAACCGGACAGGATGACGTCCAATTTATAAATTATAGACCGGATTCCAACTTCCTAATTTCTTATCTGATTTGTAAGTTGTAAACCGGACAATACTTCATTTGGTTTACATTTTAAAAAAAAATTGTAAATCGGATGACTTTGTCTAGGTATGCTACACTGTACTCGTTTTATTTCAGAGAAAACATATATCTTTTTTATCATTTCAATAAAGACAATTTTGAAATTCAAAATTCTATGCAGGACCAGGACGTGCAAGAAGAATTCGTCCCAAAATCGAAGAGAGAGAACGATTGATGATCAAGAAGTTACTAAGTTTAGAGAGAAGCACCAAGTTGAAAGAGAGCACCGACCTTATCTTGTAATAACACCTATATTAACAAGTGTAAAATTATTAAAAAAAACATCTCAAATATAGGTGAAAGATTATCATGACATGTGACTAGCAATCCTAGTTTCATATCACTCTAATAATGCACCATTTAATACTAACCCGTAAACATTCAATTTTGACTAAACAAGCAAATTAAAAACAATAAAATAAAAAATGTTACCAAATTTGAACCCCTTTTTATAATTCTACTATCAACATATTTATTCCACACAATTTTTTTCATTTATAATATATATCTGGATGTGACTTTGCTTGGTAGGTAAAGGAACTAGAAAATAAAAAAAGGGAACTAGAGTTGAATTTCCGTTATAATTAATTCGTTATGATACATTTATGAGTACCGGGCAAATTATGGCACCTTATGTTTGATCCCTTTCGTTGTATTACGTTCATTACTTGTTTGAAATCATACATTGAATTAAAAAAATAATAGCTTTGAACTTTAGAATCAAATGTCGACGACAGAATTTATTATATCAATTAAAAAATCTATATAATTAAAATGAATTATAAGATACTAGATGATTCTTTGAAATTTTCTAAGTGGAATTTTTTTTTCTCATGTCATATAACTTTTTCTGCTGCATCTATGTCACTGGTGCAGTCTCATATCTATCACAGCTGGAGGTGAATTCTGGGTTGCTGGTGTTGCATCATGGCCGTATGATGTGAACAACAGGTTAAAGGGTAAATGGTAGGGAGAATGATCGTGAACAGTTTACTAGTGAGCATTTTCTTTCTAACTTCACGAAATTTAACAAAGTAAAAATTATATCGACATGTATCAATCTCACCATTGAAATACTTATATAAGCTCCTCCACCCTCCCCCAACTTCTTTTCAATGAATATTTATTTAGTTTAGAAGACAAACAATGCTGACCATCATGGATCCTGTAACATATTAAAACACAAATTAAACGGGTCCATTTGGCTATGTATGTGGACTTCTCTTAAAAGCTCCACAGAAGGCATCTTGTGCGACAGTAATTGAGAACAAAGTTACAAACTATGTACTGGTTTGGCTGATATCAATCTGCACCCTCCAATAACTCAGAGTTGAGGTTGAGAGCTCATGCTTAATGATCTATAACTAGTTCTGAGGCATCCAAATCCTCGTATTGCTTTTGTACAAGTTTTTTTATGTCATCTATATTAGTGAGTTTGCTCTTGTGGAGCAATTGTGCAATATCATGATTAGCTTCTACTGCGCTCCCTGACGGGTAAATCTCATCCAACTCAACAGCACGAGAATAGATTTCAACCATGCATGTATAGTGTTCCAAGATAGGTGCTATACCATAATGAACAGTCATAAGACTGAAATACTTCTCAGCTAGCTCAATGTCATTCACATAAACACAAGCACTCAGAACACCCACGAAAGTGATAGCATCCGGAACCTCGTTTGCCTTCACCAATTCTTCAAAAAGGGATATGGCTTCATTCCTAAACCCGTGCACACCCAAGCTAGTGATCATTGCATTCCAAGTGGCCAAGGTTCTCACCTGCATCATATCAAACACTTCCCTTGCCTCATCCAAACTGCCGCACTTGCTATACATATCTATAAGCGCGGTACCCAAGAAAGGCCCGAGCTCAAAATTATTCTCGACAACAAAATCATGAATCCTTCTACCCAACTTGAGGCTACCCATCTCGGTACAAGCTCTGACCAAGCTAACCACAGTGTACTGATTTGGCCTCACATTATCAACCAGCATTCTTTCAAACAGATTAAATGCTTCAATGGGTCGCTCATGTTTCACATACCCATCAATCATTGCAGTCCATGACACAACATTCTTGGAAGGCATTTTCTCAAACAGTTTCCTAGCAGTGTCCAGCCTCCCACAAGCAACAAACCCAGCAATCACAGAGGTCCACGCGAACACGTTGCGCACACGCATTTTATCAAACACCTTCCATCCATCATCAACATCTTGACACTTGAAGTAGAGATTCATCACGTTGGTCTGCACATAAATGTCACTCCAAAACCCCATTTTTATGGCAAGAGCATGGGCCACTCTTCCCAAATCAAGGGCATTAGAGGCCACGCAAGCATTGATCACAAAAGGGTATGTAAACTTGTCAGGTGCAAAGCCCTGGCACAGCATGGCCTTGAACAAAAGAAGCGCCCTTTTAGGAGAACCACCAATGGTATAAGCTCTAATCATGACATTCCAGGTGAAGGTATCTGGGTCATTGAGTTGATCAAATACCAGAGTGGCATAGTTCAATTTGCCATAAGAGGAAGAGAGCTGAATCAGCTTCCTCATAAGCAATTGGTCATAGATGAGGCCAAAACGGATTATTTTGCCATGCACTTGCTTAAGCTGCTTGAAATTGCTACATTTTTGAAGAATCACATGGGCTTCCTCGGAACCAAACCTTGTTCTTGGGGTTCCCAAGCAGGGAACATTAATTTCTGGGGAACAACATGCGACCTTCATGGCATGCCCAATTCCAATTTGTTCAAGTTAACTACCCAAAGATTAATCCCAATCGGGAATATCCTGAGAACACAAAAACCAAATCCATAACCAAAGGAATCTAATGATAACGTGGCTAAATGCTCAACCGCACCAGTGTGAGATTGGTGTTCTATTTGGATAAGGTTCGTTTATCACTCACTACTACGGAAGAAAATCGCCCCTTTAGCACAATATTATGAATGGAGATAAATATTTTTGGACAAGTTTTCAACCACGACTATATATATATATATATATATATATTACTAATAAACTATCAATTTGGTGCATAAACTTTAAAGTCGGTTTAAGAAATAAATCTATACATGGATTGAGAAATTGCTAGAATATAACTTTTATTAAATTTCATATCGATTCAATAAAATTTTACATCAACTCTATCTACGAGATTATATTTTTATATATTTTTAAAAGCTCATGATTAGAATTTAAAATTTATTTCATATAGATTATATCTATTAAAATTTATGTTAAATTTAAAATTATTTTATGTCTTCTATATAAATTAAAATTGACATAATACATAATATATATATATATATATATATATATATATATATATTAAATATAACACAAAAAATTTCATCACTTTATTTCATCAATTTTTAAAAAATTATAATTTAATAGTTTAAAATTCACTTTAAAGTTATTAAAAGTGTAATATTTCGTAAATATACTAGATTAATTTGATTTATCCATGTATATACACACACGAGTGTAGGACACAAATTCAACCACCAGTGTATCTGTGTCCTCGAGACAATAATATATGTATTTTGATGTGTTAAAAATATTATGTTTTAAAATAAATATATTTGTAAAATAATAATAATAATAATTTTCAAATTTTCTTTAAATTTTAAGTATTTTCACACCTGAGAAGCTTTGCAAACAGGAGTGGAAATCAATTTATCTTAAAAGTCATGATTGGTATAAGTGAAAGTAGCAAATGTCACGACAGTGTGACAATTCTCCAATATTTGTGTTAACTCTTCCATTGAATTGGTAACAGCAGTCACTGATTTCACTTGAAAAGCTTTTTAATTTAAATTGAAATAAATTTATTTAAAATTAAAATAAAATATTTTTTAATTCGTGTATTAAACACATAAATAGATAATTAACGTGAAAGAATAAATAAAACAAAATAATAATGAAGGAGAACATTCACGTAACTTATTTGACATTAATACTATTTTTTTAATCGGTTTAAAGAGTGGCATGCGTAAGGATCCATGCATGTGCTATTGAAATACGATACATTTACTCAATTACAATCTTGGAGGATATAAAGAGAAATTACATTCTTGATAATAAAAAAAAAGTTTTTATAAATTATTATTGATATAAAGAGATATGAAATTTTTATTTATAACCGTGTTAAGATAATATTGCTAAATTAAAATATCTAAATTTTATTTCAAACATACCTACGTTTTCATCATAATTTTATCATTAAAATATATCTTTATAATTTATATATATATATATATATATATATATATATATATATATATATATATATATATATATATATATATATATATATTATATATTTATATAT
>Ga0099824_1009500_pt1 | contig 11943 bp, 4 predicted proteins | sample SiratrowhiteBW_FD_76837 | JGI IMG/M metagenome (GOLD analysis project Ga0099824, IMG submission 76837) | Root nodule microbial communities of legume samples collected from California, USA - Siratro white BW | ecosystem: Host-associated > Plants > Roots > Nodule | place: USA: California... | reverse complement strand
ATGTAAATTTAAAAATGCTTTTTTTTAAAAAAAAAAAAAATAAAAAAAAAAACATTCAAATTAATAAATTTTTTTTTTTTTTTTTATCTCTCACTTTTCTTTCCTCCATCCCTCCAATCTACCATAATTGAAGGTGTGCTTCAAGTTAACAAACACTGGTGCCTGATAGGGTTAACCCTATTACGTTGCACATGTTCAGTAATGAAATAGTATAACTTCAAATAAACTTAGTGTTAAAAAAGCATTTATAGAATTAACTCATACTTTATCAGAAATAAATTAGTTAGAGATATGTTTGAAAGAAAAAGAATTACGTTAAAATTAGTTTATATGTAAGTAAAAAATGAAAATTTAAACAAGATATAGGAGAATTTTTTTTTAAATTTAATTTATATGTGAACTAAACTTATTTTACTTCTTTTTATTTTTCTTCTAAGATTTTTTGGCAAAGTTTGTAGAAGCATTGAAAAAAAGTTGGCCAAGAAATTAATGCTTAGTCTTGCTATTTGATATTTGATTAGATGTAGTGTAGAATGGACTCATGAAGAGATTTTCTATATGAAATTCGCATCAGTAAATTATTGAATAAAATAATAACCAGAATCAATTCCACATTAATTAAGTGCAGTTGAATCCAAGAGAACACGGAGATTAGATATGGAATTGATCCAAAGAAAAAGAAAAATAGCTAATGGAAAGAAATATTATAATTGATTACAGAAGACTAAGAGCAATTTCCTAAATCAAAATTTTAAATACTTTATTATAGAAAAATATAATTCTTATTTGGATATCTAATCATTTCTTTAGTTATTTTTGTTATATTCTTGTGTATCATAAATTAATTAAATATTATCTATCATAAATAAATTAAATAAGTTTATTTAAGACAAATTAGGGGTTATTCTATCTTTATTTGTTAAGAGAATATATATGTATTTATACTGCATTTGGACTTATTATATATAATTAAATAAGTTTAAATATTTTTTCTCAATGTTTTCAATTAATATTAAAATCATTTAAATTAAGGTATATTTTATTCATTGTATTGATTTCAGAATCAAAAGGTTATAATAATATCTACATTATTTAAGATAATTTAGTAACCTTCACAATTTTTTTAGTGATTGGTAGTCACAAAAGTGCTTAATTTTATCTTATTATCTACACTTGTAATAATATTGAAATTATTTGATTCTGTTTCTTTCTTCACAAAAACTTATCATTCAAATATTATATAATTATTATTACTCAATAAATAGTAATTAATTAAGTTATTGTACTGAATATTAATTTATTAAATATTTGTCTAAATGAATTATATAATAGTTTAAAATTATTGATTCTATCATTTAAATAATTATAACCATACCAATATTATTGGTTAATAGATATTACTGAATTAATATAATCATTTTTATGCTCATTAGTTAATTGATTAACATATTTTTTATTTATTTATGTCAACATAATTTATTTATAAATTATTTTAATTAATTGTCAAAGTGTATTATCAACACTTATTTTTTTAATCAACAATAAATAATATATTAAAATAGAAGTATTAATAAGGTGTTCCAACTTGTAAAAAAAATAAAAACATATGTGATTCATATATTTTATTTGAGCAGATGTAACTTACCTATCTGTTTTACTTTTGTCCTTAAATAATACTAATAACAACTAAATATAGTAGTTCAGTATTAGCCTCAAGGGAATATATAAAGAGATTTTAATTTGCATTACTTCACACACCTTTAATTAGGTATCTTCATTAAATCTATAACTTAGTTTTTAAGTCTTCTTTAAAAATTGCTCCTCTTTTGATATCATACACTAGTTGAATAAGAAATGTCAGTCCAACTAATTATAATTGATACTTTTGTGTCTAAATCTTCACTGTAAAAGAATTTTTAATTATTTGAGTCCTTCAAAATATAAACAACATTGTGCCTGACAATTATATACTGTGTTCATCTCATTTTCTTCTATTAACATGGTTGTCTCCATTATTACAATTATGTCTTGTTATCTTAACCTTTTAATTATAAAACCTACACACATAGAAACACAAACCCTCTCTAAATTCCTTCTAGCTCTGTACATATACATGTTTAGGAAAAAAAATTAATCCTAACTAATGTCTAAGAATTAAGACAATAAAAATGACAATGTAAACAAATTAGTTAACTCATCTTTCGATAGGATTCGTTATACGTCTCAAGATAAACTGTATAAAAAATAAAAATATATACACATTTTAGAACTTCAACACATTTTATCAACTTATAAGATCATCTTGCAAACTATTAACCTTTTTTATAATAGATATGTCTTCTAAAGACACTTGTTATTGTCTTCACTATTCTTTTAATTTTCTTTATCAAATATTCATATTTCTTATCTTGCATTTAAACGTTACATTATTATATTTGATGCCTACTCTATTATCAAAATATTATTTTATTGACTTTAGACAACCTTCTGGGTTCAGACACCAATCCGAATATGTAAACCTGACTTTTCTAAATTTTCTTGTTATTCAAACCTATGTTTTAATTTGGACTAGTATGAAAACTTCTTCAACATCAAACTTAAGATTCTTAAATATCATAATATTTATGTGTGTCTATATATTCCAAATTATGGCCACCCACACTATTTTTCACTCATAGTTACTCTTTTTACTTAATCCTATTAATTTGTAGCCTAAAAAATGTGTCTTGGTCATGTTGTGATATATCAACTGCACCCTTATCCACTTATCTATCATGTTTCATATTGTATTTACTACCTTGCATGTGAAAAATAAGTGACTTATAGACTCTTCATCTTACTTGCACAATATACATTTTCTATCTCTTACCTGAATTTCCTTTTTATACAAGTTGTCAAAAGTAGCCACCTTATTGTTTAACACCCTCCATGTACGTACTTGGGTTGTGGGTAAGGCCTTTATCCTCCAGAATTTATCATACACGGTCATCTTCTCTCCTCTTAACTCATTCCTTACCCTTTCATAAGTAGATCTCCTTGTATATTTTAAGTTTTGATCTCCTTTCCACACCTGTACATCGTCCTTTTCCTTTCTCACATTACACATGTGTATCTACATCATAAAGTTGTCCAATATTGATTTTTCCCATTCAAATCAATTTCTTCTCCAATTTAGTAGCCACACCCATTGATTTTCATTCCATTTTCTGACCTCTACCACCTTAGCTTCTTTTTGGGTTGAGTTAGCATATATTATCATATATTTATCTTTTATAACTTACATTCCCCTACCCAAATATCATCCCAAAACTTAATTTTATTTACTGTACCAATCTTCCAACTCAAATTCTCATTAAACCATTTTCCTAGTTCCCCATTTCCACATATGCTTCTTAGATCCATCCACCACTTAGACTCATTTGAGCTCTCCTTACTATCATCTAGATTCCTCTATGAACTATATTTGGATATTATTATATCCCTCCACAACCCCCTTTCTTCCATTCCTAACCTCTATTTTCAATTTTCAAGAAAAACTATAGTAAAACATTTTAGATTTTTTATACCTAACCCCCTTTTTTCTTTACTCTTACAAACACTCTCCCACTTTACCCATGCCATCTTTCTCCCTTCATATCCCTATACCCATAGAAACTCTCTTTGAATCTTGACTATCTCTTTCTCCACTAACTATTGCAGTTTGAAGATAGATAATAAAAACAAAGACAAAGATGATAACACTGATCTTATTAGACATATTCTTCTTGCCAATGATATATAATTTCTTTTCTACCTAGAGAGTCTCTTCTTTAATTTTGGTATCATGCTTTGTCAAAATTCTTTTCTTCTATGATTTCCTCCTATAAGGACTCTTAAATATATGAAATATAACTTTATAATTTTACAGTTCATAATTACAAAGAATCTGTACAAATCTATATTTTTCACGCCAATGTCTCTTATATTACTTTTTTACAGTGACTCTTAATTCTGAAGCTGACTCAAAACACCTAAGAATACACTTAAAGACTACAATATTTTATATAATAAACTTATATATATATATATATATATATATATATATATATATAATATTATCTTTATTCTCACACTTAATTCCTTTATAATATCTTTATTCTCTTGAGAGTTCTTACTAATCTTTCAACCGCTATAAAAAAATAAAAACAATGATAGTAGGTCTTTTTGTTTGAATTCCTTTTTAAGGATAAAATTTTTATAAAACTATCATTTATTAAGACATAGATATAGTTGAACACCATTGACATTTCCTGATCGAATTAATCCATTTAAAACAAAAATCTAATCTTTTCGTTTTCATTTGTTAAGATTGGTTCAAGGACTTAACATCAAATTAGTGTTAAACAATTTATAAATATTTAATCTTATATCTAAAATCTATTAATATGCTATATTAAATAAAAATATAACTAAATCATAATATATATTTATATATATATATATATATATATATATAATATAAACTCAATAATATAAATCATGTCAAATTAGATATAAATTACTTTAACATGAATGATTTTACAATATAGGATAAAGTTACATTTAAAACATTTTTTTTTCTTTATAGTATTTGAATTGAATGAAAAGATAAGTGTGAAAAAGGAGGAGGTAAGTGAAGTTGAAGGGGATGAGAATGTGTGCATCAATCATAGACAGGTTGCCCAGAGATGACCCCAATCCCACTCGCACAACCTCTTCACTCTCCTTAGGCTATCAACACGTGTCAGACGTACATGTAATCTGTTCATAGTGGAAAATCAAATGGTGGTGCCATGGATAAGAATGCATCAAAGTCCAAATTTTATGTGAAAAAGAGAAGAGAGAGAAACAAAGTGTTTATCACAACAAAAAGCCTGACACTGACCACGACCTTATGTACGGAATGTCTACTACAACATTTTCTGCATCATCACTCATCACAACACATTCATTCTAATTGTTAAATATTATTAACACAACAATAAAAAAACATTTTTTGTTTTTATTTTCTCATTTTTCAATGCGATTTACTTTTAATTTCTCAATACTTTGCTGACCCCTTTTAATTCCCTAAATTACAGTCGAAAAGTTAAAGTTGATATTTGATAGGATGGAGTAAAACAATAAAACAAATAAAAAAAAATTAAGGAATTAAACTTGTAAAAAGATTGATGAAGGAGTAAAACCAATAAACAAATGTCAAGGAACTGAAAGTAATTTTTATAAAAAGAATAAAGGATTAAAAACAAAATTTACCTACAAAATTGAATGTGGTGGTTGTGTGATATTAACAATATTGCATAGCCCATCAGATATAAGCCCAGTTCATTTATGGACCACAGTCACCAGGGAAATGGAAGGTTTGTATCCATTTTCCATATTTTTAATGTGAAGATGGGTTGAGATAGAAAAAATAATAATAAATAAACAATGGATGGAAACTTCAAATAATAATATTAATAATCTAGATGTTGAAATAATAATAATAATAAATAATAATAATAAATAATAATAATAATAATAGTAACAGAATAGAAAATTATACTAAAATTTAGTGAGGTAACACAAATTTGTCATATTTCTACAACATTTTCAACAATATCTCTTACAGGAAACACAATATAATGTTTTTGTTCAAAGAATTAAAATATATTAATTAATGTAATGTATCATCCCATCAATATAATTTTTTTAAAAATTAAGAATCCAGTGTAGAAATAGAAAAAAAATGTTAAAATAATATGCGCTCTTGTAATAATTTTATTACTAATAATAATAATAATTCGGAAGCATTCGTGATTCTTTTTTATATAGACTCAGAATAGGGTATAAGTCATTAGTTACAGAACTGGTTACAAATACTTAAAAAGTAAATACTGAAATCATTTATGTAAGTATATTATTTTAGAATTAATTATATATATATATATATATATTGAAATTAATTTAATTCAGTGAATTTATTGACCTTCAAAGCGAGTTATTGTGTAAGTCAGTAAAAGTAGCCACGAACGTGATTTTAGACTGTCTGAAGTATTAACCAAACATAAAACAATTCATTGACTTGTGTTTTTAAGAAAAACATCTTATTAATGTAGTTAAGATCTACATTAATCAAGATTTGACTCTAATTAATCAAGATTAAGTTTGAGATTTGACTAAGTTCATCTTATGGATTAATAAAATGGTTAGAAGTAAACTGAAATATAATTTATGATATTTAAAATATATTTTAAAATAAGATGTTTATTAATATAATTCAAATTATTCATACATTTTAAGTAAAATATAATATTTCAATTTAAATTATGACATCATTCAGTTCAATTTATTTAAACTATTTTATAAAATATTTTAATTCTCTTAAATTATTTATAAAGTTTAGTTTAATTTTATAATAATTCACTTACATTTTGTCCATCTTTATATGGTGTTTTTTTCTTCTAAAATGAACAATTTACTATTCAAGAAATTTGAAATTACAAATGTCAGGTTATCATATTTGATAATCTAATTAGGTTTTGATGTAAAAAGACTACAATACCCCCATTAACCCGTTCATTACAATAATATAAACTTTTGAAATATTCTCAATTTAAATTTGTTAAATAATTATATTTTAGAATAAGAGGGAGTAAAAAATATGCTTAGTTCTTTCTTCCTCAACATGGTAATATCCTATTAGACCGGGTTCAAATGCTGGTAACAGAGAAAAACAAAATCTTAGTTATAATTTTTAAAAAGTTAGAAGTTTTATAATTTTTCTATTCATAATACATTAAACATTATAATTTTAAATATTTTAATTTTTCTTCTTTGAAATTTGTCAAGGTATAAATGCTATAATAAATCATTTATAAATGCTATTATTTGTATAAATTCATTCTATTGTATATTATCCATACATATCACTTAGAATAAACTGGTACTACTAAAATTTAATCATTTTACATAAGAAAAGTATAATTTACCTAACAAATAAAAAATACTTAATTTATTCTTTGAAAGTATTTTAATTATTATCTTACTACAATTAAATATTTTCTCAAAAATAGGTCAATAATGTTAATAATTTTAAATTCACTTCATATTTAATCTTTGAATAGACACAAATCTTAATGGCCACATGAATACTTGAGTTCCATAAACATTATCCCACACTATCATCTTACAATAATTCTAAATCTTACATTATCCTCTTAAATACATTTTAATTTTTTAACACATTACATACATTTCTTTTTCATTTAATTTCTTCTGTATAAAGTAATAAGAAGACTAGTGAGAGAAGGAGGAAAATGATACAAAGCATTACTCATCCCTAAAACTGTTCATTATGAGCAAGACTATTGCCTAGTTCTTCCGACCAAACTACTTTAGTTCCCACATATCTTTAACCCTAAAGATAGAGGTTTGGACCACTTCACCTGAAAATAAGTAATAGGAAAAGTCAGTGGCATGATAAAACTTCAATTGCTTGATTGGTGACAACTCCTTCCATGAACTGTTGGAATTATCCCAACACTTTAATTTCTCCTATCTTTTCTACCACATCTTACTTTTCTGGAAACACTTTGTAAGATCACAATCTCTTTGTTTATATCGCAATCCTTTCCAGACTGTCCAACAAAATCTTTCTTGGTGAAACATGTGTTCATTTTCTAATGCAATAATTCCACTCAATTTAAAGAGCTTCCTCCAAAGGGGACCACAACAAAATGGGAACGTGGATAACACATGGTTGCTAAATGCTAGATTGTCTAAGTTGACCAAAGTCAATGGTTCAAGCTCAATCTACAAAAGTCCAACTTCAGTGGCAATCTTATTTGAACCACGATTGGAAACTAATTATAAACACCTCTTCTAACAAAAAATCAGACTTTTAATTTGCCATATTATGATAAACTAACCCCAATCTGTCCGATCCAATTCCTGTTAATCCCCACCCCAGGTTACCACAACTCATAATTTTGCAAAATCCAGGCAATCAAATTACATGATATTAACCTGAGCACAGACATCATTCTTCTTCATTGGTTTTAAATTCATTACTTGGTTATAAGGTTGGAGAAGAGGTTGGGTTTAATGCCATTATATGATAAAGACCCCACATCTGGCTCACTAAGTCTAGAGAAAATGCAAGGTCCACATACCAGTCAAAGAATCAGATCCATGTTTGGTATAGCTTATTTTTTAAAGCGTGAAAAAAATCTGCCTCGAGAGTTTGTTAAAATCAGTTAGTATTTCATCAAAATAAGTTAAAGCAGACAAGCACTAAATGTGTGACAATAGCTCCATTTCTAGGATTGAGTTTAGCAGTATTAGTATATAAACTTATGAAAAAAATGTACACAATTGCAGTAACAGACTAGTAACTAACCTAACCTAAATGCCTCAAGAAAGATTCTCCCAGAAAACAGTGACATTTTCCACCGAGTTGATAATGTCACAACAAGCTTTTTCTCACGATATAGCCAGCTCAAGGCATCTTACTTTGGCTTGTCAGTTAAGGTTACAAGCGATTTGAGCACTCCAGGACTTATCTTGTCTGCAAGAACACCTGACTCTGATAGAAGGTAAGCTTTTTCCTTCATAATGCTCTGTAGTTTCTTGGACTCAAAGTCAAGCTGTGTTTGATCTGTAAATAATTACATGATCAGTAGAAAAAGATACCAAGCAATTTTTATTAGACATAAGTTTTTCGATAAAAGGACTTTCACTAATAGCTACAGTTCAAAGTTTGGACCATCACAATAATAACGATCAATAAAAGAACATTAATGGAGATAGTCAGTCTCAACTTCTAAACTATAAAAGTTGGTGTATAGTAATGATCATACATGTCATGAACTTTGCTTATATAAGTACAGATTCTGTGTTACACAGTGAAAAATAAATTAATATAAAAAATAATAAGAAAGTCCTATGTCAACAATTCAGATATAGTTCCAGACAAGAATCATTCTTTTGAGTGGCATTTGAAACCACAACAGCGCAGTAGACAAAAGCCACATTTAGGTAAAATTACATTCTTTTCATTGTTGCAGGGATTGCAATTACAAGAAGTTGCCTACCACAATCAACTTGAACCAATAACTAGTATGACAGGCCATTTAAATATCTCAAGAAGATTTACGACCAAGAAAAGAGAAACAGTAAATAAACGCAAGTTAGACACGATTACATTGCCTCTGTACACTGTTTTCCAAACTAATGCATAAAACCCAGCTTCTCATTTCATCCAATATAATACAAAAAACATAATTAGAGGGAAAAGATTAATCTCACACGTATTGGATCGATTAGGAATTAGGGGTTATGGCCATACATTACTACCGTAGAATGCCCTGCCCCGTCCTCTCAAAATACAGAAGTAATAAGCAATAGGCAAGCAAGCATTATGCTCAGGCACATGAAAAAAGATAACCAACGTGGGTAAACATTTAGAGAAATTGTCTTGCTTTTTTTCTCAGTATTTTTCCAGTTGTTAGAGAATAGGGTGGCCAAAAACCTGTTTCCAATATAGTATGAGCTGCATGAAACGGAATTCTGGCAAACAGATCTGTTCCTGGAAACATCATCCATGTTGGCTCAGAAGGGTGATGGTTGCCACAGGTGTTGCAAACCTCCTGGACCAAAGGTCTTGAGCTGCTCCCAGCAACTCCCCTCATCATTGATTCAAAAGGAGATGGAACACTGCTAGTTGTTGTCCGAGCCCTTTTCCTTAGTGCAGTAAGTGCTTCTCTATTCCCATTTCTCAATCTATCATTCTCAACCAGCTGTATTTTTCCAAAAGGGACACATTTAATTGAAAAGCGATTAAAGAGATCCAGTAGGAAAAAAAGAAAGCTTTTATAGGCATAGTAAACAAAAAAGTCTCGATTGGGACTATGGTATTGAATTGATTTCTGTTAAGGACATAGCATATTAATAAGGAAATAACTTTGGGCTCAAGTAATTAGTTACTTTGTGAATCCAAACTGACTGCCATGACTCATTTGGCACTTTAGTGGGTTCTTTGCAGCTTTTAGTGTGTGGATTAACTTATAGTTATTAGTCCTAGATAGCAGCAGAAGGCAGCAGATTCCGAAATTGTAGTAATAAGATAGTGGATAGTAGAACGGACAGTATACCAAAGATACTAGGGAAAAAAATGTAACACCAAATACATCTAATCTAAGAACAATTTACAACAGACAACACCAAGGTTTCATAATTTAGGAGAGCTAGTTGCCCACCTACTTTGGTTGATGGGTCAAGGTTATATATAGTTTTTGTCATTTAAGGGTGTGTTTAGCTAAAAGCTTTTTTCAGAAAAAAACTACTATACTATAGTTTTCCAAAAGCTACTTTTCTATATTATAGAGAGGCAAAGAAATTTTTTTAGACTAGCTTTTGCTTAAAAAACTTTTCTAATTATCTTCAAAACTTTAAGCAATTCAGCCTTTTCCCACTTGGTGGATTTTGCTAGATAGATGGATCAAAAATTGCTATGTTTTACAGTAAATCGTGTCAATAAAGACAAATGATTGACCTATATTCCTTTATTGTTTTGCCTATAGTTTTTATGTTTCCCGTACTTCTAGTGCTTAGTTTTTCTGTCTCCATCATGATTAAAAGTTTTGCATATCACACATATTGATAAAAGTTATACACCCTTTTAAAAGTAGAACATGATTACAAATGTTTTAATCATGTGCAACTTAGAAGAAATACACCAATTTAAAGTTATATATGGTTGGTTAAGTTGCTCATGATTAAAACATGAAGGTGACATGTTAATCAATTGTTAATCACGTGACAGAGTTTGTGAAATTTTAACAGAAAAATTAGCATAGACGTTTTCTGCATGTTGAGAACCTTGAGGATCTAAACATATGCCTTTTGAAGTTTAGAGACTAAGTTGTACAAGACACAAATCTCAAGTCGCTAATTTGTAGTTTTGCATGATTAATATGCTACAGAACTATTTCATCTTGAAGATATATCATTGAAATTTAAGGAATTGTGTACCAGACTCTTATTATATTGATTCATTTATGAAAGGAGCAGGATGTTTTCACCATAAAATTGGTGTAAAAACCTGGGAAGAAGACAGCATTAAGGAATGGAAAAGTAGAATACATTAGATGAGAAAGAGTCTCAAATTCATCGTTATTATGTTCCCAAGAGAATATTTGAATGCAACAATAGATTCTGACATACATACTTCATACAAAGCAAAAAAGAAACAAAAATAATTACGAACTCTACCATGTAGTTTCTCAATAAGACCAATTTCTTGTCCTCAATGTAGCAATCGAAGCTAGATTTTACTCCTTTTAAATGAATTTTATTACTTACTATTTTTATAAGTCTTTGTAAAAACAGTAATCACCTTCAGTTCATAAATTTGAATTACCTGATGTCGGGCTAAAAGATGATGCTCAGCTTCCACTTCCAGTTCTGTTAACTTTTTTTGGAACTGTTTCATGTTCTCGTCCATATTTGAAGAAAAGAAACTCCTGAAAAGTTTAAAGAAAACATTATCTAGAGAAATTTGTATAAAATATCATCAAAATAACAAGCATTCAGTTTAATCAAAATGGAAAAATAATGCTATTTGTGTAGATTTCCTCTAAGAAATGTAACTAATAACCAAATATATGGATGAAGGAATATTCTAATATATGTTTTTCCATCCAACCCCCAGCCACTTATCTGAGCAGTTATATACTGGCTAACACATTGAGTTGAAATATTTATGATAGTCAACATAACCATCTTTATCTAACAGAATGCGAATTCAAATGAAAAGATTACCTTCAGGAAACTAGCTCTCTTCAATGGAGCAATGACCTTCCTCTTAACTCCTCAATTGCTACTGCAGCAGTGTTAATGCACAAGGGTTTCAACTGGGGCAATAGAACTCGACTAAATAACTTT
>Ga0099824_1009499_pt1 | contig 11944 bp, 7 predicted proteins | sample SiratrowhiteBW_FD_76837 | JGI IMG/M metagenome (GOLD analysis project Ga0099824, IMG submission 76837) | Root nodule microbial communities of legume samples collected from California, USA - Siratro white BW | ecosystem: Host-associated > Plants > Roots > Nodule | place: USA: California... | reverse complement strand
TATATATATATATATTGTGAAAAGTAATTGTAATTAGTATTAACTTTGATGACAAAATTAATTTTAAATCATTGTAATCAAACATAAAAAAAATTAAAAATAATTGAAAGAAATATGGTGGGATGATTAATCCTTCTTCCCATCCACGATCCTATATAAACCAATATTTCTCAATATACTCTTAAATATTTGTTTTTATTTTTAATTGAAATTCATGATAAATTATATAACACGAAGTCAACTATCTATTAAATAGTTGCCTCTTTAGAGTCTCTGTTTAACCAATTTTATGTCTAACTTAATGTGAGTGGGGTAGCCATATCCCATACCAATGTTTTTTAATGAAAAGTATTATAAATTCTTCCAACCACGCATTCTAACTACATATTCTGCACTGATCTAAGCAGCAAGATATGCACTTACTCATTATTTTCCACAACTATGCTCTACAAATCAATGTTAATTAACCACTAATATTAATTAATATCTCCCGATTAAAAAAACTTATTCTTATTCTCTCTTTCAAATTAAGTTCAACTAAAACCCTTGACCATATAGAAAACCAAAACATAGTATTGAGCAGCCACAAGAAGGAAAATGGAAGAAGAAACACTAGTGTTGTATCCTGCCCCAGGGAGAGGCCACATTGTTCCCATGGTTGAACTTGCCATGCTTCTTCTCCAAACTCACCATTACTCCATCATCATCCTCCTTACCAATGGCTTCCCTGACCACCCCACCATAAATGCTTACATCCAAAGCATCTCCACCTCTCACCCTTCCATCTCCTTCCACAACCTCCCCCACACCCCACCTCCCACCTTCACCACCACCCTCAGCTTCGTCGCCAAAGTCATGAACTTTATCAACAGCAACACCCATAATGTAACCACCACCCTCTCCCGAATCTCCAAAACCACCACCGTAAAAGCCTTCATAATCGACTTCATTTGCTCTTCCTCAATGGAACCAGCTTCTTCAATGGGAATCCCAGTCTACTACTTCTTCACTTCCGGCGCCGCCATTCTCGCGCTCTTATCGTACTTTCCGAAACTCCACCAAGAGATGAGCGTGTCGTTTAAGGATATGGTCGGAGTGGAGCTGCGAGTGCCGGGTAACGCGCCCTTGAAGGCGGTGAAGTTGCCGGAACCCATTCTGGAGAGGGAGGACCCTGCGTACTGGTACATGCTGGACTTCTGCACGAGCCTCTCGAAGGCGCGTGGGATAATAGTAAACACGTTTGCAGAGCTGGAGCCTGCGGCGGTGCAGGCCGTAGAAGACGGCGCGTGCTTCCCAAACGCGAAAAGCGCACCTCGTGTTTATTGTATCGGTCCCGTCATTGCTGAACCTCAAGAATCAGGTACCACTATAAACGCTGTCACGTTAATATCATTTTCATTACAATTTATACGTATGGATTTTGATGAGGAAGTCGTGATTTATAGAAGTAGGAGTATAATTTTTAGTTATTAAAATTAATTTTTAAATAAAAATAATCATGCTTCTAAAATTGATTTTCAATTAAATTAAAGAAATAAAACTTTAAAATTGTACTTCGGATTTTCCTTAATGGACAAAAAAAAAACAATGATAAGTTACTTAAAATCATAATGTTATAAATAACAAATTTAATTAATATTAAATTACTTAAAAATGTAAAAAAATAAAATAAAATTATTTTCATTAGTTTCCATGATTTAATAACCTTTCTATTAACCTATCTTTTCTAAACAATGTTACTTAGTAAAGGACTTAAAAAATTACGCTTTATTAATTTATTCAATTTCATTTACCTTTCTAAAATTCTCAAATTAAGACTTTTTTAATTTTTTTTAAATATTTACCTATAATATTATTAAGAAATAAAATTTAACTCTAATTTAATCTTACAAAACTGGTTTTTAAGATAAGATTTTTTTCTCTAGTTGTGTGGAATCTCTGACATAATTATTAATATAAATTAAAATAAAAGTATTAAAAAAAATATTTTCACTACAAGAAAACCAAAAAATAATTAAGGTTTAAACTCGTAAGGATGAGTTAAATTTTAAGATTGTTCATGATAGTACCATAAGATTATTTTCTTGAAGACGATAGTTTTAGGTTAATTTTTTAGGAAACATGACTGATTGTAGTTCGAGATTATCATAATTTAATATTGGAGATAACTAATATGTGAAAGTTTTAGTAGAGAAGAAAATCGTTAATAATTTGCAAAAATTTTGAAGTTTACTATGTGTATAAAATTTAGAAAGGAAATTAATGAGAGAAAATGAAAACATGAGATTTATTATTTGAATGAATAAATTAAAAAAAAATTAATTAATAGAGTTTGAGATTAAAAAAAAATACAAACTATCTTTACCTTTAAAGTCAATTAAGAAAAGAAAAATTTATGTGTCTTAGTGTTTAAATTCAATAACATAAAAAAAGTAAATAAAAGAGACACCAAATGAGTTACTCAAAAAAAGATAATTGATCAATGATTCAGTTACTAATATTCACTATAACCTTGTGTCAACCACTATTTATTATTTTGAAGTAGTTAGAAAGTTAAGATTTATAAGAAGAGTTTAAATTGGATTGGATGAATATATAAATATATTAGCATCTTTTTTCAGGAGTTTCCACTTCATACTTACGGTATTATGATTTCTCATATACATACAGTAGGATATATTTTATAATAAAATTAACAAAATTAGTTAAAAAAAATGTTATAAAAGTTACATACAAGATAAATATGTTAAATGATTTCACCTCCTAATTAATTTTTGGAATAGTATTCTCTTCTTTCCCTTTGTTTTATCATAAAAATGGTCTGGCTTCATTCTTAATACCAAAGTCAAAATAACATATATAATATATAATATATAATTCAATAATAAATTTAATGTAAAATTTATATAATATACATCAACAACATCCTCTGTAATATTATCATATCTAGAATATTATTCTGAAAATAATTTTACAATTAAATAAAAATAAGTTTGAAATTATAAAATAATTTAGCTTTCATGACTATACTTATTCTTTTAATTAGTTTTACTCCGCTTGTTTTCCCACTTACACTTTTAATTTTATTTTTACTTTTTATATTTTTTTATGGTTTGAAACTCACTTTAAACTTTTTTTTATAACTTTCTCATCATTTAATTTATGTATTTCAACTTAAGATTTGAATCTTCAAATATACATGGTTTCTGTAACGATGAAATCCAGCGCTTATTTTTATAAGAAAATATAATTGTGTATGGAGAAAATACACAGGTCTTCATCTAAGACATTTTTTAAGAAGCTTATTAATTTATTAAAAAAAGTTATTTTTTGTGTTGTTCACAAAGTTTTATATATTAATTAACGTGTTGGTTATTTGATTTATTTAATTAATTATTAAAGTTAGTAATTTATTTATATATTATATTAATTTTAGTGTTTAAAAATTATATTTTTATTTTTATTATGTTAACATATAAGCTTTGTAAAAGGAAAAATTATACCTTACAATGAAGCCTTGAAGTAGAATTTTAACTAAGTTATTGTTAACGTTATTACATTAAGCCTTAAAAATAAGTTTATATCATATAAACATATTGTATTAAACTCTTTTGAGCATGATTTGATGCTACAGAACAAGAGAATTAAAAGTAGATCAATAAATTAAAATCTAAGAAGAAACAAATAATTATTATATATTTAGAAAAGAAAAAACAAACCTCAATATTATATACGTCTAATCGATAACATTAACAGCATTTTGGGTAAGATAGAAGGATGAATAAAATGAACATTTTTTATTGGATAAAATATGAAAGGAAAGAAAAATTATATTTATAAAATGAAAAATAAAAGGACAATATTATAACCTCTTAAAAACAGATTTGGTCACAAATATAAAATAAATAAAAAGAACAGTGGCGTGGAAAAAATGATTGTATCACTTAAAATGAAATAAAAGCAAATTTAACCGCGTAAATTTAAAAAAATATATAATAGAACCAAATAGTGTTTTTTTATTCATTTATATTTTAAACCACACTCTAATTTATTAATCCATCACTTAACCTACAAAAGAGTCTCACATGGTATCGCGAAGGTTTCACCAACCCAATCAACCAAAATGGAAAAGGACACAATTGTAATTTTTCCATCGCCGGGCATAGGCCACATTGTCGCCATGGTTGAGCTTGCAAAGCTCATCCAAACGCACCGTTTCTCCGTCACCATCCTCCTCACCACCGGCCTCCTCGACCACCCCTCCATCGACGCCTACATCCGCCGCATCACCGCCGCCCATCCCTCTATCTCCTTCCTCCGCCTCCCCCACATCCCACTCGCCGCCGCCCCAACCACCGTCAGCCTCGCCGCCAGGGCCTTCGCCTTCATCAAAGCAAATGCTTCCAACGTCGCCGCCTCCCTCTCCCAAATCTCCAAAACCACCACCGTCAAAGCCTTCGTTATCGACCTCTTCTGCACTTCCGCCATGGAATCAGCTTCCTCCATGGGAATCCCAGTCTACTACTTCTTCACTTCCGGCGCCACCGTTCTCGCGCTCTTCTCGTACTTTCCCAAACTCCACGAACAGAGGAGCGAATCGTTTAAGGATATGGTCGGGGTGGAACTGCGCGTGCCGGGCAACGCGCCTCTGAAGGCCGTGAACATGCCGGAACCTATCTTAGACAGGGACGACCCTGCCTACTGGGACATGCTCTACTTCTGCACCAGCCTTCCCAAGGCGCGTGGGATTATAGTGAACTCCTTCCCGGAGCTCGAGCCTATGGCGGCTAACGCCGTCGCGGACGGCGCGTGTTTTCCAAACGCCGAACGTGGAACTCACGTTTACTATATCGGACCCCTCATAGCGGAACCCCAACAATCAGGTTTGGAACCGTTAAATGATGTTTTTTTTAACCATAATTTTTCTACTTGTTTCCATATTCTTCTTTCTTAGCATTCAATACAAATTAGTTTTTTCTTCTTACGTTTTGGTCTTCCTATCAGGAATGCCATGGTTGACTCTTCCTTTACGTTTTCAATGCTATTGTTGATTCTTTTCTTTTATTTTTCCATTTATTATTTTAAATTCTTTTTTGGTTTTAATAAATGGTTTTCACCATTTTAAATTTGAAAACGTTTTCGAATATCCAAACTTTCCATGCATACACCTGAATATCTGGTTTTTCTTAACCGGATTGGTGTATTGAGAAAGAATCCACTGATAGCGCGAGATTACCCTAAAGATGGCAAAGGTAAATGTTCCTACCTTTTTGGAACTCATTGCGTATATACAGTAAGATCTGATGACTCATGTTAATGTCTTTCAGGAATTCAGCTGGAAAATTCAACAATGAAATATGGATCAAACTCACAAGACTGAGTTTATAAATTTTCTTTCTTATATATTTCCTAACTTTCTATATTTAATTCCTAAGAAAGGCTTTAACGTACTAATTATTATATATAACAGAAATTATAGGACTTCTTCATCACGTAAAATTGTAGTTAGTTATAGTAAATTACGTGAATTTGTTTTTGATTTAGCATTGTGTTGGTTTGTACAGAAGGAGGAGGAAGAGATAGCAAAGAATGTGTGAGATGGTTGGAGGAGCAACCGAGGAGAAGCGTGGTGTATCTGTGTTTCGGAAGTAGAGGGTCCTTCTCAGTGTCACAATTGGGAGAGATAGCAAAAGGGTTAGAGAGGAGTGAGCAAAGGTTCTTATGGGTTGTGAAAAGGCCATTAGAAGAGGAGGGACCAAAGCAGGGTAAGGACGCAGCAAAGCCCGGGGATGAATTCGACTTGGCTTCAGTCTTGCCAGATGGGTTCCTAGAGAGGACAAAGGGTCGAGGCATGGTGGTCAAATCCTGGGTCCCACAAGTGGAGGTGCTGAGTCGTGACTCGGTGGGTGGGTTTGTGAGTCACTGCGGGTGGAACTCGGTGTTGGAAGCGGTGGTGGCGGGGGTGCCGATGGTTGCATGGCCGCTGTACGCAGAACAGCACGTGAATAGGGAGGTGATGGTGAGGCAGATGAAGGTGGCAGTTGCGGTGAATGAGAGGGAAGAAGATGGGTTAGTGAGTTGGGAGGAAGTGGAGAAGAGAGTGAGAGAGGTGATGGAGAATAAGGAGATTAGAGAGACAAGTCTCAAACTCAAACACATGGCTTTGGCTGCTGTTGGAGAATCTGGATCCTCCACAACATCACTCGCCAACTTGGTTCGTTCATGGACTTCATTCACTTCCTAACACCATTGTCAAAATTGTGCTTCATCATTTGATTATAGTGTTGTAAAACTGGTTGAATTGTTTTGTATTATCTTTCTCAATCATCTTTATCATATTTGACATAATAGTCATACATTTTACAAAACAGTCTCCCTGTATTATTTTACCAGAAATTTCAATTTACTGTGTTAGATAAACTAATTTCAGGTCCAACAGAAAAGTTTGATGGTTTGCATAAGAATTTGTTAGCTACATATGAATTCGTAATAAAATTATAGTTGGTCTAAGAAAATGCAGTTTTAGATATGAATGCCGCTCATTTTCTTAATTCTCTCTGCATGAAAAATGAAGGCTTTTGGATGGAAGAAATTTCAGACAGAATTCCTGGAAGAGTACAAATTTCAGATATTATTTTTCTAGCAAGACAACCAAATCTAATAACCAAGCAGAGGTTTTTCTCTATGAATAAAGACTGGGATAACAGGACACTGGGCAGAATTTCACCATTGAAGCAAAAATAATGCGAGTAAAATGTGAAAACAGAAACTCGGTCATTTCAAATAATTCTAGGATTACATTTCTTTCTGAACAAACAAGAGTGCAGATCCACAGCCATAGTAAATGAAGAAACAATTGAGTCTACCTGCCATGTTTGTGCAAAATTGAGGCCAATGTCGAAAGTCTAGAATTAAAAGTATACATCACTTCAATCCTTCACTAAGACCTGGTGGCATTCCTAAGCTCTGTGCAAGATCATTCATCCTTTCCTTCATAGCCTACAAACATAACCAATAATATTCTCTTTCAATTCAATAACCACAAAATGCAAATGAATATCTGTTCTTCCTCATAAAGATACGGATTTTTACCAGGACACTCTTCTGGTGTGCATCCTTGTATGCCTCAGTGATTAATAGCGAAAGTTTCTGCAACCAACAGATGTTTAACAATAAATTCCACTTTTATTATTGGCATTAAAAGACCACATTTTAATTTTATTTTTTTTAATAAACAAAACTAGGGTCCTATTTGGAAAAGTTTTCACAATGAAAAAGATAAAGTGAATTGAACTTCTTCCTTAGTTAAATCCAACTAATGCACTTCCAACTTCTACAGAACTAGTTCATCTAACATTTCCAAAAGCTGAAATGCAAGAGTTTATTTTAATTTGTAGAGACAAGTTCAATGCATTTTCTTTTCATATAATATATATATATATATAGAAAAGTTTATTCAAATAAGATCTAGATTAAGCATTATGATACCCATCATTTGTATAGGATAAGGGAAAATGAGAGGGATAGGACTTTTTATGATTTTAGTAAAAAGGTTCAAACCAAAACGTTGTTCTTCACAATTGACATGAATGAAAGAAAGAAACTATAATAATGAAAGGAATAAGTATTTTAATCCATTATCCTCAGATGGTTTTTTCTTTATCTTTGAATGTGACATTGATATAACAGAAAAATATAGTATATAAACACAACATCACTAGAATTATTTACTTACTTCAGATCCCAATTCCATAGCTGCCTCAGTAATTTCGGTTCTTACAGGCTGCTGGTTCCCAGACAGCGTTACCTAAAATTATACATGATCAAAAATAAGTGACAAAAGATAATTATACTTACAAATGAATATATCAATATTGATAATTTAATGCAAAAAAGCATGATCACCAATAAGGATAGAAAAACATAGCAGTTATTAAAATTACATTTGGCACAAATAATGAATGACATTGTTCCATGGAAAAACTCATCTAATGATTCCATTAGCACTTCTTTAGTTAGATTCTAGTTTTTAAAGCTTTCCAACAGTAAAAAAAAAGGAAAAACTAAAGGGAAAATCAAAAAAATAAATTATTCTTCTGGGAAAAACATAAAAGGGTTACAAACTTCAAGATAGAGACAGATAGATAAACACAAAGAGGGCAAAGAGGAGGAGAGAGAGAGAGCAAAAATCATACCTTCACTAACTCACCCTCACAATAACCATCAAACTCTGCTCTGCATAATAGAACAAACGCTTGTTTATAAAAAGAACACAAGCAAAGCTAAAATTGTACAATAAGAGAGCCATACGCTGCAAGTTCTTTCTGCACCCGCACTGCTTCAACTTGGACAACCATTTGTGCCTTCTTCACAGTCTCATAGAGATTTTGCATGTTTCCAAGAATTCCTGCCTAGAACAATTCCACAATAAAATGAAATTTGTCAACCATAAATATCCAGAATAATTTTTTAGAACTCATAACAAACAAGCATAGGAATATTACATTCCTACATTCACATTCCCAATAATTTTTACGGTAAGTATTGTTTACCATTGATGTTTTCCAACAAGTATTGTTTACTGCTGACATTTTTCCAACAAGTATTGCTTACCATCAACAATTTTCGGACAAATATTGTTTGCACTAGTACAAGTAATTGTATATTTGATTTGGATTTGGTTGATTACGTGATCTCTCTTTATTACCATTATGAAGTATAAATTGTTATTACTGTGAGTCATGACTGATTTACTGCTTACTGGTAGTTACTTTAGTGCATGAATCAAGTCAAATCCATGTTGATGGTTGAAAAGTTATAGTAGTAGATGATTTTCTATTTTCAAAACTATTTTCAGCAAAAAGGAAATGAATCTTTTTGCAAACTTATAAACCATCTGATTTATCTTTGTTCTTCAAACCTTGAACACCCTAGAATGCATCAAGTGAGAAACCATTTTACTCGGACTATATTATTGAGAATTGTTAAATTCTCACCTCCATTTCTATTTCCATGTACCATGGTGTTCTAGATACATGGATATTTAGTATCCAATTGTTAAATTCCGTGTCCCTTAGACTTGGAATTCTTATTTCTTATAAAAGTATTTCTACATTTTACAAATATTACCTCTTGTTAGAGAGTGATGTGTCCAGAACGTGGACACAGCATCAAAATGGTGTGACTGTAATGATCATAATGCTTAGTTCAAATAAAAATTTCAAATAGCATAGCAATTATGTTCACCAACCATTATCTTGCATGTGAATGAAAAAAGTAATCCAAGGAGAACGATGGATACCGAAGAAAACAAGTATAAACATGACATTGACTGCACGAAAACACTAACCTTAGAAGGAGTATCATCACTTTTTCCATTATTGTCTTTCTTCCCTCCAAATAAGGCATATAATCGGAAACATCTTTGGCCATGTCCAACTTTCCGACAACCACACCGAGATAATACCTTTACGTCAACTATATTTGAGCTGGAACTTAGTTTACCTGTTCAATTTTGTGAATCAAAATCAAACATGATTTCACCTTACATAGCCCAGCTCTCAGTCTTACAATGTTCAAGTTCATCACTATATCATAGAAGTAAACATATTCTCAATCAAGAAGGTCAATTTTTCAATCAAGCCTTAACTGCATTCTGGTTTAGAAGATCACTCTGTGAACGAAAACCCCACCAAACTCTCAACAACTCACATCAAAATAAACCTCCAGTTCATTTTCACAATTTGAAGTTAGTTTCACTCTAAACAAAATGAAACAAAAAAAGGGGGAGTTAAACAAGGAAGACTTACATAATCCCACTGTTCATCAAACCCACATCAATACAAATAAGATCCCCCACCCAACAACCCAAAAAGCCACAAATAGACAAACCCCATGAAAATTAAAAGTAAGCAAAGAAAAGTGCACAACAATTTAGACAAACTAATTGAAACCCCAAAACAAGAGACTGGCAGAAAGGCAAAAAGTTCAAATTTTGACGAATCTGGAGAGGACCCAGATGAAAATGAAGGGAGAGAAAGACTCACAGAGAGAAGTAGAGAAAGGGGCATGCTTTTTCCAGTCACGGAGACCGACGGCGTTTGACAAGGGACCAGTGAGAGAAGGAGTAGCTGCCATTGGGTTCCAGAGGAGGAAAAAAGAGGTTGGAATTTGGGTTTTGAAGGGTTCAGAGAAGAAGGGTGAGATTGAAAAGAGAAGTGATATTGGATAAAAACGAAACAAGAGGTTGGAGTTTGGGTTTTGAAGGTTCAGCGGTGATTATGATTTTTGGACAAGTTTTGCTTTTTCTTGTCCCACACTTGCAATGTCACCACTGCAGGCACATTCAACTTAAAACTTCCATGGATTATTTTTTTAATTTTATTTATTATTCAATTTTTAATATCAAGACAACTTCAATTTTGGCGTTCAAATTGGAGTAATTGAGTTAGATTTATAAATTTCACCCATTTATTTTATTTTTTAATTTAGTCTCTATCCATTAATTTTTAGGTAGTCGATAAAAAGATATAAAGTTTTCTAATTAATATAAACTAATACTACGATTAATATAAAAATTAAATAAATTGAAAGTATGAGAGTATATCGTGACTGTATAAGTTTTAATGAAAATAATAAAAATCACTTTTATCATCTTATATTAATTATAGTTACGAAACTTTCGAAATAATCTAACAGTTCCCGGTAAATAAAAAAAATAGAAAAAAATATTTAATAGAACAGAAAATATTTAATAAAAATTCAACTAAAAATATTTAAATTTATTATAAATATAGAAACTTAATTAGTCCTTATTTTTGTCTTCTTCTTAATAATTTAATGTAATGATTATAAGAGTAATAAAGAAAAACTTTGACTCTGATAGCTTTTAACCTACAAAAAAAGATCATTTAGTAAATAATTGGTGGATTGCGCGAAGCACCAGTCTAACTAAAACGTTAAAATCCATAATAATATCTATTATAAATTTTTTATAAAAAAAATAACTAGAAAACGGAAAGACTGCTATAAATTAAGATTTTTAATAATTTTTTGGTTTCAAGCATTTTGATGTACTTTTGAATATTACTTTCAAACACTTCAATTTATAGTTTCAAGACGTTTTAAACATTACAACGCATGATCTTAGCTTTATATTAACTAAATCGCTGTCTAGTTTTTTATTATTCTTACCATTTTCATTAATTAAACCCATTATTTTCTATTCTTTTACAACCTTCTAATTTTTAAAAAATCTTTTTTGTCTGTTTTAAACATGACATTCTTATTTGCTTCTAATCTCAAACATTTCAAACTATTAAGAAATATCATGATACATAAAATTAATTACTTTCTCACTTATAAATATTTTATCATTTACGACTTTTTTTATATGCTTGCTTATAAATATTATTTTCACATATTTCAGCTTATTACTAAATATATTCATATTTTCAATAATATTAGTCTAATTTTTATTTCAACTTTACAATATTGGTTTTCCCCTTTTCCATGTTCTTAATGTTTTCGCCTTCTCAACTCTTTGATTTCCTTTCAGCCTTTAGTTTTACATATTTAAGCGTTTTATGTTAATTATTAAATTTTCTTATTCTCATGCTTTTAATGTTTTCAAACTTTATTTTTCAGCCTTTTATTTTCAAAAACAATTTAAGCGTTAGATTCTCACATTCTATTTTATTACCAATATCATTTTTTTAATTTTATCCATTTTAGTGTTTTATATATTTATAAAAATTATTTTAAAACATTTTAATTTATTAATAAATATGAACATATACATATATTCATACATATATATATATATATATATATATATATATATATATTTATATAAATATATATATATATATTATTTTTTTCTCTTTTTTTATTTTTTTTTTTTTTTTAAATATATTTTATTTTTTATTTTTTTTATTATTTTTAT
>Ga0099824_1009498_pt1 | contig 11945 bp, 2 predicted proteins | sample SiratrowhiteBW_FD_76837 | JGI IMG/M metagenome (GOLD analysis project Ga0099824, IMG submission 76837) | Root nodule microbial communities of legume samples collected from California, USA - Siratro white BW | ecosystem: Host-associated > Plants > Roots > Nodule | place: USA: California... | reverse complement strand
TATATATAAAATATTATAAAAACTAAAAAGAATACACAAAGAAAAAAAAAATTTTAAAATTTTTTCTTTTTAATATATATATATATATATATATATATATATATATATATATATATATATATATATTATGAATGCGATTTTTAAACTTTAATAGGTAAAATAAAATATGTAATTAAAATTGTTTTTAATTAAAATTCAATCAATCTATGAGAAAGTAAATAAGTTTTATAAGTTTAAAAATGCAATATAAATTTAAATTTCATTAATTTTAATTTTATTAAGTGATGTTACATTTGACAAGTAAAATTTTAATTACATTTTGAATTAAGACAAGATAAGATTTTAATTGTATTAATTTTTAATTAGTGTAAGATTTTAATTGAAGGTAATTTATTCATGAAAGAAAGTGATCAGATAAAAAATATTGACACTAACAAATATTTATTGATCCATACATTTTTACTATTTTATTTCACTATTTATGTTATGAGCTATATCATAAGATTTAGAATTTAAATCGTATAATATATGTAAGATTGTAAGATCTTAGAATTTTATGAATAAAATCTCAATTTCAAAAGTCACTTTAACAATAAATGAAATCTATGAAAACGTATCTTAGTCACATAGTATATTGAAAGCTTTTTCCGAACTGTATCATAATTGAAGATCATATAAAGATGGTGACTTTTGTGAAATGGAGAGACTACCTTCATCTTAAAATATAAAAATAAAAATTGTAAGAAATTAAGGAGATCAAAATTATGTTTAAGTCTTATTTTATTCACGTATTTGCTTATTAAAATACATGTTGTGAGGTAAATTTATTTTTAAAGTTAATATAGACTATCTTATTCACATGTAAATATTTATTTTTATATTAAAATCAATATATCAAGCTTAAAAACAAAATTAATCTTAACATATTAAAAACAAATTAACATCACATTGCGTATGTTGATGTCTAACGCATACACAGAAGATAGAATATTACTTTATATGATCATGAGAAATGCCATTGGACTATTATGTAACAATGGTGAAGGTTGAAGAATTGTATAATTTCAAAATACTGCACAGGTAAAGGACAATCTAAATAAAGAAAAATATATTTTTGGATTAACCAATTTGGAACTACTTTAAAATACATTTCAAATTTCAAAAATATATTTTAATTTTTCGAAATTTAATAAAAAATATTCTAGCTTATTTTAGATTTTTTAATTAGAAAATATTACAGATTAACCTATTTCTTACAAGCTAAAGGATAATTTTAATTTTTTTACACCCAATACACATGTAAGAAGGAATTTCAGGGCTCTAAGATAAGAAGTAAGGTTATTTTTTTTCTGCAATTTCATGAACTGCATCTCGATAAATTTAAATATTTTGAAATTATACTTTTTGTTTTGCATATTGAGTTTTAGTTATGGATTTTGCATATCCTCGAAAGTAATTTAGAGCTCGTTTTTAACCAAACCGAAGAGCAATGTATTTCAAGATACACGATCCCTGCAAAGCATAGTATCAAAAACTCTTACAAAATCCTCCATTTCACCACACTTTGCATTCATGCCATTGGCAACACGAAACGGGAGATTATGAAGCGGAGGTTATGACGAGATTTGGCGTTGAACTTTTTTCTGGTTTCCCCCTTTTGTAATTCTCACCTCGCTTTATAATCAGAGATGCCTAGATTTTCTTGAGGTTCGTGCTTTTGGTACTATGTTGTTGTGTCATAAAATAAAAATGTTAGTTGTGCCTTTTTCTACCAAGTTTTCACTTAATTTGAAGTGTATAATAAATGTTACTTTTTTAAAACAATATTAGTCTTAGGAGTCATTAGTTTTATAAACAATTTAAGACAGTGGAAATTTATGAGTACACGTGTAGAGTACAATGCAATAAGCGACTTAGTACTATAATGCGAAGTCTCCCAATAAGTGACTTTGTTTGAAATTTTAATATTTTTTTAAATTTTTATAAAAGACCTGTGATGGAACAATTTGGTGACTGAAAATTATTCTTGATCATCTTATTCTAGAATGCCACAGAGAAATTAAAGAATTAATAATCAACATAATTATTGTAATTGCACTGTGTATGAAATATAGTCAAGACTTGACAAATGCTTTCATTAAACAATAATCAAAAGATTTGATAAATAAATCATTTCATAACTAAAAATCATCAATAATGAAAACTAAACTCAATGATGAAATTACCTTAAGTTTTGAGTTTAAACATTACAATTAATTATTATTCTAAGGCTCTTAATATTTATTGGAATGCTAAAATAAATACCACTTTATGTACCATGTCATCAAATACATTTGATTTGATTAGTTTTTTTGGTGGTTTTCAAATTAGTTAATGGCTTTTCTTGAAAGTTTCGTATCCCTTGATGGTTTTAAATTTTTAGTTTTTGAAAGTTTTATTATATATTTTATACCAACATTTCAATAGAGCATATCAGAAAAACTTGTATGATTGCTTTCACAACTGTAAGTGAAAACATAAAACTTCATCATTTTTACAAGTGTAAGTGAAAAGAGAAAATTTCATCATTATTTTATGGTATTAACAAGAAAATTTCATCATTATTATCTGGTATTAACAAAAACTTAATCCTTTACTATGATTTTATGTGGTGTTTTATTACGTTAAATGCCATATAATTTTTTTAAAAAGAGATTTGGTTGTTCGTATTTTAGATTTTACGTTTCAACCTACAATATAAACTTTTCCTTTAAAAATGTATAATTTGAAATATATTCAAAATACAAATTTATACGTTCAATTTGTATGTTATAAGACTTAAAAAAAATAAGTAACATCTTCTGATTACACAATCTAAAACTGAAACTATAACTACTAAAACAAATTGATAAATTTAAAATATTCAAATTTATAGGAGTAAGGAGTACAGATTGAAATAATGGAGTGCAAGAAGAAATGGGCAAAAAGTAATTTCACGAAAAGATCTTGCACATTTGGGTTGTGGGCCTATCAATCACGAAACATATATAAGAAGCATTCTTCGTGCACCTTCATCAATTCTTCCTACACTCCATATTTTCTAGAACACAATTTAATTATTATAAAGTAAAAATTTTAAATTAAGATAATCAAAATTTTCAGTACTTAATTTTATTAAATAATTTACTTATTATATAATATAAATAAGATAAATGTATACACTACTTTTAGCTATGTCATTCACTTAGATGCCTATAGTTTATTTTTAACTATTAATTTTAATATTATAATTTTAAATTATTGTAAAATAATTTATTTTCTAGTCTACTATAAATCGGATTTTGATATCTAAAGAAAACAAATAGAAGATAATATTTGTAGGTACTTACAACATTTTATCTTAGATGGAAAAAGAAAAGAGTGGTGACTACTTTTTATGTTACATATAATTTTAATATGTTATAATTATTAATTCTAAAATTATAAAAATGTTTTATCATTTTTCTTGGGATAAAATTTCTATTCATGACATTTAAAATTTTATTCTATAGTGATTCAATATTACAATATCAAAATAGTGTTTAGAAAATAAAATTATAAAATACAAGTAAGACATAACCATTTAACTAAATATTAAAGTTAAATTATTGAATAAGAAAAGTATAAATAATATTAAAATTATGATTTGATTTAAAATATATTTTTCCACATAAGATTTAATAAAAATGTTTTCGTAAAATTATAAAATAAAATAAAATAAAGTTTTTCCATCAATTTATTAAGGACTTACACCCCTGTCAAATCCTCTACTCACCGCACAAAAATAAGTGTAAGGTATAAAGTTTTAATATATATATATATATATATATATATATATATATATATATATATATATCCACAAATTAGATTTTTATCTCAACTAAACAACAAAAAATAAAGTTTTCATAATTCATCTCACATACAAAGACACTGAACTCTCTAATTTTGGAAGACTCGTGCATTGAGTTAGACTCAGAGGTTTGCACCTGTCATATATCATCCATCCGTTCCGATCAGCTCATATTTCAAACCTCAAAGACAATCTGTCCTGATCAGTTCCTATTTCAAACCTCAAGTACAGTCTCATATGCACAGGGTTAATCCATATGTACTATTCAGATCAACTCATATTTTAAACCTCAGACATGACCATATGAACCTCCTGCGACTCTTCACTAACTGGTAAACTTCATCTATATGAACCCAGTGTACCAGTAGAGTCAGTATATCTCAATTCCCAAACAATGCACATCTTAATAATTTCAACAAGGGTATCTCCTTTTCTGAAGATACTACATTACACTATACATAAATATTCATTCAATTTAATTCAAATTCATAAAAAAATTTAAACTAGCAGATGCTCAAAGAAGTTACAAAAATTCAAAATCACGGGCAACTTCAAGAATATGATTGGATACTCTTGTTCTACTCAACGTCCGGAATCTGATACAAATAATAATATAATGAGGCCCAAAAGTAAAAAAATACACGTGACAAGGGATCCGAGTGAGGCGATAACTAATTCACATATCACGGAAGAAGTAAGGAGGAGCACTAGAATGAGTCAACAACCCAAGAGACTAGAGAATTCTAGGTAGGAGGAAAGAGTGTGTGTAGAACTTTAGTTATCATCTCCTTTGTTATTGAGTTATTCATTATCTCATTTGCTATTCTAATTTCTTCCAGCATCTTTGCTTATTGTTGATTCTTATTTTTAAGTGATATCACTGATTCAGAAGAAGGAGAAAATACTGATTGCTATAATAATTTTCGTTATTCCTTAGTTGTTGTTGTAGAAACTGGTTTTATTCAAAGAATATGTGAACAATACAGCACACATACTGTTTGTTGGTATTTTCTGTTTATTTTAGATACAGAACCTATCAAAATCTAAGGGTAACCTCCTATCGTCAGCTTGATAAGAAAGAAATGCGGGAGAAGACAAATAAAAGGAAAAGAACAACATTTTTGCCTTTTGAGAGATAAGTGATAGTTTTTATAAGAATAAAATAAAATATCTTCCTAGAAATAGTTTATGGTTATTATAAAAGTAAAATTAAATAACTAATTTTTATTTAAACAATTTTTCTGTTAAAAAAATATTGAGATGTTATCTTATTTGTTTCTAAAGCTAAATTCTATATTAATTCTAAAATTATTTTTAAGGATATTACAAGGAGCTGGAAAATTGTGCAAATATGCACTAAAAGAAATTGGTATTTTTTAAAAGGAAAATATAGGAAACGTATTTAAAATTTGAAGGAAGTTTTCCACGATTTTTTCTAAAAGAAATTTTTCGAAATGATGAAACATCTTCTTAGGAATATTTACGGATTTTGCTTCAGTGTCCCACAGTTGTTTTCCAAACAAAATCTTAAGGAAATAAGTGACTTTTTATCAATTATTCAAATAATGAAAGTTGGAATACTTTTTTGTTTAAATAATCAAATCTACCAAATTTTCAGAATTAAAAAAACACAGCAATTGTGTTTAATAATTTTAATAATATAATTTAAATAATTAAATGTAATTTACAAAATTAAAAACAAAACTGACATCAATTTCCCTTAATACATTTATGATAATACTTGGTGATAAACTATTATAAAGACAAATAATTATGAAAATTTAAATTTGAACTATTTAGAGAAAAAAATTAAAATGTGAATCATTTAATGGCTAATTGGATATATTTGTAAGGGAGAATGAGAAAGAGGACAACAAATATGCATACAAAACACCAGTGAAATGAATTGGAGTCAAAACTAGAAAGTCACAAGCCCACCATAAATATTTTTTTTAAAGAAAAAACTAATTATTATCATAATCATAAATTGAAAGTAGAATATAATTCAAATAGTCTTACAAGAAAAGGGAGCATATAATCTATAAATCACAATTTGAAATTTAGCATAAATACAGTCTTACCAGTATTAGAAAAAAAAAAGTACTTCTATAATTAAATCTAGCCTAACCTTTTTCTTCCACTTATAACATATACAAGCAAAATTGACACTTTATACATGTTAAAGCTATCTATCAAACTAAATTTTGGTTTCAAATATAGTTCCTTTTCTTAAAAAAATAAGTAATTTATATTTTATATTATATTTTGAAATAATTTACATATTTTTGAATAAATATTAATCATATGAATTGTAATGATATTTTTTTCAAATCGAATTAGTTTTACTAAAAGAATTACAAAATGTTTTTATAAATAAAAGTATTTAAATAATATATATTATTGAAAAATAGTTAATGATTTCTATATTGAAATAGAAATGTTCTAAATTAAATGAAGCTAAAAAACAACACATATACAATGAGATTATTATATTAATTTGTCCTTTTGGAATTTAACCTAAACTCAAATGCCCATTATCAAGATTAATGTTGTCTTCATGTAAGAAGGAAAGCATCGTTTCTACATGATGGGGCTTGGCAAGACTCTAACGGTATAGAAATCATCTAGATATGTTAGCCTATTCACTAAGAAGTTTCAATGATAACAAATATAAATGAGTAACTCAATTAATTATTAATCTTGTTATGAATTTTTTAATGTGTGTCCAATGAAGTTAATTATAAGTTATATATTAAGAGCATATATTTATTCAGTTAACACATTTAATCTTAGTTTTATAAGACTGTATTCATATTTGTTTTTCCATTTTGTAAACTAATATGTATAGTCATATGAATTAGCTTTTAATTTGACTTTTATACTATTAATTTGGGAACATCGATGTATAACAAATATTATGTTATGTAAATGTTTTTATATATATTTTATTATTTATATATATGTTATTATTTATGTTATGCTTAAATTTTTTTAGGATATTACAAGGGTACTAGTATATTAATTATCCGCTTATTTATAGAGCATATATGAGTATCATGATATATGCAACCCACGGATACCTGCTAATCATTATCAGTGAATTTTATTTGACTATTTTTTAAAGAAAAATAAGGGATCAAAATAAAGTTATTAGTCAAAGAAATTTTAATCATTAAAGAATTGTTTAGAATTTTGTTTGTATATATTAATTTTTTATTTAGATTTATGAAATTAATTTATATTTGGTGAAACTCCTTTAAATTTTTTTATGAAGATCAAATTTATCTGCACTAGTGTTTTTTAATGTTAATTTTTATTTGAATTGTACCTTAAAGTCAATTTTTTAATTTAAGTTTATATTTTAAAGACTTGTTTTTAAATAATAGGATAGATTTTTTTTTTTTTTTTTTCAGACGAGATCAGCAACAAGTTTACCTATACCGGCCAACTTATTATCATCCCTGACCTTAGAGCTTTTAGATCATTTAAGAAAATTTGCATTTGTCCAAACATGTTGTGCATGGAGTCATCATCCTTCTGTGAAGGATTCATATTACCGGGTGAGAGTGGTAGCTTTTTTCAATTAAACTTCTTTGTTTTTCTTGATCTTTAGGAGTCTTTGATCTCCTTGAGTAACTTAAACTTGTAAACTTAAATTCATTTTTACGAAAATGACAAATAAGAATGTACCTTGTTAAAGTGCATGTGTATTTTTTTCACGATAATTATAGTAGCGAAATCCAATATCTAAGTTGTCTAAACTGATTATTTAACTATATCCTGCTAAATTGAGCCTACTCGTTTAATCCAAGTGATTTTTTAAAAGTCTATTATTCTAACGAGTGAAATTCCAATATTTTGGTACTATTTTATTTCAGTGTATTTTATTAATTATAATTGTAGTTTCTAGTAATTATTAAAAATATTATAAGCTTTTTACCTAATAATATAAGTATTTAATTTATAAATTCATTTGACTATACATATTATCATTATATCTCTCAAATCCAATAAATATACCATACTAATAGTAATAATTAATATTATATGAGAAAAAATATATATTAAGGTTTAGGATTTAAAGTTTGTACAATTCTGATAGTCTAGTACTCGGATTTAAGTCAAATCGACTTCTACATGTGGATCCTTATTTATTTATATATATATATATATATATATATATATATATATATATATATATATATTGTTTTTGTCGAAAGAGGAGATAAGATTTGTCGAAAGAGGAGATAAGATGTGGGGACATGATTACTTGTAAAAGAAAAGATTGTTTGTAGGACCAACTATGTGTACTTGGTTGGTCTTGGGTGTCGAAGTCAATTTTTATGAAATATAGGGAGTCAAAGAGACACTAGTCATACCTGTAGAGGGTGTTTCCCTATTTATAAGAGTGGTGTTGGGTCTGTTTATTGTTCATTGGATCCTTTGTTAGGCCCACCTTAGTAAGTGTTATTAGTGTTTAAACCTACTAGTTAAGCTTGGAACTGGTTAAGCTTGTATTAACTTTATTAACCTTGTTTTTGGTTTCGTCTGGGTGACTTTGGTTAGTTCTGTCTTCCCTGCTCGGATGTTCTCGTAGGCATTCCCTTACACTCGGGTTGATCTCAAACCATTCTCAACGTATGGTACACAGGCCGCCCAAAGCTTGAGTGACTGCTTAATCATAAAAAATGAATTAATCGTATTTGATGACATGACACATGAAACTTTTGATATTCAAAAATGTTTAACAATTCCGTGTCATTCTTAACATATTATGTAAATATTAATGATCTAAGAATAACTCACACATTATATGCATAAATAGTAATATCTTATAATTTGAACTATTAAATTATAAAATGTTCATTACATCATATCTAAATTACACTAGTAAAAAGTCTTTAAATCAAAATTTTATTTAATATATAGCATAAACAATTCATACATACAACTTACATAAAAAAAACTTGTTTTAAAATATATGATACATTAAAAATGGCCCTTGTCACATTATGTTTTTAGATTAATTCCTTTAAAAAAACTAATATGTCACATAACACATGAGACTTTTATCATATTATGAAAAGAATTTGTTAACTGCACAGATAACAAATATTACTTTAAGAAAATGATATTTATTACACCTTTGAAGTCATTATTCTCGACACAACTAACTTTTTTATTTTATCAGCTAAAATGACAACAACATATTACCAAAAGCACAAACTTAAGAAATTTTAGGCATCTCTGATTATAAAGCGAGGTGAGAATTACGAAAGGGGGAAACACGAAAAAAGTCCAACCCTGAATCTCGCCATTACCTCTGCTTCATAATCTCCCGTTTCGTGTTGCCAATGGCATGAATGCAAAGTGTGGTGGAATGGAGGATTCTGTATGAGTTTTTGATACTATGCTTTGCAGGGATCGTGTATCTTGAAATACATTGCTCTTCGGTTTGGTTCAAAACGAGCTCTAAGTTACTTTCGGGTATACGCAAAATCCATAACTAAAACTCAATATAGAAAAACAAGAGTATAACTTCAAAATATTTAAATTTATCGAGATGCAGATTCATGAAATTGAACAACAAAATGGCTTTACTTCTTATCTTAGAGCCCTGAAATTTCTTCTTACATGTGTATTGGGGGTCAAAAAATTAAAATTATCCTTTAGCTCGTAAGAATTAGGTTAATCTATAATATTTTCTAATTAAAATATCTAAAATAAGTTAGAATATTTTTATATTTTCTAATTAAAATATCTAAAATAAGTTAGAATATTTTTTTATTAAATTTGGAAAAATTAAAATATATTTTCAAATTTTGAAATGTATTTTAGAGTAGTTCCAAATTACTTAATCCAAAAATGTATTTGTCTTTATTTAGATTGTCCTTTACATGTGCAGTAATTTGAAAGTAAATAATTTTCCAACCTTCACCATTGTTACATAATAGTCTAATGGCACATGTTTACCTTCACAAAGAGAACGTGTAAGCGCATGCCTTCAAAACAAAAGAGAACATCTTTTACATCTCTCATGATCATATAAAGTAATATCCTACCTTCTGTGTATGCGTTAGACATCAACATATGCAATATGATGTTAGTTTGTTTTTAATATGTAAGATTAATTTTGTTTTTAAGCTTAATATATTGATTTTAATATAAAAATAAATATTTACATGTGAATAAGACAATCTATATTAACTTTAAAAAAAAATTTACTTCACAACATGAATTTTAATAAGCAAATACGCGAATAAAATAAGACTTAAACATAATTTTGATCTCCTTAATTTACTAAATTTTTACAAATTTAATATTTATATTTTAAGATGAAGATAGTCTCTCTATTTCACAAAAGTCGCAATTTTTATATAATCTCCAATTTTGATACAGTTCGGAGAAACCTTTCATTACTATGTGACCAAGATATGTTTTCATAAATTCCATTTATTCTTAAAAGAGACTTTTGAAGCAGTGTATGCAATTGAGATTTTATTCATAAGATTGAATCTTACAATCTTACATGTATTCATCTTGCTGAATCTTACAATGTTACATATATTCTAGGATTCAAATTCCAAATCTTATGGTACAGAGAATAATATAAATAATTAAATAAAATAATAAAAATGTGAGGATCAAGAATTTTTTGTCAGATCATACTATCAAATTGTTATCTTTATCACCTTCTTTGATGAATAAATTAACTTTATTTAAAATCTAACATTAATTAAAAATAAATACAATTAAAATCTTATCTAATCTTAATTAAAAATTAATTTAATTAAAATTTATCTGTAAAATGCAACATTACTTAATAATTAAAACTAATAGAATTAAAATTTACCACCACCTATTTATTTTATGTTAGATTGATTGAATCTTAATTAAAATCTAATTACATAATTAATTAAAAACGTTTTCAAGTATACCATTCAATTTTTTTAATGAATGAATTTTATTAAAATAAAACTTAAGGCACTTTTAATTACATATTTTCTTATGCCTATTACTGTTTAAAAATCACATCCATATACTCAAATATATATATATATATATATATATATATATTTAAAAAGTAAAAAATTTATAATTCAATTTCACTTTGTGAACTCTTGTTAGTTTTAATCATAATTTATATTTTAACTATTTTAAACATAAGTTACATTAGACATTTAAATCTTAAAAAATCTTATGGATTGGGCGAGAAAGCACCTAATGCTTGTTTTGAAGCTAGATTGAGAATTTTCAGAAAAAAATAGAATGAAATATAAATTACAAGAGTATTTGGAAAAGTCAAAAGGCGGAAATAGGTCGTTCAAATTTGTCTTACACGGCATGAATAAGAAGGACAAAAAGAGAAACGGGTTAAATAATAAATAAATTTGTTTAAGAACTCAGAATATTAGATTTAAGATATAGTTTTTTAATTTTTTTATTAAATAACAATAAATTTTAATTCAAAATTAAATTTTAAAAATAAAGACATTTTCAATTTCAACACAATAATTAAACTATAAAAAGATATAAATTAGTTTATGAAATAATACACAAAGAAAAGATGGTATATGAAATCGCTCTGTAAACCTTAGAATTAGAAATAGTGTACGTTACCTGGTTTCTTTCTACTCATGAAGTTCAGTAGTACACTCACACAAGCTGAAAAGTTGGTGTAGCCATGGAGAGCAAGAGTAAGAAGAAGAGTAGCGAAAGCACTGCTGCAAACGTTCAAGGCCGTGTAGGTTTACTATACGATGAGAGGATGTGAAAGCACCACACGCCGAACAACGAGAAACACGTCGAGAATCCTAATCGCATTAGGTCAATTTGGAACCACCTCGAAAGCGCCGGCATTCCTCAACGGTAACGCATGCACGTTGCTTTAGGGTTTTGTTACATCTTTTCCTGTTATGTTTGCTCTTGCTGATTTTCTTTATCGTATTCCAGATGCGTGCTTCTGGAGGCCAAGAAAGCTCAAGACAAACACCTGTGGTTAGTGCATTCCAAAAATCATGTAAATCTGATTAAGAACATTAGCGCCAAGCAATTCGGTTCGCGGAGAGCGGAAATT
>Ga0099824_1009496_pt1 | contig 11946 bp, 5 predicted proteins | sample SiratrowhiteBW_FD_76837 | JGI IMG/M metagenome (GOLD analysis project Ga0099824, IMG submission 76837) | Root nodule microbial communities of legume samples collected from California, USA - Siratro white BW | ecosystem: Host-associated > Plants > Roots > Nodule | place: USA: California... | reverse complement strand
ATATCAATTATATATATATATATATATATATATATATATATATATATATATATATATATATATATATATATTTGTGCTGATTTCAGAAATGTACCCATCACTTATATATATAGACTTTTGACACTACTTTCAATAACACTTTGCGTATTGAATTAAACTTAAAGATTTGTACTTATCATATTAATGTTTCATTTGTTTTTATCATTTCTTATTTCAAATCTTATATACATTTTCCGTATACACCGTGTCAATCCATATATCACATTCAGATCAGTTTATATTTTAAACTTCAGACACAGTTATATGAATATTTTTCAACTCTCAATACTTGATAATTTTTATCTATATGATTTCAATTGCATAATTAAAATACCTCCTTATTAGTTGAATTTCCAATGCATAAATTAATAATCTCAATATATATATATATATATATATATATATATATATATATAAATCTTATATCTAAATTATATATATATCTAAACATTTTTGCTTGAGAAAAATATTTTTAGAGTTATTTAGAAAATTGTCAACAATTTCTTATATTTCGACGTCCGTGTAATTGGCTATCCAATTTCAGATTTTAATTCAGCTTAAAACATAAATCTATATATAATTATTCTTCAAATATAATTCACTTTACCTGAAGTTACTTTCACTCAAAACATTACTAAGGGGGAAGGTTAAAAAAATACCAAGATTCTAATAAATCTAGAACAATACAAGCACATGAAACAACAAATCAGTCAAAAAAACTAAACTGAATGAGATGATATTTTTTTCTCAATTTGCCAAATCAATATTGAACCCAAATACTAAGTAGAAAAATGAAATTTAAGTTGTTTTAGAATAAAAGACACTTGTTCTAATTAAAATATGTTATGATAGAATTGATTCTTAACACATAAATTATCTTAATATGATCTGGCTTTGAAAAAGATGAGAATGGAAGTTATGATTAAAAAAATAAAAAAGAAAGAGAGATGGAGGAACCTGATAGAGGAAGGACAAATTCTTCCTCCACCCGCATACCCTCTTCCTGCACCCTCATATAATCTTTTTATTCCACGACTGCCCTTCACGAAATTACATAAATACCCTCTCCTTCGTTTTTTAAAATTATGAACCGGATGGGGGTGTATCCGGTTCTCATTTAAAAAAAAATACAAACCGGACGACTCCATCCAGTTCTCAACCCAACAAATCGGAAAATCCTCAAATTCGCCATCGACAGCCCCCCAAATCCCAAATCAACTACTTTAATCATCAATATCACCTACTAATTGCTAATAAACATGACAAATTAGTTACCTAATGCTTCTATGAAGGATTAATTGAAAGATTTTGAATAACGAAGGAACGGAAGTCGCGAATGGCTTACCTAAACCGGACGAAGGTTCTCTTAACCGGACGAATTGTTTGTATTTTTTTTTTAAAATGAGAACCGGATGCACCTTCATCCGGTTCTCATTTTCAAAAAATTAAACCGGATGACCTAGTCATCCAGTTGGGAAGGGGAGGAGTTTTATTAAAATAGGGGTATTTATGTAATTTCATAAAAAGCAGTTAGGGAATAAAAAAATTATATAGGGGTGTAGGAAGAAGGTACGGAGTTGGAGGAAGAATTTGTCTAGAGGGAGAATGCACGAGAAGAAAGACAAAGAAATAATAAAAAGAATAAACAAATGAAAAAAAAAAAAACAGATATGGGCTAAAGTTTTACAACTTATGTGTTCGGATTCAATGACCATGTATATTTTGATATATAATATATATTAGTCTAAATGTTCGGATTCAATATAATTTGGATCAAGTTATATAATTCGTAATTTTTTATTTTATATTTTGTATTTTTAATAGTTAATGGATGTATTCGACTATTATTGTTAACTAAATTACATAATTTATAAAAATGATGTATTATAATTAATTAAGCTTAACTTAACTTTTTTGTTTGTTGTCGTTTTGTAATTATGTGATGATTGTGTGTTGATATGTGAACAAATTACAATATATAAAATTCTTTTAAAATTCATCTTTTAAAAAACTTGTAATCTTATAAATTATTTTTTGTAAACTCATATATGGATAATTCATAATTGTATTTTATGAGAATATTTATTTATGTTTTTTTTAACCTATACCCGGAACTAAAAGAGAAAGATATTTTCCGATGGATGGAAAATTCATAATGAAAAAAAGGATTTTTTTAAATTGTGATAATCTATTTTTTACAGATTTTTATTCACAATTTTTTTGTTTTACGCCTAGTAATAGTTTGTGAAGTGTGTTTTATGCAAAATAACAGAAGTTAAAGTATTAATATCACATAAACAGTTTCTTCTCGTCATGAATAATGGTTGTTCTAATTATGGCTTCTTGAGCAAATTGACGAATGAACTAGCCAATGTTAAGACCATCACTTTCAAGATTTTTTAATTGGTTGTTTAAATAATTATAAATTGTAAAAGGAGATATCATGAACCTATATACTCAGTATTGATGATGTTTATCAAAATAGTGAGATTGAATGCCATAAAAAACAATGACAAGTCAGACAAATTATCACCTATTAATTGTCAAAGCCACCCTTTGAATTAATTTTTTTTAATAAATTAAATCCCCATTTTTGACCAACAATGAATTAGTTGACAATGAATTGCTCTACCATTAGTTATTAAGGAACAGTGAACATTTTAATTTCCTATACACTTACTTGCAAGAAATCTAAAAAAATCACTCATATTATTTTTAAGTGTATAAACTTGATTTTTTCTAATCACTTATCATTTTTAATTTATCGTCTTTGATTTTATATCTAAATTAAATTTTAACATTTTTTTAAGTTGACAATAGTTAAAAGTAATCTTATATCACAATTAATTGATGGTTAACAATCTAAAATTCAATTTAGGAATTAAAAAAGTAATATTAACATATGAACTTTAAAATATATAAAATAAATATTTATAACGCATAATGCTAGTTTATCAATCAAATTGCATCGTCGTAAAAGAAATTAGAAAACACACGGCCTCTTTGCATAATTTTCTTAGTGCAATTTACAAAAAATAAGTTACATTAAAATAAATAAATTTACGATTTATAGTTATTTATAAAAATACATCAAATAAAATTAAAATAAAAAGAACTAAATGTCTTAATCTTTTAAAATTAGTACATAGTAACTTTTTAATTGTAATATTGTGTTTTTTGGCAGTATTATGTAATTAATTTTGTGTGGTCAAAAAGTTTATTTGATATTTTTGGGTTTTAAGCTTTCTTAGTGAGTAAGTGTTTGACTATAGGTAAGAATATTCATTTACCATATTTTGTATTGTACCTTCATCTTTATATTAGTTGTGGACAATTTTGTTTTTTAACCATACATGACTATGGTGTTTGTGAAATTATGGTTATTGGAGGCAAAATCTTGCATTGTTTACTTCTAAGAGAAGATACAGGAGTAACTTTTGTTTCTTTCAATCAATTTTTCTTACACGTATAGATAATAGGTTAATAAATATATCTATATATGTGTGAGTGTATTATATACATGAAGTCTATAGGGAATAAATTGTTTTCAATGGAATATTATCTTAAAAAAGAAAATATATTTTAATCCACACGTTGTACATGAATAATGCGTTTAAAGTGAAATATAAATAAATAAAGATATATATATCAATTATGTCCAATTGATATGAATATATTCATTTATTTTCAACTAACTTCATCAAAACATATTACGTTTAGATTCAACCTTATTTTCTAAAATTTATTGAATTTGGATCTTTTTATTATATTTTGTTTTATTAAAATGTGTATTTTTCTAATATTAATATAGGAACATTTGTAGTTATGAATGAAATAACAAAAAATTGTGAAGTTACATTGTATTGTATGATTCTAATATTAGTATGTAGGAATTGTATATTCTCTTTTTATTAATAAAAATAATCAAAAAATAATCAGTGATAGATGATGGTCATAAATTATAATATATTTTTAATTATAATTTATGTTATCTCTTAATTATTTGTTATTATTTACGTATATTTGTATCTTTATGTGTTATAATTATTTTGAAACAAAATAGGAATAAATTTACATATACAAAATATGATAATAAATAATTAAATTAAAAAATAATACAAGTTATAATTAACCAACATAAATTATAATTAAGGGAGTTATGGGATGATGTGCAACTGATTATTTGTTTTTGATAAATGTAAAGAGATTAGGAACATGATTTGTAAAATAAAAATATATAAGTAAAAAATTTATTATCAATTTATATTTAAACATATATATATATATATATATATATATTATATTCATATGCATATAAAACAATCACACGTAAAAATGATTATAAAACCTTAAAAAAAATTATGTAATATCACACACATATTTTACAAATAACTAACACCAAGCAAAGCATATTAACTACAGTTAAATAATAGACATGCGTCAAGAAGACAGATATACTCGTTAGAGGGTATATATGATAATTTAAATATTAACTTCATATTTTTAACACACATTAATTTTGTATGATTAATAACATCAATTTCTATATAATTAATAATGATATATAGTAACTTCAAAATTGGTTCACTCAGCTTTATTTTTACTTACATATTATTTATTTTAAGAAATTCTCAAGTAAAATGTCATTTTTTCTGTACTTTTTCTCTGAATCTCAATTACTCATACTTTAATATGAATATATTTATTTATTTTAAGTAATTTCATCAAAAAACATATTATATTTAAATTCAACCTCATTTTCTAAAAATTATTGAATTTGAATTTTTTATTTTTTTTTCATATTAAAATATGTATTCTTTTAATATTAGTATAAGAATATTGTAGTTATGAATGAAATAACTGAAAATTTGGAAGTATTAAAATATGTATAAAAATAAAAAAACCACATGTAAAAATGATTATAAAACCTTAAAATAAAAGTAATGTAATATCACACACACATTTTTCAAATAACTAACATCAAATATTTTAATTACGGTTAAAGACCTTACGAGAACATCTAAATAGTCAAAAGACTATACAACTTTCAAAATATTATATTGACTTCAAATATGTAAGATTAACATTAAATATATTTTTTTCATTCTATAATTGTCATCATTTAACTATTTTTAAAGTGATTCCTCACTACATACTTATTATTCTATAACAGATAATAAGAAACTTTAACGATTTTCTATCACTTAATATATTAGTTTAGATGATGTAGACTATTATAAAAATTTGAAATCTAATTATAATATTAAATAACTCAAATATTTATGTTATATTACATCATCCCTTTTGTAATTACCTTTTACAAATATCTTTCTTTAATCTCATTACATTTACTTGTCACACATTTATATACATCACAATAGTTAACATACTAAATTTAAATTAAATAAATATTAAAACATGGAACACGGTATTTAAGCTATCATCATGCAACATTTTAACTTCTAAAAACTACCATGATTAGACAACGCGTGACATATTAGATAAAGAAATAGTATTAGATTAAACTTTTCTTATTTAGATGACTTGAAACACTATTTATTATAGATAATCACTTAATTTAAATAATGATTAATTGCTTAATAATAATATATGCACAACAAACAAATAAAAAATTCATAAAATATAGAAAAAAATAACAAGTTATTTAACCCAAAACTTATATTATTTATAGTTAAAATAAAGTTTGTTTAACTTGGTTTGATTTAAAAGTTTCACCAAATAAAATACCATACTCTCTAACATAATCAATAAAAAAATACTTTTAATTGAATTCATAACTCACTATATTAAAATATTATATTGAAAATGGATTCAACTCCCCAAAACAATTTCCATACACAAAAATTCCAACTAACTCATGCATAAATTTAGATAACAACCTATAACACCAATTTCACATTTTCACTTATTTACACAATTAGTATCCACATAAGTTATAAATCATCACCATCAATTTCTACAGGACCCAACAAATAAAAATATCATCATAATTCCTCAATTAGTACAAAACCTATTATATTTAACCAAATCAATCCAGATTACAACTAAATTTCTCATATTTTCACTTGTAAACTCATTTTCACAGTCTAAAATCACCCATACACTTATAACTCAACTTAAAATTCATAATAAGTTAGCTTCTCTTACTTTATTTATTTGTACACTTAAGATATTAATGACTCCAAGAAGAGAATGAAGTAAAATCTCAAGAAAACCCTTGAATACTTAAAGATTCTAACTCAAACCAACAATTATCCAGAACCTTTAAAACCCCATAATCCCTTAAAACTATCCATAATTCAAGCCACACATGCATCTTTTAAAAGAAGAAATGAAATTTAAAGAAAAGAAATATATGTTTAACCAAGACAATAACTTAAAATTAGTACTTTATAATCTTTCTTAACTAGCTTCTATAATGGTGACTCAATATATGAAGAATGAAAATTATGATTATTTGAAGGAGAGAAAAAAAGTTGAAAGAGATGTTTCAAAGGGATAATTTTTTTGTTGAGATTTCTATTAACACACTTTTTTTTTGTTAAATTTACCTCCTTGTTCTATTTACGACTTATTTGTACCAGTCCAAATTCTTTTAATACAATACCCTTTCAAAGTTATTATTTTCAACTTTAACTTTAAATACAAAACTAAATTAAAAATTAAACATATATAATATACAATTCACCATTTTTTTAAAATTATTTTAACATGCTTATTATCACATAAAAGGTCTATACCCACCATCTCAATAGAAAGTTATATTAAATTTTATATATTACTTTTTACTAGCTGAAATAAAATAAATATAATTTTTATGGAAAGAAAATATGAGAAGATAAATAAACTGTGCTCACGATAAAGCATTACGCGGATAACGATTTATAATCTATATGATAATAATTGAGGTGACAAGTTCATGTGAGGGAGTAAAAACGCCGTCATAGATTTTATATAGGCCAAACCAATCCCACCAAACAAAACCCTATTTGATCATTTCAGGTACTAGCGGAAGTTGCTGCCATTGCTATCATAACATAACTTAGAAAGTGAGATTATATATATACACTCCCTTGTGTAAAAGAAGAGAGAAACATGTGAAACTTGTCTCATTTCTTTTATAAAATAATTTAATTTAGTCTCACAAAATTTTTAGTTTCTTTTAAAATGACTTATGTAGACAACATATTTTATTATAAAGTATCTTAATTAATATTTCTATAAAAATACATTATCTTTCTAAATTCTTTTATCCAAACAAATTAATTTTTTTAATGAACATTTTTGTGTGAAATACATAAATAAAAACGATTCCCAGGAAACTAAAAACTTTTCTTCTACAAGTTTAAGCATTTTGATGAAAAAATAGACTAGGAAAAAGACCGTATTAAAATAAATTTAATTTTCTTACGCATATTTTTCCTCAAAGACAGTCACTTGAGATATTTTAAATACCAGCATATTTTCTAGGGGAAAATATCAGTATTTATAAATTGAATAAAATTGTTGGTGAGAGAAAAAAAAAAACAATACAATGATTTTCTTAATCAATCATCCAATTTTTCCTTAAAAATTAAATATACTTTAATGTTTTGAATTGAACAGTTCAGTTTTATTTTTGAATAGTGTAGAAAAAATGATAAAATATAAATGATAAGCATGCTATTTTTTTTCAAATAAATAAAACATGTCATTGCCAAATCATTATACAGTAAATAGAAGTATAATTCTCAACTATATATTATTAAAAAATGTTAAATAATTTAAAAAGTATACTCATATTTAATTAAATATTTGGCAAAAAATAAATCAGATATGTATTTCAAACATTAATATAGATGATGTGATCACTTGATAAGCAGAAGTAAGTATTATAAATTGATGTATATGAGGTGAATATTGATTTATGAAATATTGTAGTTTTGAATGTATTAGAAAAAGAAAAAGTAAATCTCACACATAAATCATGATGTGATGAAGGGAAAGTGGAGCTTAATTAAAAAAGCTAAACTGATGTTGAGAGTAGGGTTAATTCTTAGTAAGAACAGTGTAATGATCACAATCAGAACCCTACAAGCAAGCAATTTGAGAAGACAGAGACAAAAGAGGGACATGGTCCCAGGACAAGAGTGCCCTAATACCAAGTCTACACACAGTGAGTTGTGATAAGATAAAGCAGTGCCGCGTCGCAGGGGAACATTTCTCTAACCCAAAATCTACGTCACCAACCCCTCCAATACCAAAACCTAGTTCTCTTTCTCTCTGTTTCTCTGCTCCTAATTCATTTGTTTATTTTTTATTTAAAAGAAAGAGAAAAAGGTAGAAAAAGAAAACCCTGATTAAGAACCCTCGCAATCCTTCAAAGTCCAAAGCCTCTCCCATTTTTCTCTCTCTTTCTGTTCAGCCTTAGATAAGAAGAAAAAGAAGAAAGAGTAACCAACGCAATCACCATTTTCTTTCTCCCTCCTCATGAAGAAGCTCTACCATAAAGGGACGGTTCACCCGTCGCCACCGCTCGTCTCCGACCACCTTGCTTTCCTCCCTGCCGCCATACTCACCCTTGCGGCCGCGCTCTCGCCGGACGACCGGGAGGTTCTCTCCTATCTCATATCCTGCTCCTCCGCCGCCGCCTCCACTTTCTCTTGCAACCCCCGCCGGAAAAGCGCTGTGGAAACCGTCCATTCCCCTGCGTTCAGCTGCAGCTGCTTCGGCTGCTACACGAGTTACTGGGTCAGATGGGACGAGTCGCCGAATCGCCAGCTCATACACGAGATCATCGATGCCTACGAGGATTCTTTGGCTCAGATTGGAAACAAGGGTAAGAAGAATGGTAAGGGGAAGAAGGAGAAGAGGAACCAAAGGAAAACGGGGAGCAGCAGTAGCAGTAATAGTAAGGACGCTCATTCGAGCGAGTTGAAGCGGTCCGAGTTGGCGAGCCACGACTCGGCCGAGTCGGAGACGGTGTTTGAGGGTAACGGTGGTGGTGGTGGTGGTGGTGAAGGTTGTGAAGCGGTTGCTATTGTTGAGGAAAAAGGGTCTGTGAGAAGGTTTGTGAGTTTCATTGGTGAAAGGATTTGGGGCGGGTGGGGACAGTGAGTGAATGAATGTATGAACTTGGAATAGATAATAATGAAGAAGAAAATTAGATAATGAAGAAAGGAAGAGAAAAGAAGAGGAAAGGTAGGTCTAGATTTTAATATTTACACCACCTCCCTTACTTTTTCTTCTTCCTTTTTATTTTTGCTTTTGTACATTAATCAATCACTACTACCTGCAATGTTCAACACGAAAATGAATGTTTGTGATTAAGGAGTTAGAGTTTTGTTATATATAATCGTTCAATCAAGTCATATATATCAAATTATGAATCATTTTTGTTTATTTGTATCTTCTATTGTTGCTTCCATTTTCTGGGTAACTGATTAGTGCTGTTTCTTAGGATGTTATTTTATTATAAGTTTAGATTCTGAATTCGTGTTAGGAAAAAATTGTTTCTGGTTCTAGGGTATTCATTGCTCAATTTCGGCCTTCAAAGTCACTGATGAAACCCTGTTTGTTTCTACATGGTGCTAATTGGTACATTTGGAAGTCAAAAATGACTTTTTTTTTAGATTTTTCTTTCAATGAATGTGTAGAATTTGAATTTGACCAATTCATGTCTTCCAAGAAGCTTTCTTTTTTTTGTGGTCTTTATCTTTTATCTCTTTTTCCTCGTGAAACTTACCAGTGAATATACGACAATGTAGACTTTGGCCACTGTGTAAACTTGATAGGTCTTGACTGGTAATGTCATTAATTATTTAAAAAAAACAATTTCATTTCATAAACTTGTGAAATTTTATTAGATGTATAATTTCTTGAGGCAACTTATACTTGCTACTGAACTGGAATCCTAACATGTAGTAGTGTTTTTTAGTGGGGAAGGATAAAACTTTAACAATATTTATCCTTTTACCTTTTAGGTATTAGACTTCATTAAATATATTTATTTATAGACATAATTCCAATACAAGATGGAGAGTTTATTATTTAATTAAAATTTTGATAATATTTAATATTTAATTATTTATAAATTAAATTTGTAATAATTGTCTTTTCTTTCTGAGTGATTATATATAGACATTCATACCCATCATGCATTTCATAATATTACTTTATTTTCTTTGCTATTCTTGTAATAACATTTTTTTGGAAAAAGATTGTACAACTTTTAATTTAAAAACACTGCAATAAAACATTTTCTTTTATATTTAGAGGTTATAATTTAGTATAATTTATATTTAAATATTTTATATTTTATATTTAGTATAATTTATTTAAATCTTTTCTTTTATATTTAGGTGTTATGAAGTTATTGTCGTAATAAATATTTTCTACAAGGTAAAAATTATAAGAGATAATTTTTTTTTATTTCATTATGAAGGTTTTGTCAATGCAAATACTTTCTAAAAATGGATGGTGGTCATTTATAAACATTATGAATTTAAGTCTTGTTTGGTTATTAGGTTGTTAGTAATGATCATATGTATTGCTAAAATTTTATCCAATTAAATTTTGTATGAAAAAGAAGGTTTTTAATGACAACAACTATTTTTTTCTGTTAGGTTATTACAAAACTTAAGGGGATTAGTTTCTCTTTCTTATTTAAAATAAATACAGTTAATAATAATTATTTTGGATTTTTTTTTTCTATTTCGGTAATTTTGTTTTGAATACTTTTAAAAATAAACTATTTATAAAAAATATAGGTTATTAGTAACAGTTCTAACAATCTTCCATTTAACTATTACAATAATATTCTCAATAGATGTTTCTCAAATTTATGTCCATAAAAAAATGATAAAAAAGAATAGTCAGTCATAATTATTTAAAATCGCCTTTTTTTTATTTTCACATAAAAATAATTAAAAATTATTAACTCACAAATTAGTTAATAATTTTTTTTATTCATAAAAGAAGAACCAACTCATGTAGAATAAAAAAACCCTTCTAAAGTTAAATAAATATTTTTACAATTATCTAAATTTAAAACATTTAACTAGTTTGGAATTTAAAAAAAATGATACCTTTTATGAATGAGACCAAGCTTTGAAAAAATATCCTACCAAATTATGAGGCCAATCCAGCATTAGATTCTGAACCAAAATCCAATCTAGTGTAGAAAAAGAACATTCCTATTTCTTTTGCATCAGTTAATGTTTATATGATTTTCTTACATTCATTCATTATTTTATTATGGGTATCATTTATCATTTTATTATGAGTAATTTTTCACTGACTAATCTTTCATTTTTTTCAGTTTAGTGTATTTTTTTACATTAATATTTAAAATTAATAAAAAGTTATTTTTTTATTAAAATGAGCAAATAATGTTAGTTAGATTAAATTTCAAATTAAAAAATCTTTTGAGTTGGATATGATTTGAGATTGGTCAAATAATTAAAAAATAGTTATATAGAAATTATATCTAGTTGAAAGGATTTATTAATTTGAAATTTTATCTAATTGACGCGATTTGTTTATTTTAATAAATTTTTTTTGTTTATTTTAAACATTAGTATAAAAAAATACACTAAATTAAAAAAAGTCTTATCTTTTATTTTTTTAATAATCTTGCATAAATAAAATAAAAAAATTGTAAGATCATATATTTGTCTGTTTAATACTTTCATTTGAAAAGTATAATTCATAAATAATTATAAAATTATAGTATTCTTTTATGCATGCACTAATTTTTTAGATGAAATTATTATTTAAACCATAAATTTCAAAATAAATAACAAACATGTATTTAGTTATCAATTTTACTTGCCAGGTAGCATTCATCATCTAACACAATATATAAATATACATGATATATATATATATATATATATATATATATAT
>Ga0099824_1009494_pt1 | contig 11946 bp, 2 predicted proteins | sample SiratrowhiteBW_FD_76837 | JGI IMG/M metagenome (GOLD analysis project Ga0099824, IMG submission 76837) | Root nodule microbial communities of legume samples collected from California, USA - Siratro white BW | ecosystem: Host-associated > Plants > Roots > Nodule | place: USA: California... | reverse complement strand
ATTTTTGTTCTTGCCTGACCTCTCATCTCCCATAACAATTAAACAATTCTGTTACAATTAGATTAAAGATTTGAGATAAAAAAAAAACATAAAAAAATTAAAAATGAAATAATAAAAAAAAAAAAAAAATAAAAAATAATTATCAAAAAAAAAAAAAAAAAAAAAAAAAAAAAAAAAAAAAAACTCAACCACCTTAAGTTTGTCTCTTATAATGAGAGGCTTAGGAAAAACATTTGTCTCTTGAGCATGGACATGTTGATTTTCATAAAGTAAGCTTAGAAAAGCAGAAGACTTGAGAGAGGAGGGGAAGATTTAAGGTTACCATAGATTTAAATACTGTTTTGGTACCATATTAACATGAACATTCAATAGAGTGAAAACATAAAAATCACTCATTTTATTTTTATGACTGAAGAAAGTGTACAAACAAGAGAATTTATGAGGATAAAAAACAGTTGACACCTAAACTAAATCACATATTTTCCTCTTTAAACTTACATGTAACAGAAAACTAATACCAAATTTTAATACGATTGGTAAAACTAAAGTGACTAATAGTGTTTATGTTATCTTCTAATAGACAAAGTTTATAAGATGTTAATCAAAAATGTTTGTGAGAGTTTGATACTCTAAAATGACTTTTTGACATGTTTGAGAATTTATGGGGGCTAAAATATCCAACTTGACCTTTGTATTTGGGAATACATTCTCAAAGAAGGGAATGAAAGGAAAGTCTATTAGTAGAATGAATTACTGTGCTTGTCTTTGCATACTGTCTCTATTGATTCTCACACCTTTCGCCATTGTTGTGGAGGGCCCAAAGTTGTGGTCTTCGTGCTGGCAAATAGCCTTGTCTTAGATTGGTCCTAAGTCTGTCTGTTAGGTAGACTAATCTACAAATCTCAGTTTTTTTTTTTTTACTAACCTTTTTATCTCTTCAAATTGGTGGAACTTTAATTTTAGATTTTTGCCTGTATGTGTAATGTTGGGTTTATATAGAATATAAAGGGCACTAAGTCTAAGAATTGGCAGCTGAAAACTGTTTTCTAGAATGGAAAACATTATGGGATGAACAAGAGTGATTTACTTCTAACCGTTCAAATCATTGACCATGTCCTAAAACATGGTTAATGGATCTTACATACATTTTGTTATATTGATGTTAATATCTGATTCACAGCCCCTTGAATGTGTTTCTTTTTCCAATTTATTATTGTTTCTGTAGTATTCTATGGACCCAAATTGTTCTAGAAAAATTCGTTAATGATAATATACTTAAAGTTTTCTTAAATAAACTACATATAGTATCAAACTTAATATAACAAAAATCCACTAATATAGCCATTAAAGAATAATTTTAATTCCAAAACAAAGTTTACAGTATAGCTAGTCTCCTTAATTTGTCAATCATATAATAAAAAAATATCATTATTTAAAATGTTATAATTAAATCATAGAAATAAAAGGTAGAGATAGATTATTCAATAACTTAAATGGACTCTATCTAACTCAATTACACTGGATTGAGTTTTATTATGATTGGATTAAAAATGTGACTAATTAAAATCAAACTAATCTACTGTTACAAGTTTGAGTGGTGATTTTATCATGAGTGACTTGATATCCAATCTCAGATTCATATTCATTCTTATATTTTACATTTTAGTGTTATACGTTTTTATATTTTAAATTAATTTTAAAAAAATTGTTATTACTTGATTTATTGACTAATTAACTTTTGTATATATTGTATTTTTTTAATTAGATTAATATTTGAAAATTATAATTAAAAAAAATCAAAATTTTAAAACATGCAAAAACCCAACTCAATATTTTGTTAATTAGTTGAATAATAGATTTGATCAAATTCTACTAAACCCAACGTGAGTAAACCCAGAATAAAGAAAAAGTTAAAAATCTATTATTGTTGATTTATATTTTATGAAAACTAAAAACTTCTTTGTTAGTGAACTCTTGCCTAAATCCTAAAATCCACGTGAGAATATAACCATGGATTTGTTAGCTAAAAAGTTCACCCCCATGAAAAATCATTTAACATGGTATGTGATTTGGCTTCGTTGATGAAAGAGATATTCCCCTTCAAATGAAGCTACTTGTTTAATCAAATTCCATAATGACCCCGTTGAATCCTTGTTACCTAGCCAACTTTCTGCACAGGTGAAAGTCCAAGTGAAGCGATAGAATATTCACCATCATCTCAATAAAATTGTGAATTTTTTATCTGCACCTAACACAAAAACACTTTTCATGCAAGTATACTTTGCATGATAAAACTCAAAATCCCAATGGGTTCGTACTTTTTTTCAAAATATTGTAGTTGTTCCTTGATCTCGAAATATCTGCAATCGCAAGGTTAAAAGTGATGCTTCACTCACTATCAGTGAGGTGTGAACCAACGGTGCAAATTGTTTGAAAGAAGATATATTTGTATTGAATTAAATTAAAAATCGTGTAAATAACTGAATAAAACCTAAGAAAGGTGGCAATTACCGTAAAACTCACCAAATCAAATCACCTTATGATTATGATATTAAGTGATTCTTACATATATGGAAAAGAATATCAAATAGGGTGAGGAAGTTGTTTGAATTAAGAGAAAAAAAAAGAGTAGAAAAATGAAGAAAAAAATTGTAAAATTTTCTAAGTGATTTTATTGATGTGTTAAATAAAAATGATTTTTAATTGATGAATTTGTAAAATTATTATTTTACCCTTATATTTAAAATGATTGATGATAATTATTTATATTTACGATCTGCTTTTGATTAAGGCATTATTCTTATACGATCCATGTACTTGTTGAAAAAGAATTACAGACTATCTAGTACTGTCAATATATCTAAAAATCTATAAAAATATATAAAATAAAATTGAAATTAAAATAATTTTATTGTTAATATTATTATTATTATTATTGATATTATTTTATACATTTATTTTGATTATTATTATTATTATAAGTTGATTATTTTATTATTATAATTAATATTTATTATTTTATTATTATTTTTATATTATTTTATACATTTATTTTAATTCTTATTATTATTATTATTAAATTTTTATTATTATAACTTATTTATATTATTAATATATTTTATCATTATTTAAACTAATAATAATAATAATAGTATTTATTATTATATTTTTTATATTGTTATATTACATAACTATAATCAATATATTATATGAACATAAAATTATAGATCATCCCATATAACCATTATATGGTTCATTTGACTTTTATTTGAATCATGTTCATCTCCACACTTTTCAGTCGTGGGAACTTATCTATTCACCAACAGAGTAACTTCAACAACTATACTTTTTAATACAATACTACGAAAGCACCTACGAGAGCAACACATATCTTCAAACATACACCAACAACCTGAATTGCACTTCACATAAAGATCGAATTTTACACGATCAAAAATCTCTGCTATGTATAATGTAAAAAAACAAGGACAGTTAGCTTTCTAATTCTTTCTTCCACTTGAAACAAATGGATCACTCTCTAAAGAGAGTGTAAAGATAAAATTAAGCAAGTCTTATTTTTAATTAATGATAATGTATCCTTTATTTTACAAACTCAAAGTATAGATTAAAAGATGTTGGTCATGATTTTGAACTCCAACTAATTATGGGCATTCCATCAATATTCAGTATCTCTTCTTCTTGTCACATTATATCACCAGTCATTTCAATCACTTACTTCTCTTTTTTTTTTTCAAAAAATAAAAAATTTCTCCGAAAATGTTCAGGAAAAGTTTCCAAAGATGATTTTCCGTAATAATTACTTCTGGATTTTCTTATTCTCACAAGCAATCAAAATTTTCTAAATTGCTTCACGAATCGTAGCATATTTGCTCCACCAAGATCACTAGTCAAGTAATTAGTTAATGGAGGTAATTAGTTAATGGAGGCATGATATACAGAAATGAATTGTGGGTTCACAAAAAAATATTAGGTATTGGGTTCCGTTCTACATTCCACTTATTATTACTTGTGTCATTGAATACCTTATTCACATAGTAAACTCCACTTGCTCTCCATTACATATTCTAAATGCATAACTTAGATATTTTGAGACTAATTGAGAAGGTGCATGACAATACAAGTCTCTTGTGAAATGTACCATGTCCAACTCAAAAAATAGAGAAAGGGTATCCCATATGATCAATTTTTCTTATTCTTTCATGATTCCATGTTATCTTTTGTTGAAATATTCCTTTACTTTTTCAAATTTTACACTCCTAGAGAATTGTAAATTATGATAGGTTAGTTTGGTTGTGTATATAACAGTTTACATCAAAAGGGTGGGGACAATATTCTATGGTCAATCAAAGATACAAAAACAGGGGACCATGCCTCATTTTTTTAAGTGTACGTTTTTTTTTTTTAAGTGTACGTGGTAAAAGCATTCTCGTTTGTTTATGATCTTCCCTTTCATTATCTTTTTCCTCTTCCATGAGTCTACTGTTGATAAAGCAGATGCATTATATCCAATGTATTTTATGAAAAAGAATAAGAACAAAACAAAGGTTGTTATAATCTATAATGTGAGGATAAACATGGACTCAACTATACAAAATTTGTTCTCTCTGACCAATCTGGTTAAACCTGTGGAAGGGTTTCTATTTTTTTTTTTTTTTTATCATAAAATAAAGTGAATTCGGGGAACTTTTCTTTTGACATGGATTGTGGAGTATTATAGAGGTGCTAAGAAAAGTTTTTTTTTTCTTTTTTATTTATCCTGTTCCTTTTACCGTTTGTGCTGTATTTTTCCGATTAAAACTTTGTGAATAATATATCTTTTCTTTGTTGATTGAGTGGATAGCTTTAGTGGGTTATGGCCAGGTCCTTCGTGTCAAATTTTCACCATTTGTGAAGAATTAGATCCTTGTTCCATCACATCACAAGATATACTTCATGCTTTTATTATTTAGTTATTTTAAGTTTATATAATTATTATCTATTTTTCATTTATTAGATTATTATGCTCTTGTATTCATATTTACAAATATTAATAAATTGTTGTCCAAACCAATGAAAAGAGCATGTTCAGTTCAAGGTTAAATTTTAACATTATTTTAGAAAAATGTCAAACTTTAAGAAGAATGATAACACGAAAATACGTGAATTGTTTTGATTGGCCAATGTTTTATATTTAGTCACTATGTTTTTGTCAAACGCAAAAAGATTATATATTGTTCCTTTAAAAATAATACATGTGGGCTTTTCCTATAATTTGCATAAATTGTCCTTTATACAAAAGAATAGTATTTTAATGTTAACCACACGGTAATCGGATTGACTTGAGTGGATCATGGGATTTAGTATAAATGAACTAGAAAAAAAATTAAATAATTCGATATTAATGACTGGGATTATTATTATGAAGATTATACAATTACTAAAAAAATAGATTCATTGCATTACACACATACATATTGCAAAAATTGGAAAAAAATTGATAATGATTTTTAATAACAGAATTTATATAACGTTTGTACTCAAGTTAAATTCAACTCTCGAGCAATATTAAGTAAACAAAAATATTAAACATGTTTAACAACCTACCAGCTTCAGTGTGATTAATTTGTTGGTTCGAGCACAGATTCACAACAAAATATAATGAACCTGATAGATTCACACAAAATATAATGAACTTGATTATTTTATCTTTCTAATAGCCTGTAGATTAAAACCAAAATTGGCAACGCAGTCTATTTACAATTTATAATACTAACACATTGTTAAACTAATTTTCTCGCTTTACATTTCTTTATTAACTCACTAACAAATAAAATTTTGAATAAAATATGTTACTTTAATAATATTTGTATTTGTTTTAGGATTTAAAACTTAGGATTTAAGTATTTGAGAAAAGAAAAACAAGGTCACATGTATATTAATATGAACTAATTTTAATACGTAGATTTGAGGAAAATAGGAGAGTCGTTTGTGCACCATAATGAAGAAAAATAAAAAAAAGTTACAATGATAAGGTAAAAAATATAAATTTCATCCATACATATGCATTTTGACTTTTTGTCGTCGTATTTCTTGTAAAAGTATTTTGTTAATATCAGTGGGGTCATCGAGAGCCGAGATTGTGGTGGACGAATGCTCGACACACGCAAGCTTTCTTTAGCGGTTTCTTGCTCCCTCGTTGCTACAACCTCGATCATGTGTGCCTTTGAAGCATAATTGATTATGGTAATCAATTATATGTGTTTTTAGAGGGGTAATTGACTGTGGAGTTACATTGATCAATTATAATTTATAATTATGAATGTTTAAAATTAGACTATAACAGGAATGCAAGTCAGATGATAGAATACTCTAATTAATGAGAAGAATGTGGGAGATATGGGTTTGATACCTCCAATCTTTAGCTTTTATTTTTTTTTTCACTTATATTATAATAAAATAATAAATAATTTAATTTTTATTTTTATTTTAAAATAATTGATACTCTTATAATTCTATTAACTGGAAGATAATAATTCATCAATCACACCAATCAAATTAATTATATTTCCTTCAATTATCTTTAATCACATGGGTAAATTTTCAATATTTACAATTTTATCAATTAAAAAAATAAAAATATCAATCATACATATTACAACACTCACAAATTTTTCCTTTAAGTCTCACCATTTTTTCTCTTAATCCAAACAAACTAGTTTTTCACACACTTTCATCTCAAATCCACTCTTTCAAATCCATCATTGAATCCAAAAAAAGCACAAGTCTGTATCATTGGATTCAAAACTTTAAAACAAGAAACCCCAAGCCAATCTCATCATGTTCTTAATTATAGTATGATTGGTTTGTAAATCAAAATCAAATTGGACCTTAAAAATTTAGGATGACAAATTTAAAACTTGTATTCACCTTTTTCCATCTCACTATAAACCATGTAATAAACACTTTCCGAAGATGGTGGAGTAGGAGAATTATATGGATGACATTTCATATGCTAATATGGTTGGATGTTATGCATACTCCCTAACATAACTTACGACGTGAGCATTGTTAGCAAATTCGTGTCTGATCTTGGACGGATTCCTTGACAAACTCTTTAAGTGGATTTTTCATTATTTGAAGGGATCACTTGGCAGGATCTTGGTTTATGGTAAAGCTAGACGGTCTACCCGAGATATTCCAATAGAAAGATTAATTTATTGACTCGGACTTTGATGGTGTTTGGACACCAATAAATCTCTCAGGAACTATATGTTTAATACATATGATATTGCTATCAGTTGAAAGACCAGTCTATAGAAGATAGTGACTTTGTTAACTATTGAAGTAAAGTATATTGTCATGATAGAGGTTGTAAAAAAAATTTTATGGCTAAAAGTCTAACCAAAGAGTTGAAAGTACAAGACTAGATTGTCCCCTTCTACACAATTCTAAACAATATCTAGGAACCAAGTCTACCATAAAATAACTAAGCCTATTGATGTCAAATTGCATTTCAAAAAAAAAAAATTTCTTCAAGATCTATGAAAGTAGAGAAGGTCTTAATGATCACCAAAGTTTTATCTAAAGTACTTTTATTACTTGAATTTAATCCAAATAATTGGTGATTAACTTAATAACAACAAGTGTTTTATTACTCAAAAAATTTGTCCTAAACCAAGATAGAGATTTATGAAGTACACCATCTCATCTGATATAAGATTGTCTCTCTTAATCAAATTATCTATCTTCTTCGTCCATCTGTATTCAAAAAAAATTATAGTGTTAAATTGCCGTTTACTCTATATTAGTTATATATTTTGTTATCTAATTATTCATGTGAGTTTTTTTATGAGCTATTTCCTTTTACAAATAAAACAATTTCAAAGAAGCTGGAAAATCCTATTTGATTTGAAATGGGAAATCGAAAAAATAAAAAGGAAATCCATCTTTTTCAGTCGACGTGCAAACAAAAATGTAGACTCGTGAAAGAACTGTCACTTTTTTGTTCGTGTCTTTGACTTCTTACTGAAAGCTTTTCTTTAGGGTTACTTTTTCTTGGCATGAATTTTTCTTTAGGGTTACCTTTATTTTACTTACCAAACACACGAGGAGAACGAGGTGTTGACGTAAGAATGAAGAAGTTGAAAATGTAGTGGGCCGTTAGTGAGAGCCCAAAATGAGTTGATGAGCCCATATGGCCTGAGTGAGAATATGAGTGGTGAATGATGGAAGTGCAAAGATGCGTCCACTCTCCAAAAGTTTGAGTGCGTTGATTTGGCAAAAATGTGACATTCCAAAGTATTGTTTTCTCTTAAAAAGAAAAATATAAAAAGTTTTTATATTTTGGTGAGGAATAGACGCGCATTGTGGATGGATGATTCAGTTCTATCAGTAAGTGTTCATTGGAATGTCTAAAACATTTCAAAGAATTTATGGGCTAACTTGTCACCACACATTTTCTCACCACCTAAGTTTTTATGCTGCGTAAAGCCGCGTCCCAACACATTATTCAAAACGTTCCAAAACAATTATCCTATATATTATAACAATACGTATTTTTTTTATAAATTATATACTATATATTTTTTTTTTCTGATTCAATACTTCAAATTAGAGCTATTAGAATTTATTATAAATCCTAATTAATATTTTTTTATCTTTTAGATCTTAACTAATATTATTTAATTTTTAAAGTTTATATTATTTTTAATTGATTTAGTTAAGAAGTCAAGTAATTTAGATAAATTATATTTATTTTTAATAGGAAATCAGATTAAATAAGACTATAATCCTAAACTAGAAAGAAAGACTTTCAAAAAGAAATGTTATATTAAACCTATCAATGACAGTACATATACATATGTATATAGTAAAATATATTGTAGTTTTATATTTATTTAATCATGTGATGAACTATATTTAATTAAGAAGTGAGATTCATCCAATTTTATCTTATTAAAAACCTGAAAGCTCATTCCAAACCGTCCTACCAGTAACCTTAGTTGAAAATCAGCTTCTTCTTCGTATTTTTTTTACTCTAAAAGCTTGATTTTGTTAATGCTAATGATTTTTATATTGTACATTAATTAATTAGAAACGCTGTATATATGTGAAAATAATTATCATTTATGTGAGAAAATTTCAATTATATATGGATTGAATGAAAGAATTAACAATCCATTAATAACCGATAATTAAGAATCAGGCTAATGATATATGCTTCTGCTTGAGAGAATATTTTTGCAGATAGGACTATAATGGTAATCATTGTCAGAAAATTCCTACATCGTTTTGTGAATATGTGTGCTAGTGGATATCTTTGAATGCATATTTTATACATATTTGTGTGTTGATTCATGAATATATACTATTGTCTAGCTTAAAAAACTATTTTTCCCAAACAAACGTGGAAAAACAATGATGGAATACATGCTCTGTGGCTTTGGGTTCTATCCTTTGTTGTCGTAAGGTCTTGTCAAATTATTTCGTTCCACTTATATCTCTATATTATTGATGGAAAATGCTTAACCATGATTTGTAAAGTAAATAAGAAAAAAATATTGTTCACCATGAGAAAAAAAAAAAAAAAAAAGAAAATGAATTAAAGTGACAACAAAAAATTACATTAATATAAAACAGTTATTTGGATTTTTAATTTTTTTATTTTATTATTCTTTTTTATTCCTTTTTTGGGTTTAGTATTATTTTTACTATTTTTATGAAAAAATATATAAAAAAAAAAAAAAAAAAAAATTATGTACAAAGAAAAAAAAAAAAAAAAAAACGTAAATGAATGAAAGTGGCATCACTCATTTCCATGAATATAAAACAGTTACTAGGATTTTCAAATCTTCAATTTGAACTTAAAAATAAATGTCTATTTCCATATAAGGTGTATTTTATAAGAGTTTTTAAGCTCTTAGAATAATGACCTTCGAAAATTAGTTCAGGAGATTTTTTCTACGAGAATTAGTTCAATAGATAAGAGCGAATAAGTTTTAGTTTTGATTGTTGTGTTTTAACTTTTAACTTTAAAATAGAAAATTTTGTATTTTGCTATTTAAAATTTGGTGTAGTAAAAAGAAAAATCTAAAAATAGTATATCCTTCAACGAATTGAAATTTTACAAAATAATAATGTCGGTTCCCTCTCTCTTTTTATATATATATATATATATTTCGATTCATCATTTTTTTTAAGGATTTCATAATTGGACATTAAACTTATTTCATATATAATAATAAGAATAAGAATGAGAATTAAATAATGATAAATATGAACTAAATAAGTTTTAAATAAATAATCTATATCTGTATTCACACAAAAAAAACTTTGAAAATTTTAAATTTTGGAATTTTGTACTGAATTATTATTTTTATTATGTGATGTATTTACTTGTAGAACTTTTTCTATATGTAAGTGGAATCGGATAACATAAAAATTAGCTTAGATTTATCTTAAACTAATTTTAGATTACTTAATGAAAAAATCTTTTTAAGAATGTGATTAAATTCAACTCAAAATTATTGGATCATGTTGTTATTTTAAATTTTATTTATGGTCATTTCTTTTAATTTCTATTTGAGATATTTAACTATTTTCTTTCCTTTTTCATTTGTTTTTGTAATTAAATTGTACCTTTGGTCTACTTTAGTTTTTGAAGCATGATTTTAGTCTACTTATTTTTTTTCCCATAGTTTTACTCTTTAATTTTTAAAAATTAATAATTTTAGTTCTATCTTTAATCTTGGGTTCATTGTATTTTTTTGTCTACTTATAGGAAGTGTACATAATAAAAAACAGTTGTCTGCCTATATATATTATCCTAGGAGGAGCTTGGTCGATTAGTTCACCGGTTCATAGGCCGAAGAGAGTGGTGAGAATTCTAAAAAATAAAGGCATTTCTTACTCTACCTCCATATATTTTTTCTGCACCCTATAAATGTCAAAATTCCTACTTTGCTCTTCTCAGCAATATGAAAGTTTAAAATGTCTTTCATGTTCTATCTAGAAAAACTTTTAGATTGTACTATTTTTAAGTTACACAATTCAAAAGTTATTTTTAATTTTTAGAATGCAAAATCTAAATGAATTTCATCATTGTAATTATCTTTTTCAATAATATTTATTATTAAAAAGACGATCGTCACCAACATCAAACTCTTTTTTAACACCATTGTCATCTCTTAAATTATCGCAACTTTTCAGTAAAAGTATCACAAGTACTAAAGGTGACCTCAAATACCAATTTTCCTGTAGAGAAAATTACATGAATTCTAGATTTTAAAATCGATAAACTAAAAATAACTTTTAAATAGTGTAATCCATAAATTTTTTACTTAAAAAAAGTGACTTCAAATTATATAATCTAACACTTTTAACTTCCAAAACATGCAATCCGAAAAGGACATTTATGGAAATGCGGAAGAAATACACGGAGGTGGTATCCAAAAATAATATCCATGAAAATTGGATTTCTAAAATAGTTGTTTTTGATCCACCAAAATAATAGACAAACTCATTAATTTCTTCCTCCATTCTCCAAGCTTCTTATGGCACCCCTTATTTTGAAAAAAATTATAATATATTTATTTTTAATATTTTTTATACTATAGTTTCAAAAAGTGTCAAAAAAAAAACTTTTCAAAATGCATGATATGGAAAAATAAATTCATATTTTCATAATACAATCTGGATGGGAAGATGTTCACTTATTGGCTTTCATCCCTCTTATCGTGTTTCTGGGCCCATCTTCTCCCCACCTCTTTTTCTTTCATGGTTACCAAGTCTTCATCTTATTGTTCTTTTTTTTTTTTTTTTTTTTTTTTGGGTTTTTTTTTCTCATTTTTTTTTTTTTTTTTTTTTTTAAATAAAATCCAAACCCCTTTTTTCTTTTCTTTTTTTATTCTATTCCCCCCCCCCTTATTTTTTATAATTCACAAAATT
>Ga0099824_1009491_pt1 | contig 11956 bp, 9 predicted proteins | sample SiratrowhiteBW_FD_76837 | JGI IMG/M metagenome (GOLD analysis project Ga0099824, IMG submission 76837) | Root nodule microbial communities of legume samples collected from California, USA - Siratro white BW | ecosystem: Host-associated > Plants > Roots > Nodule | place: USA: California... | reverse complement strand
TAAATTAATACAAAAATCATATATATAGATATATATAAATTATATAAAAATAAAAAAACACAACCTCACAAAAATATATATATATATATATATATATATATATATATATATATATATATATATATATATATTAAATATTTACTATCAACATATATTTATATATTTATATGATATATTTACTTTCCATTTTGATATGCAAATTATTATATACCCTCACTATCCCTCCAAATATATGTACTTACACTCTTTATTATTAGAAATGAAAACTGTAAATATAAAATTATAGATCATTTTAAATAGTCAAAATTATAAGAATATATATATATATGATGTTTAAACTTTTAGTCTTTCATAAATAATTGTATAACCCAAATTAATATAATTCTCATTAATTTTTAAGAAAAGAAAATCACATACAACATGGTGTTACATAATATAGTCAATCCCTTGACTATGCGATAGGAATTTAATCACAAGTATGATATAAAGAAACATATATTAAAAAAATCAGTTTGTAAACAAATATAATTATTTTAGTGGTTAATCCTTGAGTAGAAAAATAATCCATTAAAAAGAATACACATATTGCACGCACATCCAGATATTTATATAAAATAAACCTACCCTCGACTGGGTCTACAAAACATGTTTAAAGTAATTCAGGCATGATAATTAAAAGAAGTATAAAAATTAAGTGTTCTTCAATTATGAAGTGGACCCAATTAGCATTATATATTTGATTTGATAGCTTAAACTTTTCCATTTGGTGATAATATGAAGAAGACTGCCATTAATGTAACGAAATTATTTCCAATTTGATCACAAATGGAAGATTAGCTTTATGTCGTGGTCTGAATGAGGTCTTTGAAGTGCTTTAGTCACTTTTCTATTAATTATCTCGAATAAGGTCTTTGAAGTTCTTTCGTCATTTTTCTATTAATTATCTTTGACTAACATCTCATCAAATATAAAATGTTTTTTAAATTGGATTAATTGAGAAATCATTGTAATCCAAATTTCTACCATCAAAAGCATATTTTTAACAACCTAATATCATTTTAGTGATATTATATGTTTGATGTTATTTTCTCTATTAGATACCTCTTTTTTATTTCATATTACTCAAGTCTCATATTATTATTTAAATAAAAAATATTATATAATTTAATAAACTTTAGAAATAATATGCACCACTAATATTTTATTGCTTGTGCAATTATTCTATCTCTTAACATTAGAGGTTCCAAAAAAGAGATAATGGTTTCAATATTTCTCTTTTTCAAATCCCAAGTCATATCTTAAATGACATGTAATATAATTTAAACATCCATCAAGACACTTGAGTAACCTTGAACAATGCATATAATTATTATTCACTGTTTGAGTGTTGAGTGACATTCCAATGCTCAAGCACTGTATAATCAAATTTACAGACTCGTTTTTGTTATATGTTGCAATTATAGTTTTACTCTTTCATAATAATATGTCTAAATCATCAAAATCACTAGTTTTATGTTTAACAACTGTGGTAAATCAATTTAACTCAAAATAGTCATTGCAAATCTCAAATGCAAATGAGCATAAGTTAATTCAAACATCTATCATTTTCAAATAGTTACAACATCCATGAGACTATACCTTAATCCTTAATATCAATACACTCCAATAATCTAAATAAACTCCAACGAAGTTGATGCAATTATTTAACCCTTTAACAAAGATAACTTATAGTATTATCAAAAGTTACTTTAAATCCAAACTATCCAACAATTTGATAAAAAATCCAAAACTACAACCTACACGATCAATAATCCTACTTAATCAGAATATCCCAACCTTCCATGTTCCAAATCCCAAAGAAAACGAGGAAAAAGGTATTGAACCAACTTAAGAGAATTGAAACCTTTCCTCAATCAAGATTTCAATTGGCTTGAGAAAGCCCAATTGAACCTATTCTAGACATAGTTAATTACACATAAAATACAATAATTAAATCCTAAAATTTACAATGAAAGTAAATTATAGTTTAAATATTAATTTTAAAATAATTTGTATTCTAAAATTACAAATAAGCACTTTTATTTATTAAAGCTAATAAAAATCATTACCATCTATGCACTCATTATCCTCACCTTCTTGGAAAGAATTCAACCTCGAATTTTGGGAAGAGCTATAAAATAAGAACAATCTAGGTAGTATATTGAGAACAAAGTTGAATATTTCTTCTCTTTTTCTGTATAAGAGAAATTGTTTTCCAAGAACTATTTACTTGTAACAATTTTTATATTTTTTATTCTTATTTCAAATTTTCTCAAATAGAACCAACTTTATGCTCTAGAAATTTTTCAAAATTTGTCTTTTTTCTTTTTAAAGTATTATTTTTTGTGTTATGCACATCATGTCAACTAATATGCAAATAGTACTTATAATAATCCAAAGATTCGCAAAACTAAATTAGGTACATGTATTGTTTTGAAACATCTCATGTATCAACTTTAATTCTTACGAAAGTGGGAACTTGGAGAGATCTAGTATTTCATGAGGCCATTTGAATAAATTGTTTAGATACTCAACCTTTTCCTCAACCTTGCATATTTTTAACTTAAAGGTACAAAATACAATTCGTTATTATTTTGAAAAAAAATCCAAAGATTTTCTTATTTATAATAATTTATTTGATAATGTGGAATTTTCTTTTATTTTTAAAATTAACTTTCCTTTTTTAACTTCCAAATCCTTTTCTTTTCCTCTATTTATTTTCATTTTCTTTTGGTCTCTATTTACTTCTATGGTCACAAAGGTTTCAATTTGTATTCATGATCTCCGTTCTTAACTGAGTAAGTATTAGAAATAACATCATGTATATCAGCTTTATCAAGTTGTCATGGTATTCCCAATAGGAAATGCCAAATTTTCATAGGAACAATATCACAAAGAATGTTTTCATTATACTTACCAATAAAGAAAGGAACCAAAACATGTTTGTCCTCAAGAAACTCACCTTCTTTGTTTAACCATTGAAGCTTGTATGGACTTAGATGAGGAATGGTTGACAAATAAAATTTCTCTACCATTCCCTTGCTTGCAACATTAGAACAATTTCATCCGTCAATGATCAATGAGTACAATTTATTATACACCTTGTATGAAAAATGTTGTCCTTGAGAATCAATCAAATATTTTTTTTTAAGTTAGCAAACCATGTGTCTAACCATTAATGAGTTCAACATCATCACTAGAAAAAGTAAAAGATGAAGAATTTGAGGAAGATGACACCTCATCACTATCCACATATCATTCTTCTCTTAAGACCATATTTATTTTGGTAGGATAATTAGATACAATGTGTTCATAACCTAAGCATTAAAAACATTTGGTTGAACTATTCTTTTGAGATGTAGAAAAAGTGGAAGGTTTGAAATGTTTATGTTTCCTAAAACTACCATGATGAGTAATCTCTTTAATTTTTTTTTCAAGGATATTTATCATGTTTATTTTATATTTATCATTCACACTCAGTGATTGTAGTTATCATCATTAATACTCTTTCTAAAAAATGCCTTTCTTTTAAGTTGGGATTCCACCTTATTTGTTTGATAAACAAAGCTTTCCAAAGAATGGTACTCATATAACTAATATATCTTGCTTATCTTTATTAAATCCACTCGTAAACTTAGTCATTTTAGCATCTAAAGTTTTTATCATGCAAATTTGCTTTTATAATATTAGTTTCCATGTCCATAAAGTACCCATCCACGCTTCTGAGTCCTTGTTGAAGTGGTTCGAACTTCAAAAGGAGTTCCTTCTTATTGTAAGAAAGAACAAATCTAACATGGATCCAAGATTTCAATTCCCCCAAAAATTCCATGTGAGACCACTTGTTTTGCCATTGTCCATTAGAGTTTCACTCTACCATGTCATGGCATAGTTCTCATCTACATCATATACATTATAAATTTGATCTACTTTACCTTCCTAATCTAAGTACTTGTTTGTGTCACTTGTGCCATCAAAATTTAGAAAAGTTTGGTGGTTTTCATTTTGAATCCAAAGGACTCACACCTCCTTTCTTGAAGTTTTTGATCTCTTTCGCATGGTCTTCATGGTGTAACCTACGCACCTTCTTTCCTCTTCCCATTGTCCTCTTTCTTATTCTATTTCTATTTCTCTCGTGACTCTTTCTCTCTTAAGTCTTTTGATTTCTATGTTATACATAGTCATTTGTAGAGAGAATGGAGGACATAACGTACTTGACACTTGTAAAAACAGGTCAAAACACAAGAAGGAAGGTTAAATTGTGTTTTAAACCTTTTCGAAAATCTTTTCATAAAGTTGTGTCTGATAATCACTAATCAGACAAAGTTTATAATTGACAAATGATTTGTCAAATACTTTTCTTAAGGATATTGTCTGATAAAGATTGTTAGACACACCTGCAAGTTTGACATATGCAATGTCAAAATCTCTTTTCAAAACTAGTTTTTACAAGGCCTTCCTTCTTTTAGTTACATGAGGATTGATAACAGGAAATCTAAAAGGATAAGGGATGAGGAAAATTTACTCAAAATATTTTTATACTATTTCATTTGCAAACAACATACTACGTTTATTTCTCGATCAATTGACGAAGTTTCACCAAGCAAACTAATGTTATGAAGATTAAAGTAAAAGTGAATATTATTTGGACATAAATTACTCCACAACCCAAGTATTATTTGAACATGTAGTCATTGTTGGCTAAAGTCCGAGTATTCTTTGGAATACAGTCATTCCTAGCTAAGATCGATTATTCTTTGGAACACAGTTACTCCTGACTAAAACATTGAGTATTGTTCGGACCTCAATTACTCAAGGCTAAACACGGGTATTGTTTCAAAAGCAACCACTCGTGGCTTAAGGTTTGTTAAATAAAGGGAGTGATTTAAACAATCACAAAGTGTTTACTCACTAGATAGAGAGGTAGCGTCTTACAATGAATATAGGGTTTAATCACTCTACTAGCTTGCTATTTGAACATGATTAGTGTTCTCGTGAAGACTTAGGCACTTAGAGCTTAGAGCAATGAGAATAATGACATTTTTGTACACTTGATCACTTGTTCTCTTTTTTCTTTGAAATATTTTTTTAAATATTGAGTAGATAAAAGAGTCATTGCAAATCTGTTTTTTTAGGTAGTCTTCAGTTCAAATCTTCATCTTCACAACTTTATCTTTTATTGCATGAATGTATAAATGCATTAAATATGATCCATTCAACATTAATGTTATCTCTTTTTTAAGAAACATCATACCGTTGGCATGACTTATTAGGCCTCGATTAGAGAGCTTTCAACCAAATTGAAGAAAAGAGTAGGATTGTACAAGAAATATAATCCTTCCAAAGTTTATATAGGATATGTCAAAATGAGCATTGATGTGAAGCAGCTTTAGCACGTCCTTCAAAAAGTCTTTGATATTGACTTGCATTTTGTGGGACCTTCTTTGGTGATGAGAACATTTTCTATAACACATAATAAGTTCATAAATATTTTTCTTAGTGACAACATTAATTTAAAATAATGTATGGATGCATATTGTTTGATGTGGTCTTAACTTATTAGACAAAGCACATTGTGCCTCACATGACCTGTTGTATAAGTCTTGTGTCTTTTATTTTTTAATAGCACTTAATCAAAACAAAAGGGTTTGGTAAGTTTTTATCTGACAACATTATACCTAAAACTCAATTAAGAAAACAAAAACTATCAAATACAATTCAAACAAGTTAGTACAAAAGGAAATTTAGTGTCTCACAAAGTTCATATCTCTCAGCCTTTTGGATGAAAATAAGGGTATGGTAATCAAAATTCATTAACACACTTGTCAAAAGTCACAAAATACTTAATAATTACCTGAACTAAGTTTTCAAATGAAATAAAAGAAATAATAAAAGATAATTAAGAAGCCAAAAGATACAAAATTTTCAAGTCAAAACTTAAAAAAATTTAAAGAGAATCTAAAAAGCACCAAATCAAGACTAAGGTTTAACCAAATAGGAGTTGAGATATGTGACAAAACTAAATAAAGACAAAGACAAAAGCACTTAAGAAAGACAGTAAGAGTAATTTGTTAATGTAATAGAATTAACAAAAGAAATTAAGTATTGTAAAATCAATTTCTAATAAGAAACTACTCATGATAGAAGATCAAGCCATCCGCAATGTTTGAATTAATTTGCCAAATCAAAATATCAACAATTAATCTTCCATCCAATTCTTACCACAATCTAAGTTAGCAATTAGTTTGCAAAATTAAAAGACCAACAATTTTTGGAGCAACTCCATCAAAAGTGATTGGAGAATTACTATTTTTCTTTACAACATATGTTTAAGTAAAGATACTAACAATAAGAAATTTAAAAAAAAAATGTGACTCTAAATAAGAGTAAGAAGAAATAATATGTGTCATCCTAATCAATAAACAATATCACTTTAGACATTTCAAAATGTGCTTTAAAAAATAATGTCACTGATCAAGAGTAACCAAGAGTTTATGATCAAACAAAAAATTCTAATTCAAAACAAATCTTGTGAAAAATAGGTCCAATACTCAAGAAAGGATGGTAGAATTTTGTATTTTAATTTTTTTGAAAAAAAAATTATAAAAGCTTTGTCTAATAGATGCAAACAAACAAAGTTTAAACTTGTTTATCTTAAGAAATATGTTTGACAAAGCTTCGTCAAATATAACTTCAACTAAACATACCCGTTGTCAAAATTTATTTAAAAATAAGTTTTTTGTTTGCAAAACTACAAGTTATATTCTTTAATACAGACTAAAGCTAAAATATATAAGTATTATTTGGACAAAACTAGTTCTGGTTAAATTACGAGTATTCTTTGTACATAACCACTTCTAGTTAAGCACAAGTATTCTTCGAAATCAACTATTTTTGGCCAAAACACTTTGATGAGAAAGTTTGTAATCTAAAAGAAACATTTAAAAATAAATAATGAGTATAATATGATCTTTAATTCTTAGCATATTTTGAGGTCACAAGAAATTTGAATTAATTTTTGTATTCAAAATAGGGATTTGAATAGGAATTCCAGACAAAATATAAACACAACAAATGAATTATGAGAATTAATAAAACAAGGATAACCAAATAGAATGAAATAGAGTGGTATAAATATAAAAAAAACTAGTAAATAATACAAAAATTAGAAAAGGAAAAGGTGAAAAAGATTTAGAAGATAGAATAAGTTTTGGTACACCATTTAATGTTCAAGAAGGTTTTTCTATCTCTAAGATAAGACCCATATAAAATAATCACTTAGACTTCTAATAACGCAAGATAAGACTCAGTAAATTATCATTATGACAAATGTCTCAAACTCAATATTTAATATATTCAAAACTTGAAAGTTACAAGTGATTCAAATGGCTGTTTACCATTATCATATGAAACTTTTTACTAAAATACACTAAAATTGCATATGTTATGTCTAAAACCCTCCAAGTTATGTTTGAAAGTAAAACAAAAATTAAAAAAAGAGAGAGACAAATTTTAAATTAAAAAATTAAAAAAAAATCTAAAATCTTTAAGTTGGTGGAAAATTAGATGTTTTTTTCCATACCTCTCCTCAATAAAAAATTATAAGCTCCAATTTCAATTTAGGCCTTAACTATACTATTTCCTTGTTTCGCTTGAGAAAATTCAATTAAGCATATTCAAAACATAGCTAATTAGATATAAAATATAAGAATTAAATTTTAAAAATTATAGTGAAAGTAAATTTTAATCTAGAAATTCCAATCAAAGTCAATTTTATTCAAATATTTATTAAAATAACAAATTATTTTTATTTATACACTCGTCACAAATATGTCACAGAGATATACAATATTATAGTGGAACAGGTGACTTATTAATTTAAATTCTTAAAAAGAATATAAAAAATCTAAAAAGATAAAATAAAAAAAAACTATTACAAACTATTTAAAAGATATTTCTAAAAATCTATATCTTACGTAATCATATTATTGATTGATACATTTTCAAACTTCAAAATACATATTAATTAGACTAAAACTCGTGGTGGGGTACATAAACGTCATTCACATGTTAGGTACTTCAATGAAAGACTAACTTAACACAATTGCTACACAGTCTTTAAGCAGTTTCAACCCATTTCTTCTAGACGTTAGGAAAACTTTCTTAAGAAAATTAATTGGTCACAATTACTTTTTTTCTGATTTCAAATAAATTTGACACTACAGTTATAAAAAAAAAGGGGGGGGGAGGGATGAGATTGTGAAGACTAAATAATCATTCTATCATTGCTTATCATGCACTTAATTCACGACTTTCATGGAAAATGTATATACATAATTGATCGTTCTTAGTAAAATAATTTTGGATAAAACATTCATTTTGAAAAAATTAAACTCAATTTCAATCTATTTAAAATTGTGTTTTTTGTCGTCCAATTTTGAAACGCACAATTCTAATCTTTTATGTAATTAGACAAGACTTTATAAAAAAAATAACTTAAATAACTTTTGGAAGATAAACACAATGTATTTTAAAATTAAAAAGACAATCTTCTAACAATGAGTAAAATTGAACTTTAATTTTTTAAATTAAAAATATATTTTACCGGATAATTATTTTTATATTAAAGTTTATGTGGTAGATCAGAAGTGTATAGAAGTGCTTAAGCTTAATTACTCCCATAAGATTAATACAAAAACGATTTCTTTAGAAATGATAGCTAATGTCTTCCATCTATTAATTATGAATATTTTGGAGAGCTTGTACCAGTTGTACAAAAGAAAAATAAAAGAGAAAAGATAAAATTAATTTCTTTATAAATTAAATTAATATTTTTTTAATAAAAATTACATGATATACATTACTATGAACCTTAACATCCCATACAACTCAAAGATACATTAAATTAACTTAATTATAAATTAATTTATATTTTTCTTCTAAAAATCCTTATAAAAAGTAATAAATGTATATAATTTAAAAAAAAAAGTGCGTTTTGTGATGGCTATGTCTACTAATTTTCGAAGGTGACAACATTATATCCATCCTTTATCTCATCCCGAGTCCATCCAACATACATTTATTATATGATAGAATTCAATCAATCTACTTAATAAATTTTGAATAATAAATGATCTACCAAATATTTTTTAAACTTATTAAGATTATATTAAATAAAAAATATAGTCTCTCTCCTTTATCGTTTTCGGGCCATTTTGTCTCTTTCTAAGTTTCATATCTATCCTCTCTCCAAAATAAATAATTATTTATTATACTTTTAATAGATTATAATTGATTTTTAATAAGTTAATTTTACTTGCAAAGTAATGTAACATTCTATATTTTTCATATAATAAAAACTTTATTTTACATAAATTATATATTAAACTTAAATATAAAATATATTTATCATTTATTTCAAAATACATTTCTCCACATAAGATTTAATAAAAATATCTTTGTAAAATTACAGATAAAATAAAATAAAGTTTTTCCAACAATTCATCAGGGACTCACATCACCTGTCAAATCCTGTGCTCACGTGTAATACACGATCATCGCAGTTTAAAAATAAAAAAAAATAACACACAAAAAGAAGGGTAAGCTAAAGAGTTTTAAAAAATATATTTTCATAAATTAAATTTCTATCTCAACCAAATAACAACAATTCAATCTTTCATAATTCATCTCACATAGAAAAACACTGGACTCTCTACTTCCGAAAGACTCGTGCATTGCGTTAGACTCAGAGATTTGCACCTGTCATATATTATCTATTTGTTCCGATCAGCTCATATTTCAAACCTCAGATACAGTCTGTCTCGATCAGTTCCTATTTCAAACCTCGGGTACAGTTTCCATGCATAGGATTAATCCATATGTCCTATTCCGATAAGCTCATATTTCAAACCTCGGACATGGCCATATGAACCTCCTTCGACTCTTCACTAACTGGTAAACATCATTTATATGAATTCAATGTACCAGTAGAGTCAAGATATCTTCTTAGATAGATCGAATCCCCAAACATGCACGTCCTAATAATCTCAACATGGGTATCTCCTTTCCTGAAGATACTATGTCTTGATCACACACCACATCATTCACAAACATTGATACTACACCATATCATACATAAACATTCATTCAATTCAAATTCATCCAATTCATATTTAATAAAATAAATAATTACAATATATATATATATATATATATAAAAAAGTCAAACTAGCTTCCCTTACCTCTATAGAGTAGAGATACTCAAAAATCTAAAATCAACCTAACTGTTTAAGAATCTAATCGGACACTCTTGATCTACTCAACGCTAGGAATCTGGAGGTGTCTTTTGATTGTCAATCTGATAACATATGAGATCACAAATCTAGAGAGAAGGTAGAAAACTTTAAAGAGAAATTGTTTTAGAGAGATGGTGGTTCTCATAAGAATGAAATTGTATATTTTCTTGAAGAAATAGAGAGAGTTGGTAGTTTTTATTAAAAAAAAAATCTTCTTAGAGATAGTTGGTGGTTTTTATAAAAATAAAATAGAATATCTTCTCAAATCAAAGATTACATGATACTTTGATTGATGTTTTAAGAAATGGATTGATTTGTGATACATGGAAGAAATTTTTTGCTTATTAATATGAATCGTTATGGTTTGATTAATTTAATTCTAATTAGAGATGATGACTTGATTATTTAAATGAAAAGTGTGCTCTTATGGTTGTTGAATCTTCAAATCGTAACATGGACCCGAACAAGTGAGAGATTATAAGAATATTTAGTTAAATATCATAAAGATGTGGTTCATTTAACTAACCTAACTAATTCTAATTAAAGAAGAATAATTAATGTGATGGTTGTCTTACGATGGTATCGAGGGTTAGGAAATGTTAGACAAGGACATGATAATTATGAACAAAAATGAACAAAGAATATGATAACAAGGAAGAAGGTTTTTCTGGAATGTTCTTTTCTTTGTTTACAATAGCTCACTTAATATAGAATTCTAGGAAACTAAATATAGAAATTATTCTAAATAAATACATTTGATATTCTCTGATATTCTACTGATAGTCCCTTGATTATCTTTGATATTCTTACTGATATTCTCTAGTATTTCCTTGATTATCTATGACATTCTACTAATTTGTTTCTTTGATACTATCTTGATTTTCTCACTGATATTCTCTTGATTATTTTTGATATTCTATTGATTTGTTTCTCTAATTATAATATTCTAACACTCCCCCTCAAGGTGAGCAGTGGGATCACCAATGCTTAGCTTGCTGAGGATATGGGTAAATGCTTTGCCTGTAACAACTTTGGTGAGAATGTCTGTCAACTGGTCTTCTGACCTTACAAATGGAAGCTCAATACTGCTATCCTCAATCTTCTCCTTGATGAAGTGTTTGTCCACTTCAACGTGTTTGGTTTTGTCATGTTGTATGGGATTCTGTTTTCATAGCTTCTTGTCATTCGACCTTCTTACTGGCTTCATGAACTGTTTTGGGAAAGTCTTCAGTTAGAAGGGAGGTAAGAAAAACTCTTGCAATGTCTGTCACTACTTCTCTAGTCAAATGAGTCATTATTTTCTCCTATTTACTTGTCTTTATGTACCTATTTTAATTAGTAATTTGTGTTTAACTGCCTATCATTTCCTCAATCTCACTGTTTAGGCATTTACTAAAAATTCATAATTTTTAATTAATTCGGATTTTCTGACTTAATTTTATTATTTTTTTCAGGGCGACTTTGTTATTTCATTGAGCTTAGAATTAATTTTTGAAATTGAAGAGAGTTGTCGCGTCACCACTATATCCACGTCGTATTTTTCCTTTTCTTTTATTTCTTTTTTATGTTGGGCCAGACTTGTAAGGGGACTTGGGCCCATTAAGGTTGAAAAAGGTTGGCCTAGC
>Ga0099824_1009489_pt1 | contig 11957 bp, 8 predicted proteins | sample SiratrowhiteBW_FD_76837 | JGI IMG/M metagenome (GOLD analysis project Ga0099824, IMG submission 76837) | Root nodule microbial communities of legume samples collected from California, USA - Siratro white BW | ecosystem: Host-associated > Plants > Roots > Nodule | place: USA: California... | reverse complement strand
TGTGGATTCACAGTTTGGAGATGTATGACAGGTGCATATCTCGGGGTCTATTCAATGCACGAGTCTTCCGGAAGTAGAGTCATGTTTGTAGTGTGTTAGATTCTTTTATTGTGATGATACATGGAATTGAATGTTTTTGATTAGTTAAAATTTGGTTAGCTTACCCTTTTCTTTGGTTGTATTGTGTTTGATTTTCTATCTGTGATGATCGTGTCTTGACACAGGAGCAGATAGTGTTGCAGATGGATCTTTGGGAGATCATCTAGGTTGAAGGATGCTGTTAGGAATTGTGTATTATTTTGAAAAAAAACTTGTATATGATATTGTAAATATGTTTTGAAATTTCAGTTTAGCTTTATTATGTAATTTTGATGTATGTTAACTATGGAATACTGTTAGATACACATGATGATAATACTTTAGCTGTCATAGTAGAAGCTTTAATTTTGTGGGGTGTTACATCAATCACATCATCATATCATTCACAAACTTTCATAAACTTTTCTTTCATTTCTTACTATTTTTCCCTTAATCTAAACACACATACTTTCCACTCACTTTCACCTCAAAGCCACTTTTTTCTACTCCTTTAAATTCATCCTCAAATCCACACACCTTTATTGTTTTAAAATTTGATTAAATCATATGTCATTCCAACTTTTTTATTATAATATTTGATGCATAGTTTTTTAATTCAGTTTTAAATTAAAAATTAAAAAAGTCTAATCCTACATAAATTATTTAATCTTTTATGTAGTTTTTCAAAAAAAAAGATAAGTAATTAAAACTCAAACTTAAGTTTGTTATCATCAAAACATAATATTAATTAGAAACCATGTAATGAATGTTGAATATGAGATCATTTAACGTATGGAGCCACTAAGACTATCTAATGACTCAACAGGGACGTATGAGAACCAATTTGGCTAATTCCATCAACTCAATGTTGAAGAAAACAAGAAACCTTCCAATCTCTTCCATGGTGATGGCAACATACTCTTGCTGCAAAAAATTCTTCATAGATAGAGGTAGGCAAGTGGAAACCACGATGGCTATTGGCCATGTCTACTTTGAAGTTACAACAAAAGCGTTGAAGATGCACAACCAAAGGCAAACACCCACACAATACTTTCCTTTGACAAGATGAGCACCAGATTTTGGTAAAAGAAACACAAAATCCAAGAGAAATATGACTGCAAAACTAATTTATAGTCCGCTTCAATGAATTATGGTGTGACTATGGGAGATTAAAAAAAACTACACCTACCATGCTTCCATGTACTTGTTGCATGCAAACATGCACACCATAATTTTGCAATGTACATCTCACTTGCATACACATTGGAGCAAGTCTATCTATGACTATTTGACGAACTCAAAAATGAAGACTATTGGTCTACTTACACTAGTTAGATATTATGTACAAGTCCAGACATGAAAAGAATATCAGAGGAGAGACCCAAGTCAAGTCATATAAGGACCTACATGTGAAAATACTTTTAGGTTGAGTTCAAGAGGGGGTGAATTGAACTTTACAAAAATTTTTAATTTAGAAAGCAAGGAAAACGTTTTATGCAAAATGAAAGTTTATAAGAATCTCAAAGATCAATGATTCTAGGTGCAACACATAAAATCAAACAATTTCAATGCAAATAAATCGATTTAAAAACTGACAGAGTTTAAAGAAAATCAATTTTTTCACACAATGATTTCTAGAAAGGACAAAGTAGGATTAAAATGCAATTAGCAAATAAGCAAACACACAACCCAGTAATCAATAAATGGTAACACCAAATCAGTAATGAAGTCAAGGTCAAGAGGAATTCAATTTATGCTATCAAAAAATCACTTTCCAATTATGTATAGAAACACTTGAAGTAAATTTCTAATCAAACCAGTGTATAAAAATAAACCAAAATTGAATTGAATAGAACAGGATAAACAAAGTTATACAAAGAAAGAATTCATATGAATTTGGCAAAGATTATATCCAATTATTCAATACAATAATGTTATGCAAGCACAATTGAATTTATCTTTGAAACAGAGAATTAACCAATGCATAATTGAATGATAGGCACATAACCGAACTTATGTAGAGAGAAGGGTCAGAGAGAAACACACAGAGCAATTATACTGATTCACCCTTTCTCAAGGGCTACATCCAGTCTTTCTTACAACCCTAGCAAGAAAATTTCCACTACCAAACACTCAGTTGTACACGCTTACAATCAAGAGCACCTCTTGCACCCTGGAAGAAACTCCACTAAATGTTCAAGCTTGCACCCTGCAAACCCAATTTTCAAAATTCACCAATACTAAACCTTATAGTATCACTAAAATCCAATTTGAATCAAATATTACAATTATGCAATGAAGATACAACAGTTGAATCACATAGGTTCAAGAATTAAGTTGCAAAAAGTCCCTAATTTCTAGAAAAGATTATTAGTGCAGAGCCTTAAAGAACACCAATGGCACAGTAATCAAGTCTTTGAATTTCTTCAAAAACAATTCTTTGATCTTTGGGAAACCAAATTGCTTTGTTTTTCTCACTCAGTGTTCGCGTTGTTCTCTTCTATGTATTTGCTTTGAATGTTCAGGTATATAAAACATATGATACCCCAATAGATTTTGAAAGTGGTTAAAACAGGTTGAATTTAACGCGCGAATAAATTGATTTCTTAAAAGTGGAATCGATTTATTTTTTTGTTAAAAACTTTAATTTCAAATAATTTTCCTTAAAAAAAATTTGCTCAATTTGATTACTTTGGTTTTAAGTATGATTTAACTATGCCAAGGATTTTCTTCTTAGTTGTGCACATATTCACCTTCTACTTCAATCACACTCACACCCACTAGGACAATGACTAAGCCTTCTTCTTCAAATTTCATCCTTGGCTTTGCTTTTGTCCAATTTCTTGACTTCATCAAATATTGAATCCTGTAAGATTCTCAACAACATGGACAGAAGGGAGCACCGTGGTTGGTCCAAAACATGTTCATACTGTCAAATGTTAGGACACACAAGAAGTATATGTCTCAGCGTTGTTGAAGCATTAACTTCTCATCATTGATTATGTTTCAATTAACACAAAGTATTTCATGTACCAGTAATTCAAATATTTAATGAAGTATATTCTCAACAATGCATGTTTTTCAATTAGTTTCATCTTTATGCTCAACATATATTGCATCGTTTCAATAATTAATAATAATTTTCAATTAATAAACATACCAACATCTAAAAACAATTCACAAAGCCAATAATTTTTTACAAATAACACAGTGATCCATTACTTAAAGTGTGAGAAAACTAATGTATTCTCTAGTAGGACATATTGGTCAATACTGTGCACCACTACGTCAATCCTCAGAGTGGCTTTTTTGGACCTCACACACCATAATAATGTTCATTGTGAAATCAATCATCCATAATTACTTTTCCTCAGGTCACACAACACAATAATGTGCATCATTACATCTTTCCTCCATAATTATTTTTCCTCACGTCACACAACACAATAATATGCATTTTCACGTCACTCTTTCATAATTGATTTTTCACACAACACATGTCTCAAAAATAGATTCCACGTCATGAATCTCAGCACCACCAATGTAACATCATCATCTTCTCTTTTAATGTGCCCACGATAAGTCTTGTAGTAAATTTATCATCTAATACACACAATTCATTTCACACATCATAAACAACAATATTTATCTATATCTCAATCATTCTCTGGCTATAAATTCAAGCATCAACCACCACACCACTTTCAAACCATTCAGCTAACACATAATCTTCACACAATATATACAAATTCTTCCTTCTGTCAAAAACTTTTGCTTTCATCTTCAAATTGACCATTTTTGCATAACAAACATTGAGAATTTTTTTCAATTCTAATCTTGTTGTTGTCTTTGCAAACATACAGATAATTGAAAATGACATCTACTTTGAATGTCCATCTTCTAAATTGTTTCGCATCCTTCGAAAGTGTGCCTTCTCTCATTTAAAGGGAAAAGTTTGTGATGTTTAAGGACTTTCATATCAGACAACGTTGACAAAGTTTACTATTGTCAACCTCAACTAACCACACAAGGGCAAATTTGATATGATGTTGTTTAAATAATAATTGATGAAAATTATTTCTCAATTGTTCACTTAAAAGTCTCAATTTCCATTCTTATAATGATTTAATTGCATGTCAAAGTTAACAAGATTTACCGAGAAAATTTTATGCCTTTTAAACGTCCCACTACATTCAAATCTTCTACAAATCAAGACCCAATCAATCCAAATGAAACAATAATCTAGTATGCAGGACTTAGCCAATGGGTCATTATAACAGAAAGTCTAAATGGTTATGGTCTAGCCTACACATGTGTCAACCATAAAAGAATGTCAATCTCATATAACTATTATTTCAATCAACTATTTCATAACATATTGGAAATATTACAATATGGAGACCAAAAACAAGTCACAACAATAAACTATCAAGGTCTAGTTATAGTTGTCAATCAAAAACTTGTATACAATACAATACAAATACAAATTGATTTTGATATCCAACAAATGATTAATCGTTGAAAAAGTATTCAAATTCTCAAATAAAGTATGCAATGTGAAAATTCAACTGTAAAAATTGAAATATTTATCCAACAAATGATTAGTCGTTGGAAAAATATTCAAGTTCTCAACTAAAGTGTGTAATATGAAAATTCAACTGCAAAAAATTGAAATATTTGTCTAAATAAAAAATTTACACATTATAACATTTAAAGAATTAGCTCAAAATTTAGAAAATAATACCTATATTGAACATTTAAAAAAAGAAAAAAAAATCCACACTTTGTTTTCTAAATTAATATATTTATGTTATATTAATTTCGTTATTACATTTCATCCACCTTTGATTAATATAGAAAGTAAATTTAAATTAGTCGTTAATATTTATATTTTTATATAAATTTATAACTAAATATTATTATATTATATTTTGTTATATATATGATTAATTTTTTTTCAAAATATTTTGTTTTAATTATTAATTATTTTTTAATATTAAATTTTAAAATTATAATTTATAAATTTTTTATTAAATCAAAAAGATGCACTTATTCACTAACTAATTTATCATTACATACATATTAATAATGAATAAATTAACCTTTATTTCTAATTTTTTAAACCGTTAAATTAATATTTATTCTTAAAAAATATTCCAATATTTTATTTGATTTTTACTATTATTTATTTTTATATTTTTAACAAAATAAAAATATAAAAAATATATTATAATTTGTTCTCCTCAATTCAATTTTATTATGAAAATACATAACCAAATTTATTATAATTTATTATCCCCAATTCAACTTATTGTAAAAAGACAAAACAAGATAAATTATAATTTATTTTCCCCATTGTAATTAATTATTTCGATCTCTTCTAATTTTTATCATGCTTTCAAACTTTTATTTCAATCCTTGTATATTGTTAATTCATTTTGATTTTAGGAAAAACTAATAATCACAACTTTAATTTCAAATAAATTTAAGAAAAAAAAACTATTTTCCCCTTACATAATTTTTATTTACTTTCTTCCCCTCTCACACAAATTAAAAGAAAAAACTCCCTAAGTTTAATTCAATTTTTAATAAAGTTTTAGCCGGCAAAAAAAATCTTTCACTTTTCTATTTTTAAATATTAAAATTAAACTATTTATATTGTTGTTGATTTTATATTTCGAACTGCATTTTTTTAAATTCTTTCAATTTTTAAATTTCTCGATAACAATAAATATCTACAAAATTTTTCTATTTTCTTCTATTTTAAATTTTTTAAATATTTTAATTCTCGACACAATCAAATTATATTCCATCTTACATAATTTTGTAATCTTTTTCTCTCAAACCATATTAAATTTATTCTCCCCAATTTTAATTAACTTTTTAAAATATTTTTTAACTGCAAAAAGTTTTTTAAAATTATTTTATTTTTTATTTCTTTCTTCTTTCTTACTCCTTTCTAAAAAAAAAAAACAGAACCTGGAGCCGACCACTGTAGAAGATTTCAGATTCTAAAATTGAAAAACCGAATAAATTTTGATTGTCTTTTACCAAGCCACTCGATGCCTGAAAAAAGAATCCTACCTAAAATTCGGAAATCTTCAAATTTCATTAAAATTCCAGTAGCATAAGCAATAAAAAATAGTTGTTTAGTGGGGAAGTTGTATTCGCGTTCCGTACCACTGAAGGAAAAAACTCTAGCCTTGCATGATTCAAAATAATAGCTTGATTACTTCAGAGAACAAAAAGCCAACCTGCCTCACGAAAATCCAAAAGGATAATAAGTTTTATTTAAGAAACTAATTTTCATAAGTGAAATTAAAGTAAGTAGAGAATAATTCGGAGAAAAAAATAATACAGAGCTTTTAAACTTCACAAAATTTCCGTAAATACATCTTAAAGTGGATAGGCAGAATTTATAATATATTTCTGAAAAATTATAACTCAATTCTTTTAATTATTAACAGTGTAAAACCTATACGCTAACAATATCCAAGTCAAACACGTTATTAATTAATTACTATATTTAGAGGTTATTTTATTCTGTATTGATGCATTAACTCAACCAAATCGATTCCTTAATATAATATATTTTTATTTTTAAACTGTTGCATGTGAACAATGTTTTTCTTTCTCTTTTTTCACTCAAACCTTTGTTTATGTTTCCCTCACTTACGCGTCAATTTAGTTACTCAATTTAATTTTAATTCAATTTTGTTTAAATAACTAAAATAGTAAAATAAAATTTATTTTAGATACTCATGGAATCTGTTTTATTTGATTTTGACATAGAAATAACACCAATTCAATCCAATCCAAGTTTTTCTAATGAGTGGATTTGATGAAACTTATCTCAATCGTAACAATTAACACCCTGTCCATAATAAGAACAAGAAGAAGAAGATTAGACATTAGGAGACTAAAAATGAAAAATCATAAGATAAAACAATTTCTTGCTACGAAGATGAAGAAACAAACTTTGGAATATTCTCATTGCAATGGTAGGCGTAACAACATTGATACAATCAAGATAACATGCCTGTCACTATTTCCCCGAGGACCTTCAAACTACTTTAATTGATACGTAATTCTTTTCTTTCCATTATCCCCAAAGTGAAAAGAAGAAACATATGTACAAGGTTATGGAACCAGGGTTCTACTGTTTTTGTTAAAGGCCATGTAAAGGAATAAAGCGTAAGGACGCAAGACTCCAAACTATCGAGTGTATATGTAAAAGGCCAAGTCAATTAAAAACCGCATGTTTCTCTTGTTTTTTTGTTCAAATTTGTATCAATTGTGGAATAAGCTTCAAAAGGAAAGACAAATCCTGCTGTGAAAATTGTGGATTTCTGTTCCCCTGCACCGTTCCACTCCCCTCTGTCAAACTCTCTCCTTCGCCACCCTTTGTCGGCCTTATCATATCTGCAACGGCCTCGGTTATTTCTTTAACCAAGTCCACAATTACCCCATCAATTCCCATTAGATGTTGCATGTAAACTGCCTCAGGAACATTGCTGCAATGTCAAACATAATCTCATCAGCCAAAATATTACACCAAAAAAACGTTCTTTTTATTTCAACTAAAGGAAAAATATGCATACTTTAATTTGCCGTACGAAAGGAGACAAAGCTTGGACTCCTTTATTTTCGCAACTGTAGCAGGATCTCTAAATATCCCTTTAATTTCTGAGACAATTCCATCCAATCCATTCTCCACAGAGAGCTTCATGGCCTCCTCCAATGAGTTTCTCCTCACATCTTCATAGATTTCACATCCTCCATTTGTCAAGAAGAACACCTGGTAATTTTCCCAACAAATTAGCCACCACATTAGATCCAAGTTAAAGAAATAAAATAATTGAACCAGGAGCACTTTGCCTCCTCCAAATTTCTCAAAACAACTAAAAAGGCTTTAAAGAACTAACAGGGTAGTTGCTTTGCAATTTCCGAATGAGCAATGCTGCATCTGGCTGAAATGTTGAGAAGATAATAGGCCTATCTTTTGCATATTCAAACACAACCTGTTCCACAATTAAAGCCAAGTTAAGAAAAAAAAACCAAGCACCTTAGAAATAGGGAGATCAAATCTAAGTCACCATTTTCAAAATGTAAAATTAAAAACAAAACACTTCCGTAGGCTTAAAATTAACTCTATTTGTGCACCTTTAAGACGGCCTGAAGGACATGGACGAGATAATCTTGCTCATAGACAATGTGGTCATCGAACTTCAACTCAATGTTGAAACCCATAGCGGGTTTCACCTTAACAAAAGCTTCTTGGAGAGTGCATAGTGAGTCGTCTTGTTCAACATCCCACGGCATTATCTTCCCATCTTTCTTCCTAAGCAAAACCTTTCCCTCATTCCCATGCCCGTTCTGAGGCCCATAAGAAAGAAACTCGGAGAGACTCAGCTCTGTGATCCTCCTCCCAAACACAGCACCCTGCAACACACGTCAAATCCATCACAACAAACTCCAAAAAAGTCAACCCATTGGAAGAAAAAAAAAGAAAAGAAAAGAAACTCACATTCTCCTCCGAGAAGATGAAATCGTCGTGGAAAATGACTGGGCAGTCATCTCTCGTCACCTACAAAAAACGCGCATTTTCGCTTTAACTTTCTATTTGGTCCTTTTTTTCTTCAAATTTTTTAATAAAAAAAAAAAAAAGCAACGCGTCAAACAAGCAGCCCATCAGTACCGTTACGACACAAGAAAAGGAGGAGACGGGTCAAAAAGGCCGAGCAAGGCAAGATATTTACAGAAACGCCACCGGGGCAAAATCGGAAAAGGAGAAGACGAGAAAAAGAAAAAAAAAAGAACTTTATTGAATGCAGAAGCAGAAAGAGGAATGAAGCGGTTACCTGAACGTCAAATTCTATAAAATCGAGAGGGAAAGTGGAGGCGGCGTTGAAGGACATGATGGTATTTTCCTTGATGGCTCTCATTCTTCGATCCGAAGATTGCAAAACGTTCATGCCGTTACCCCTGTGTCCGATGACAACGAACTTGGGCATCTTGAAGCCACTCCGACCCACCTCCACCCCTGCATTAACGATTCAACAATAATGTTAACAAAAAGAAAATAAAAAAAGGGAAAGGGAAGAAGAGAAGGGAAAAAGAGAGGGTAAGGACCGTTGGGGAAGCGGGAGGAGCAGAGGGCGAGAGAGGCGTTCTCAGGAACGTGGTCAAGGGAAGGGACGTCGGTGACATGGACGGCCTTGAGAGCCATTTGGTTGGAAAAGGAGAGAGAAAGGGGGAGGGGGAGGTGGTGGTGAGGAGGTGCAGGTTGTTTTGTTGGTGGTGGTGGTGGTGATGATCAAGAAATGGTTTTGGGCGCTATTTATTGCTTCCACCTACGCCAAATTCACCCTCCAACGGATCTCCTCACGAATATTCCCCACCCATATCATATGCTTTGGATATTCCTCTCCTGGCATGTCATTTTAGACCCTTTCAGTTTCAACCAACACTTTATTCTTTTTTTTTTTTTTTTCTTCATCGTTCTTGTATCTTCTACATCACAAATCAATTTTCACTATTAACCAATCAAAATTATTAGCTTCCATGCTAATTTCCATCCTTTTTTTCCAAATTTTATTCTTGATTATTTTTATTCATCATTTTCAATCTTCTATGAATATACCAACATCGTATATTTCTCCTAATTTTGATCTGTTTCAAAAAGTAAAACATTTCGGATATTTGATCATAATGTAATACTTTATTTAAATTTAATAATTGATTTGTTTGTTTTATTTATTAGAAAATATTATTAAGTCAAAATTTAATAGAAAATTACATTTAGTTATAGATTTTTCAGCTACGTTATTAAATGTGTGATCTAATTTTTTAAAATTTATTAAATAGTAGAATTCTAAACTTATTTATGAGGATAATGTTTTTGGCTTAATAGACAAGAACATAAAAAATTAAGTTAAATCAACTAAAAGAAGATTTTGTATTCATATTAAAAATTACGCATTTATTCTTTTAATAATGTAAATCTTTAGTCTAGAAAATTTCAACCATAACTTTCATAAAATAAATTTAAAAAATAATTTAATTTATAAAATGTTGTTAGAATAATGATTTATAAATATATTGTTATTATTTTATATAAAAGTATTATATCATTTATTTACTAAACTTATTCAAATAATGTTAATTGTGATATCATTTCTTTGTATCAACTTTTATTTCTAGAAAACCTATGATAAGTATAATATTGAGTTTATACTAAAAAAATGTAATATTGTGAATAATTTTTCATCCTAACGCATCAAATAATTCTATTATTATACTTTTAAATTAATGAACATTAAGTTTTAACATTTTAGTAAAGTTTTATTACGATTAAAATAATTGTATTTGACTAAAATAGTTTTTTTCATGGTCACGCTCTCGACAAGGACTTTATCTAGTTCTTCAAACCTACTTGTTTTAAAAACTTAGTCTTTACCTATAGTATAAAAATACAGTTTTATAGATTAAATATTTAAATTAGTAGACTCAACAACTGACTGTTTTATTCAGTTAATATTCAATAATTTTATTGCATTTTCTATTAACAATTAGTAGACTCAACAACTGACTGTTTAGATAAATTAGGAAAACAAACTAGTTAACGGTATAAATATAATTATAGATTTTTTTATACTAATTTATTAGAGTGGGATAATCTTTTTATAAATTCATTAAATATTTGGTGGTGTAATATTTGTTGGTGTAATATATGAACAATCCAATATAATAAAATACAAAAACCAAGTCCAAAATAACGACTAGAATTTTCGAAACCAAACAACGTACTTTTTTATATAAAATCTAATTCAATTTTGAAAAAAAATTAATTAAAAATTATATATATCATGATAATATATATATATATATATATATATATATATATATAATAAAATATTTGTAAATTTAATAAGTTGTAAAATTTACTTGTTATTTATTGGCAAAATGTGTAATAAAATTTACAAATAAATTCAATTATGGTGCTAATACTTAACAAGTGGACTACACTTGTCAGTAAAGTATAATTAATCAAATTTTTATAAACCTATAATTGATTCTGTTTTAGCCTGTGAGGTCTTAATAAAAGTTATCCTTTATTTACTGATAACATTCTATTTATAATCTCTTTATTTATTCAAACAATGGTATTCAAATATTGAATATTAACTGAACATTCAAACGTTAGTAATCAGAATTATTTAATTTTGATACACCAGTTTTCAGTCGTTGCTATTGTTCGTAATACTTGATATTTACAGGGTTAGTATTATTATTGTTCTGTAGCGAGCCATTCCCCCACTCTTCTCCCCCTTTTCGTTTCTGAATAATGAGACTAGTACTAAGCGGAGTATCCTAAGGGTTAAGTCACTTATATTATTTTTTAATTCTCTTTATTATCTTAATTTTTAGAAGAGTAATATCTACTCAAAATTTGGTTTCTACACTAATTTTCCGATAGGAGTGGACAAAAAGAGGTCATAATTTAACTCATCTGTAACTCAATTCTAATCCTGGTCTATTCCCGTAAATATTTCCTGCAGTGAGAGATATTGGGACATTTTTTTTTTATTAATTAAAGATTTTAAACCTGTTTTGATTTTAATTAAAATTTCTTAAGTCGTATGAGTATTGTTTAAACCTATTTTGATCTTAATTGAAAGTTTTTACATAGATTAAGTATGTGTGAATAATATTTATTTTTGAATTCAATATATATATATATATATATATATATATATATATATATATATATATATATATATATTTTCTTTTTCTCTTTTTTTTTATTTTTTTTTTTTTTTTTTTTTTTTTTTTTTTATATTTTATTTTTTTTTTTTTATTATATTTTTTATTTTTTT
>Ga0099824_1009487_pt1 | contig 11961 bp, 8 predicted proteins | sample SiratrowhiteBW_FD_76837 | JGI IMG/M metagenome (GOLD analysis project Ga0099824, IMG submission 76837) | Root nodule microbial communities of legume samples collected from California, USA - Siratro white BW | ecosystem: Host-associated > Plants > Roots > Nodule | place: USA: California... | reverse complement strand
TTGATTATAATAATAATATTAATAATAATTTTAAAATAATAATTTTAAAATAATAATAATGATATTAATAAATACAATATTTAAAGTAATATTAATAATATAATATTAATGATATTAATATTACTATTGTTAAAAATTTTAATATTAATATTAAAATATAATATTATTAATAATGTTAATAATTATATTATTATTATTAGTATTAATCATATTAATAAATAGTAATAATAATAATTATTATTATTATAACTTTAATAAACCACTCATTATTTCTTTTATATTTTTTATGAAAATATCATTATTAATTTTAATTTTTTAAAAAATATAGAGGATCAAGATGTCTCTCTCTACTAGTTCTTTATAATCATAAAGTGTGTGTGGAAGGGTCAATGGATTAGATACTGACTTATTTGAAGTCTAATTTATAAGTTAGTTTGATTCATCCAAGAGTATTCGGTACATACATTAAAGTAGTTTATTTTAGGAGCTTTTAACTTATAGATTATAAGCTACTTTAGCTATCTTGTAGTTTTTAAATTTCTCCTATTTCTATCTCTTATATTTTTCATACATTTTCTATTATTTCGTTTTATTTACTATTATATATTTTAATTTTATGGAGACAATTCATTATTATATATAAATACATATTTGTATTTATTGAATTACTTTTTAAATTTTACGTGGTTCAAATTAAAAATATACCATTTAAATTAAAAAAATAAATATTTCATTATGAAGTTGTTTTAATAAAAATTATAAAAAATATACAACTCGTTTAAATAAAGTAACTTGTTATAAAAATATAAAACTTTTAAAAAATAAATAAAAGTATTAAATTTTTTAATAAGAATTTAATTATTTAAAAAAAATTAAATGATAATATAATAAATTGATTCATTAACTCGAAATTTATAAATTAAAAGTTTATCAACTATCTACTTGTTAACTTATCAAACAGCTTAAACATGAAATCTCTTTTCTTTTTTACAATACTCCCATAAATAAGTAAAAATAAAGAAATAGTTTAATACATATGATTCTCGGATAAAATAATTTATTTATTTTAGGTAAATAAATACAATCAAAGAAAGACTGCACTACCATAGTTTCTCCAATAAAATTATTTATTTATTTATTTTAGGTAAATAACACATTTTATAAATACATATTTTTAGGTTTTGAATAAGTTTAATTATTAAATAATTTTTTTCCTTCAAATAAATTTAATAAATTAACTATTTTAGTTTAAGTTTTAAAAATATTTTTAATTTTAATTTTTATTTCTTAATATTTTTTAGCATAACATCTTGTCGAATTTAAAGTGAGTTATTCATGGTAGATGAATTAAAGTGAGTTATTCTTACTGTTGTGGTTCCATATGTCCCCACGTTAAGGAAGAACAAGAAAAACACATGGCATATAACCCTCTACCCTAAGAGAAAACAATATTTATCATTTATAGAATTATTTTTACAAGTTTCATTTGTTTGCAGAAATAGCCATAGAAAAGAGTAGCAGAAATATAAATTCTCCTATACCATGGAAATAAAAAAAAAATCTTAGAGAATGATCCTGGGTGATCGTTGAAGGCCATGACCCATGTGAGGTTTCTTACTGCAATCGAAAGGAGCAAGATTTCCCTGCATCAACAAGAAATTTCCTCCAAAGAGATCATTCACGTGACTCTGTCCATTCTTCAATCTCTTGAAGGCCTTGCGCCACCGGACCCTGAAATTAGAAAGAAACTTGGGTCTTTTTCTAAGAAATTTTCTCAATGCTGCAACACGAAGCCTTGGCCTTCTTCTACCCGCTAGAGCCCTAAACCTAAGCCATGCCCTTGCTTTTTTCACTTCTTTTTCTACTATCTCTTCGTCCAATTCTTCTTCATTTTTCAGTCTTCTGTAAGATTGTTTGCCTAATGAAGCCATTGCGAGCTACCATGGATGAGAATGCTTTTATTGTTCGTTAATAATCACGGGAATGGATATGTTTCTTGGATACTCTGGAAACTAAAAGCAATTGCATGTGCAAATTAGTTGGGTGCAATTAATGGACTAATGGTGCTGGAATTTATTGGTAAAACCCATTAAATGGAATCATTGGCCCCCTCACACCTCCTTTTGCCTGGACGGTCTTAGTCAAATTATCAGCAAGAATTTTTCAAATTAATTTTTAAATATTTTAATTAATTTTTAAATACTTTTCCAAATTACATTATTTTTTAAAATATTCCATATTACAAATTGGTTTTTAATTAATATTTATTATTTACAATTTAATAAAAATAGAACCAAACTCAACTTGTTGAATTGGGTCAAACTCATTTAGTTGATCCTATCTTGGTCTAAAACATAGTCTCTTATAAACTTAATCTAATATGGGTAGGACTCGATGATTATATATATATATATATATATACACTTTTAACATATATATTGAAAGCACTTTTCATGTGTTTTATTTTTTTAAAAAAATAATAATAATAAATTGCATTCAATACAGATATTTGTTTTAATTTTGTATTTTCAGTTAATCTACTTTTTACTGTTTTTCTCATAATTTTTTTTGTCTATATTATTTTTTGTGATTCGGATTACATTTAATTTTATATTTGTAGAGCTTTAAAATTAACGTATTGTTTGCTAGATTTGAAGTTTTATACATGTTTTTTTTTTTTTTTAAGTTGAGACAAATTTATGGAATTTTTGTAAATGAATTTATGTGAATTCAATTTCTCCATATTTTAGTTTAGACTTTTGTATTTGGACTTATGGACTAAATTAGAATCCAAGACCCATATTTACTTCAAATTTCAAAAACATATATATAGTCTAAATATACTCTAAACTTGTAGACATAAATCATATGTTTAGTTTTGCAATTTGGAGAATTGTCTCTTCATTTTTCTTTTTTTTCCCAAATTCTAGAATTACCTTCTCGTTTTATGTTTTCATTTGCATTTTTATATTGTTCACCAATTTCACGAAATCAAAATCAAACATCATTTAATTTTCAAGTTTGCTCTTGTCTTCTCTAATTTCCGTCGTACACTTTGTTATTTCAATTGCATTTTTAATTTTAGGAATCAATTAAATCTTAATTTGATAATTAGATATGATTAGATTAAATGATATTATGATTTGATTTGTGTAACTTGATTAATTTAGTAATTGAATTGATTAATTAGTCAAATTTGGATTTGAATATTTAGAAAATTATGATAAGAGAAATTATTTAATTATTGAATCTTGAATTGACCCTTTAATTTTCTCAAATTTTCTTTTTGAAATCTGTCTACGTCTCCCATTTTGGATCTACATCTTTTAATCCTTAAATTCCAAATTGTTACATCTTTTTAGAGAAAATTTTAAAAAAAATTATTTCAAAAACGATGTTAAAAATCACTTGACTCGACTGAAAGTAGATCTGATTTAACTTAACTCAACACAGTACAACTCAACTTTATCATATATTATTGACTTTACTTAATCCGATATATGACACGATTTCATTCTATATGAACTTAACTTTACTCGAGTTTCTAAACTGGACTCGATTTAATATAACATTAGTCCTTCTGGACTCAAGTAAGGTCCACGGAAGAAGGTGGATCCGCAATAATTGAATCTTTAAGTGAATCCGACTTCACTCCACTAACGATCCAAATTGACTCGGTGCAGCGTAGGCAATGAATGTTTCGTTTTATGTGAACATTTTGTGAGTTAAAGCCAAGTCCAATTGGCTACATCAAATTGACAAGTCTAAGCATTAGAGATCATGGCCACGACATCCGGAATAAAGAAAGGTATCCAATAAAATATCAGCATCCGAAATAAAATAAAGAAAGATCTACTTCATCTGTATTTTCACCTTTAGGCATCATCTATTCACTTTCACATATCAACAAGAGCATTCTTGTATTTCAAAAATCATATACAACCTACGAAACACTTGTCGGAGTAAGAGAGTATACCCAATCAAACAGTCCAACCAAAACTTCGTCAGATCACCACTCTTAACAATCCTCCGGATACTTAAGAGACAAGAAGGATGAAAATCACAATCTACCTTTGAGCATGGATCTCTCTACTTGACAGAAGCTGTTTTAATGTTTACACCCATATGATCAAGAGAGTCACATCTAAATGTAAACTTTTCCACATTACATTTTCTTCCACCTAAACTCTTCCATCGACTTTTCAACAAACTTACATTAAATTCATACTTTTTAACGACAAATTCATATTTATTTATTTCTTAAACTAAAACATAAACACGATACCCGTTTTAAAGCTGAACGTTAAACAAAAAGAAGAAAAACGCTACTCGTGAAAGGGAGTGGCTATCAGCCAAAGATGATCTTTCTTGTGTACGGTTATGCCAATTGCTTCGTCCATATTCACGTCTTCTATTCCAAGTCCAAGAGGCAGTTTCCAGTCAAAACGAAACAGAAGATTTGCAAGTGTTAACTCAACAAGAGGCATGGCAAAGTTCACTCCAGGGCAACCCCTTCGCCCCACCCCAAATGGCAACATCTCGAAGTGTTGTCCTTTGAAATCTATTGAGCTATCCAAGAACCTCTCTGGTAAGAATTCATTTGGATTCTCCCAACAAGTTGGATCCGTTGCTATTGATTTTGCATTAACAAGCACCCTCGTTTTGGCAGGAATTTCAAACCCTCTGATCATGCAGGCCTCAGTAGTCTCTCTTGGCACAAGCAATGGCGCAGGTGGATGGAGTCTCAGTGCCTCCTTCACAACTGACTTGAGGTACAAGAACTTTGAGAGGTCAATCTCTTCCACCATTTCCTTTCCCTTGATAATTTCTCTTACTTCTTCTTGTGCTCTTTTCATTGCTTTCGGGTTCCTAATCAACTCAGACATTGCCCATATCATTGTTGCTGAAGCAGTATCTGTTCCTGCTACAAAGATGTCCTACATGCATTTCCAATCAGAAAAATCATCATTTATCAGATTAATGAGTAACGAGTAATCCTTCAGTTGTACAACATTTTTATATCAAAGAAAGTGTGTGGACTAACCAATCAAAAATCAGGGAGTGTTTGGATTTTAGATCCAAACCAACTTTTATCTTCTATTAAACATTGTATTAACATAACAATTTTTTTCACTTTTTGTTCAAATTTCTGCTGAATTAGAAGTTATAAATAAAGAGTTTTTTTTTTTTTTTCAATTCTAATAAAATTCAAGTCAACTTAGCTTTGTGGCTGAGATGTGAAAGCGCACTTAATTGTTGAAATTGTTTTACAAAAAAAAGTGTCCCCACTCTGGAAGGATAGACAACCACAAAATAGTGGAATCAAATCCTGCCACCACATTATTTTGAAAGAGAAGGAAGCACAAAATCAAATCCTACTACCACCACATTAATTTGAAAAAGAAGGAAGCACAAAAATCAACGCCGACACTTACGTATTTTTCTTTTAGATGATAAAAATAGGTTAGATGAAAATAAATTAGTAAACTAAAAACATATATAAACCATAAAATAAAAATTGAGATAGGATGATGAGGTAAAAAAAATAAAAAAATGTTTATATATTTTTTAAATTACCCTCTTACCTCTCTTCTATTGATCATATATTATTGATTCTATCTCCACTTTTACTTTTAAATGGAGAAAATAAAATTGATTTTGTACAATGAAAATAATTAATTATTTTATTAATATTTTACGCATATATATTATATTATTTTTTCATTACAAGGAAAATTTATTTCATTTTTGTATTATTAAATAACCTAAAATCATTTTTTGCTTATTTTTATTTCCTATTTAACTCATATATGCCGTTAGTGTTCCAAGTGCGTCTTTGTCTACCTACCAACAAAATATACCATTAATAATTCTCTAAAAAGGACAAGTGAAGATCATCCTTTTCACATTTAAAAAAAATAAATTGATGAAAAAATATTTTAGTGTATATTCAATGTTAGTACAAGAGTTTTAAGTTCAAGAATTAGATTTAACAAAAAATATTAGTATGAGAAAATTTTAAATAGTATTATAGATTATAAGAATAAAAATTTACTTTTATTTTATAACAATTCAACTTAAATTGAAGTGTAAATGAAAATTATAAAAGTATAAGTCTTATAAAATTTATATATTTAAACAAAACTTATAAAAAAAGTCTTAAATAAAAAGATGATTCTCAAATAAATTAAAATAATGACATTTTGATACAGACTTTGAATTTTAAATGAGCTTTTTGAGTCTGAAATAAGAGTTTGAGTCATGAGAATAAGAAATATATATATATATATAATGAGAGTTCTTATTAAAATCATCTAAGATATGATATGTCTATAATACAATTATTAGAAGTTAAATAAATTGGTATAAAGTAAGTAAAAATGACAATTTGATATCTTTAAAGCTCGTTTTAATAATATAATAATATATAAGTAATTCAATTAAAAAATTAATTAAAAATTAATACATTAGTTATTAAGTTGTTGTTTTTCAGCTGTTATTATGATAATAATATGTCATAAACGCACCACTAGTACACCCTTGATGTGGTTGTCGCTGATGGCAATGACTTGATTGGGATCCTTCTGAACTTTAAGCAGCACATCCACAACATCTTCATGATCTGCTCCTGCTCTCTCAGAAGATTCAACAACATGCTCCTTAATCACTTGCTCATAAAAGCTATCCATGTCTCTGAAATTCTTCTCTAGTCTGCTTTGAAGGCCACTGAACTTGTTGAGCCACCCCAGCCCTGGAAAGAAGTCATCCACAAAGAACCCTCCCAACAAGTGCTGCGTTTCTTTAAGCATTTTGTAAACCTTATTTCCATCATCGGTACACCTATCCCTTTTGCCAAGAGCAACCCGACAAACAACGTTGTTGGTTAGGGAAAGGATCAGTTCACTCAGGTTGACAGGAGCAGGAGAGAGAGCAATAGCCTGAAGCATAAGTTTGACCTCGTCAGATCTCACAACTTCAAACGATTGAACCCTTTTCGGACTCAGTAACTCTAACATCATGATTTTCCTCATTTCCCTCCAGTAGTCACCGTAGGGTGCAAAACTCACGCCTGAACCGTATCCTATGCGGTTCGCCGCGTGTAGTAGAGGCCTCCCAGAGAAAACTGGGTCATAGTTCTTGAAGATCTCTTTAGCCATGTCAGCAGAAGAGACCACCAAGGTGGGTATGGAACCCAACTGCAGGAACATGAGAGGTCCATGCTTACGTGAAAGGCGTTGAAGGGATTGATGGGGCAACGTTCCAAGCTGGTGGAGGTTGCCAATGAAGGGTAGTTTCCTTGGTCCTGGAGGTAGCCGCCATCTCTTTTCTGCAGAAGGTTTTCTCAACTGTTTGACCGATGAGAAGATGAAAAGGATCGTGACGAAAACAAACACTACAAAGGAGATCATTGCTTTTGGTAGCGCTTAGTTGCCAGAAATGCTTATATGATAGAGATATATGATATGATAACCAAATTTATACTACGGTGTCCTACAATCACTTTTATCTAATAATTTAATCTATAACTCATATATTAATAAAAGTGGGTGGATGATGATAATATAAACTTTCAAGATCTTAAGATATCACATGGGAAGGCAAGACTGGTTCTAGAAATATTATTTATTAATACAGATCATGTAAACTTCAAGAAAATATTTATTTGAAAAAGACATTCTTCAAGAAATTGATAATTATTTTAATAATAGAATAATATATTTCGATATTTTAAGTTAAAAACAAATAAATTTAATTAAAATAATAATATTTTAAGTTGTATAGTAAATGAATTTTAATTTATGGGTGTAAAAGTATCACCGGTCAAATTATATTATTCTGACACGCTTTTCATGAATTACTTCTGTGACTCGAGCTTGAAACAGCAGCAGCACAAAGGTACTACCTGGTTTGAAAAAATTGTAAGAAAATATTTATTTTAAAAAATAAGTGTATAGAATATAATAATTTAGACAAGTAAATATTTAAAAGATAATTATATAGAAATACATATATTTGAAGGAATTGTAAATTAGGAAAATATGTAAATAAGAAAGTTTTATGAAAAAAAGGAAGAAAGACAGAATAGTAAAAAGTTAATGGAAATTTTTTTATATATATTTGAAGTTACTAATGAATATCATAAATAAAATATTAATAAATTGAAAAAAATATTTTTTTTAAAATAATTATGCAAAGGAAAAAAATAATTTATAGAAATAAATTTTTGAAGTAACATTTTTGTTTATTATTAATTACTTTAATTATTCTTATTATCATCACTTACTCAATGTTATTTTGATCACTATTTTCACAGGAATAAAAAGATTAAAAATTTTATAAACACTATAACAGAATAGATAAATAACTGTGATTTATGCTTTTTCTTTAAATTTATTTTAAAGTATTTAATTAAAATTAAATTAAGAGATTTAAATTTAAATAATAAATTAATGTATTGTATTGGCTTAGTCGACGCTAAAGGCTTAGGTTGCTAACATTGACTTGGCTCACGCTAAGATCGATAATTTTTAGAGTAAATTTTTTCAATTTCATTTTGTTTGTGTTCATTTTCTTCTTCGGGGCATAGATTCGTTTAGCCTCCATTCATTCAATCTTTACCTTCAATCTTTAATCCAACTTTAAAATTTTCCTTCAACTGTGATTGATTTTAGTTATGTTGGTTTGGGTTGTTCATCTTTCGTCCTCTTTCACTACTCTCCCTATGTTCTCCTCCACCATTGTTCCTATGCTCTCCTCTGCGTATTGGTGGTATCCTAAATGACCTTTCATCTTCGCAGTAGTGGTTTCAGCTTGGACGATGTTGGTTCTTCGCGGTGATTCTTTTACGCAATGATTCATCTTATCATGGTTTTTGTTCACAATGTTCATCTTTAGGATGACTTGGACAATAGTAAGTGTTTAACTTTAGGAGTGCTTGTGTTTGAGGTTGATGACTTTGATTCCTTAACAAAGATGAACTGAATGCATGCCTATGTAAGTGGTTTTTTTTTTTTTGCTTTTTTTTCATCCAGAGTTCCCAGAAATATCATAAACAGGTAAGTTTTATCTTAAATTTGTTTTAATTTTTCTCTGAAATTGATTTTGATTTTATCTTTGAAAATTATTGTGTTGAAATTTGTTTATATATCTAAAATGGAATATTTCTTTTGGCAAATAACAACGAAAAATACGTTAATATATTGGTTTCAAAATCTTTTATCTATTATATTAACTAATGTTATCTCTTTCTTTTCTTGTTCGGTTATAACGTCGTTTAGAATGATGCTAACTTCAACTAACTTTCAAGAATTTAACGTCTATTATATAATCAACACTATTTTAACAAATAAACATCGATTTTTGTTCATTTACATCAGTTTTTAATTTACGCTGTTTTCTTAAGTTTGTGTGATAAAATACACTTAAAAATTGAAAATAAATAAAATACTGAATAAATTAAATTTTATTGAAATAATTATATATATTTAATCAATTCAATGAATGATATATATAAAGAATTTTAACTTTCATTTTTTGGTATGGGATAATTTGTTACTCTATTAAATATCTATCACTATTAGATATGCATTAGATCGTTATTAATAATCTTAATTATTAATTTTATACTTGAATAAATTAAATAAAATAAATTAATTTTAATTTATGGGTGTGAAAGTATCACCCCTCAAATTATTTTGACATGTTTTTCATGAATTACTTCTATGACTCAAACTTGAAACATCACATTCATCATCTATTTTAAAGATATCATATCTGCTATTTAGTTCTTGACATTATAAATGTATTATTTGAATTTAAGTATTATTAAATGATATTTGTTTACTTTCTTGTACTATTCAGTGTTGTTTAGTTGAAATCTTATAAAAAAAAAGGTGATGTACATTGAGATTTTTTTGCCAAAAGGCGTCATTTTCACAGTCCTGTATAAGAGCCGAACTTTGAACTTGGATGAGAACAGGGAAACTAAATTCCATGTTGAATTTTTTTTTTATTTAGAAAATAAAGGGAGAAAGGATTTTTTTTGAAGAAGATGATTTATTTTATAGAAAATAATTGATTTGAAAAAAATATTTATTTTGAAAAATAAGTGTATACAAATATAATAATTTAGACAAGTAAATATAAAAAAAATATTTATTTAGAAATACATATATTTGAACTAATTATAAATTAGAAAAATATGTAAATAAGAAAGTTTTATGAAAAAAAGAGGAAAGAGAGAATTGTAAAAAGTTAATGGAAAGTTTTTTATATATTTGAAATGATTGAGTTTTGAATAATGAATATCATAAATAAAATATTAATAAATTAAAAAATTATTTTTTTAAATAATCATGTAAAGGAAAAAATAATTTATAAAAATAATTTTTTGAAGTAAATTTTTTTTCTTTTTATTAATTACTCTTATTAACATCACTTACCCCTCATTATTTTGATCAGTAAAATTAAAAAGATAAAAAATGTTATAAGCAGATATAGAGAGATGGAGATGAATAAGATACCAAATGCTATACATATTAACTGGTGAACAATTTTAAGTTTCAAACACTTTTTAATTTCACTGAATTCATAATTTCATTTATAGGAATTGTATTACTATTAGATATCTATCACTGTATTAGATATTAGATATTTATCACTGTAGTACATATGCATCAGATCATTGTTATAATCTTACTATATATGCATGTCAAAGTATGAAACACATTTTCATCATTAAAACCATGTCAACCCGATATTATAATTATATTTCTCAAACTTCTTCAGTAATACAAAAATCTGTCAGACAAGGGCGAGGGTGAAAGTTTTCTCTTTAATTATCCAATGAAGAACTTTGTTAAAGCAACTGCTAAAATGGTCATATTATACTTGAGCAGATGCAGTTTTGTTCAAATTCAACCAATTCTGATAAGATTTATTAAAATATAATAATTTAATTTTATATCAAATATATGTTTAAGAAAACATTTTTGAGAACAAAGTAAATACTCTGAATATTTAAAATTATTTTGTAAATGTCTCAACACTAATAATTTAACTAGCAAGTTAATTAGAAGAGATGACTATAAGAATAAGAAGAAGATACTAATAAGAGGCGGAATCTACCTAAACTATTAAATGTTTTTCATAACATAGAGTTTTATATGATTTTCTTGTTAATCTACTTCGTCATAGGAGATTATTCTTATGGACAAGTAATATTTATAAAATTTATTGATGAAGATAAGTAAATTTACTTAACTCTAGATAAATTATTAAAAGAGATATAAAATTTATTTAGAACTGTCAAGATTGTTTTTTACAACTTGAATTTTGGATGCAATCAATGATTTTTTTTTTTACTTTATTTTTTATCAATAATTTTAGAAATATAAAGTAGTTTTTCAAATCATAAAATGAGGTATCTTATTATTTGTTTGAATTAATTAATTATATGTTTTAATGTTTATTTTTATTGTATGTATTGTATTGCAAAACGTTGTAATAAATGTAACTGATTATTATAACAAATAAAATGTGATTCTTTTTACTATTTTTTTATACACATATCTTGAAGTACTAGTAGTTTGTCGAACTAGTTGACCATGTATAATAATTACAATTGAATTATAATTTTATCAGAATAAGTTTATGTATAATTTAAATTTTGAAAATTCTGAAATTTAGGTAAATATTTAAACTTAACAAATATTTTGTTTATATTATTTTGATCAAATTATTTTATATTACTTCAATGAATTAAATTTAAGAAATAATTTAATTCATTGAAATAATATATATATATATATATATATATATATATATATATATATAATTTAAAAATAAAAAATAAAAAATATAAAAAATATAATATAAATTATAATAAAAAAAAAATTAAAAAAATAAAATATTTAAATAATTAAAAAATAATAACATTTTTTTATAATATATATTTTATTA
>Ga0099824_1009486_pt1 | contig 11961 bp, 12 predicted proteins | sample SiratrowhiteBW_FD_76837 | JGI IMG/M metagenome (GOLD analysis project Ga0099824, IMG submission 76837) | Root nodule microbial communities of legume samples collected from California, USA - Siratro white BW | ecosystem: Host-associated > Plants > Roots > Nodule | place: USA: California... | reverse complement strand
TATAAAAATATTTCCTTTTAGGTTCTCCCCCCCTTTTTTTTTTTTTTTTTTTTTTTATACATACGAAATATCGCGAAACTTATAATTCCAAATAATATTCATATTCCGATTTTCTATCCAATTAGATGAATAATTTATTTTTCTTTTATTTTTCCCTTCTTTTTTTTTTTTTTTTTTTTTTTTATACATACGAATTATCTCTAAACTGAATATTCCAAATAATATTCATATTCCGATTTTCTATAAAATAAGATGAATAATGTATTTATCTTTTTTTATATATTTATTTTTTTAAGGATCATATCATGTTTTATCATTACAAGAAAAAAAATTATTTAAAGATCAATATTTAATTATCAAAGAAAAGAAAAAATTTAATTAGAAATTAATATTTAGCTATCAAATGAAATAGTTGTTAATTATGATTAAAATAGTCATTAAATTAAATTTTAATTACTAAATAAATATAAAATATAAGCAATGATTGAATTTCAGACATTAAAATATAAATAGATGACTCATGTAAACGAAAAAACAATGGTTTCTAATTTCTTTTAATAATACAAGTAACATGATAATAATTCATTGATTTGTAGAAACTGATTGAATTTTCTCTAACAGTAGTTTCACCTCAGAACTTAGAGGATCTAAACTCTTGGTAGTCAAACAAAAGAAGATATTAGGTAATATTTGAAGAAGTGCATCAATTAACCATATTCCTCTTGTAAGTCCATTGGTTAGAATCCCTGAAGAAGTCAACATATATAACTAGTTTGAAATATGGATTGTCCATTAACAAGTTCCTTTTATTGAGAAATCAGAGAGGAGGGGATCCTGAAATCAAAAAGCTTAAATGATGAGATTAACTTTTCACTTGACCCAGAAATGAAAGAAATAAAATCATTTTAATGGTACTTTCTACTATTATAATATACAGTATGAAAGATGCCTTTGCTACATTTTATGTTAAATATTGACAAATGAAGCATAGTTAGTTACTGTGATTTAAATTTATAAGTTGATGAATTCATCACTGAACTAAATAATATATAGTTAAGATAATGGTATTTTTACTAGTTTGTTATCTCAAGATTTGAGTATATTAAACTTTTAGGTTTACCCTAGTTGCTGAACTAAATTTTCTCTAATTTGTAATCTTGTAAAAAAGAAACTTTTATTTTAAGAGCTCGTTTACATATGATTGGTTCTTACACAGTGACAAGCTCCAATAACAAATGCATGTAATGTAAGCAAGTTTTTAGTTTGTGAACTGTTTGTTAACTCAATTTCAAGTGTTCTTTACATTTTTTCACTTTTGCATCAATTTTTTTAATTTAAAATTTAGTTTGATATACACTAAAGAATTACCTCATGACTTTACTATGTTTCAAACATCATCACTAATATTTAAATATTGATTAACTTAATATATTACTATATTATAATTCAAATGTTATTAAATATGATCATTTTTTATGTTAGGTATATGATCAAGAAATTCTTTCTAACGAAGAAACAAATTATCAAGATCAAGAATCATGATTTTATTTTGTTTTTAATAATGTATAATTGTATGATTAAGAACAAATGATAGTATATTATTTCTCTAGTTTTACAAACTTCTTTTTTAATATTTTGCCTTGAAGTTGTAGACTTTGTTTTGTTCCTTTTATGAATATTACATTCAATATAAATACAAATATTCTAAAATGTCTTTTATAATTTTTTTTCATTTTTTGGGATTAATGTGTATTAAAAAATGCATTTAAAAAAATGAAACAGATCGAATTAACAAAGGTCTTGAAACTGTTGCCAGTAATGGATTTTGTAAAACCGTTGACAGTAGGGGTGTTTGCAAAACCGCTAACAATAGTGGGGTTTGCAAAACGCTGGCAGTGCAAACCTGCTAGTAGTAGGATGGTAAATAACAGTCATTTTAGGGATTACACAAAATCGACGGTAATCCATTAGTGACGCTGGATCTTTTAGAAGAACACCAAACGACAGGTAATGCATTTAACAAGGATTAAAGCTACCAGAAACGCTAAATATAATCCCACTTAATTATAATTTTTCTTATAGTTGTATATACTTGCTTGGAATTTTTATTTCTTTCAATATCATATATTTTTTTAAATATTATTTGAAATAATATTTTTTCATTTTTTAAAAAAGCATGTTTTTTTAAAGCAATTATCCATCTTATTATATTTACGTTTGATAAAATTCAATTAACTAGACTTTAATAATGTGTTTGATTATAATTTATATAAGAAATAAATAGTCTAACAAAGATAAAGATAACAATAAAAGATTTTTTATAATTATAATTTTATTAAACAAACTACATGTTTGATGGTTAATATGTAGATGGATATTAATTTAATTATTCATTCATATTTTTTATTATCTAAACTTTACACTTACGGATAACTAGCATATCTAAATGAGTGTAAGAGAGACACATCTTCGCAACAAGATGAAAACCTTAACTTTTGAAAGAGTTTTGGAAACTTTTAAAATACATGATGTTTAAAGTACATGATGTGCATCCTTTTTGTGGGATTAATGTTGTTAATAAATAGACTTTGTTGAATTTAATCAAAGGTTACTTAACCCCGTTAAAATAGTATAGGTAAGATTTTCAATTTCTATCATAGAAATTTATATTGTTTAATTATATACTAATTTATAATCTAATGGTATAACTGAATAAAATCTTGGTAACTAATGTTGAATACCAATTATTTTGACTTAACTAGTCACTAAATTCAATCATTATTTTTATTTTGTAGGTATTTAGCAACCAAAACTTATTTTAGTGATTATTTTGACCACAATTAGCAACTATTTTATTTGATACCTAAAAATTGATCTATAAATAGCTTTTTTTCTTATAGTGTACCATCCCTCATTGACATTCTTTTCCTAAGCTTGAAGCAACAACAAAGCACAACCTCTTTCAAGGAGAAGATTACTTCATATAAAACTTAAAAGGGAAAGAAAATATTTGAAAACATAGAAAATTGGGATGGGCAAAGGAAAGCCTTAGAGACATTTTAAAAGTGTTTTTAAATTATTAGTTATTAGACTCATGAATACAAGGTTAATACTATATGAATTTTTTTATAGATTTTTTTAATCTTTAATTCAAAGGGAAGAATCTTTTTCAGCTCATCAATTTCTCTTGACTTCAAGGTCAATTGAAATTTCTTCATCTCTTAACTCTTTTAGATTTTCTTTGTTTTCTATTCCTTTAATGTAATTTGTCACAAACAATAGTCCACGACATTATTAACTCATCATTTGATAATCACATTTAAATTTTGACATTTTCATAATTGTTTCCATAATATTTAAACCCTAAACCCTAAAAAAAATCTAAAATTAGGTTAGACGACAATTCTACTATCTAAACATTGAAAAAAAAAACTCTCTTCTCTCTCTTCTATGAACGGTAATACTGAAACGGTGCACTGATGGTGGATCTGTCCGCTAAGCAGTTCAATGGTGGAAGGCAATCTAAACCGTGGAAGGTGACCACTTTCTTCTTCTCCCACTTCCCTAATAGCTATGGCGAGCGTGATATGTGAAAATTTTTTGAAAGGTGGGGAAGGGTAGAGGAAGTGTTCATATCCAGGAAACTTAACAGGTGAGGGAATAGGTTTGGCTTTGTGAGACTTTGTGACATTAAGATTGTATCTAAACTTGAGTCAGAGCTGGACTCTATTCGCATTAACAATGAAGTGTATTCAAATCTTTCGAGATATCGGAAACATGAAGGTTAATATCAAGCTTTGTCTGCACCACAGGTACCCAAGACTACGCAGAAAGTCCAATAGGGCAAGATTGTACAACAATAGAGGGTGAAAACGGGTCATAAGAAGTAGGAAAAGAGTAGTAGAATGAATGGAAAGGGCAAATAATATCAATGCAACCACTGAAGTTACCCTAGTTAAAGGATAGCTAGGTAGGAATCTTGGGGGATTATATATCTATTAGGGTGAGATATCTGGGTGATAAAAAGGTATTGTGAACGTGACCAGGATGGAGTGAAACTATCTGATATAGTTGAAGCTAGTAAGGAAAGTGCGAGTAGGATTTTCAAAACTATCAAAACTTGGGACGAAGGTATGGCTGTGGGGAATAAAGAAGTTTAGACGAGATGCAGAGGTATTCCTCTGTTTCTGTGGACAATCGATTGCTTCCGGAAGGTTTGGGTAATGTTGGAACGCTTGTTGACGTTAATGAAGCAACTTTGAATTGAGAGTGTGTGGTGTTCGCTTGGTTGAAGTTAAGATTAGTTGTGGCGTCCATGGTACAAATCTGTGAGGAGATGTGGATCAATGATAAAGCTTATCAAATCTCAGTGGAGGAGGAATATTCATATGTGGAATGTAAAAAACACAATCGTTGATTCAATGAAGATGCAATCTCCAACATGAGCTCTGCAATGGAAACAAGGGTGGGAGATAGCCTTCAATCCTTGAACGAGGGTTGGGAAAACGTTGAAGTTGTACATGTTCTGGACATTGCATTGGAGGTCAAATGTGGTCGGAATCCTTCCAATCATTCAAACCCAGAATACGATACGCAACGGGGAGGTGGTGGGCATCAGCCAATTTTGGAAAACATTCTGAACTTGGTGGACGACAGAGGTGGGTCGCTGGAGGGTTGCATGAAAATGGCAACATTGGTAAAACAAAAAATAAATTTGGAAACTGTGCCAAAGGACAAGATGTGTACAGAGCTGGAAGGTGGAAAAAACACAAATTGGGTAATGTTCCAACGGGATTGTCAAAAGCGTGAAAGCTCTCCATCTAGGTTATTGCTTAGCGTATACATAGAGTGGGCCTGTGAGGTGGGTGCTATGCGTAACGTTTGGATTGGGCTCAAAGCCCAATTTGGCACCAGCCAGGAGGAACTCCCACATGCAGCTGAAGTGTGTACCACCTATGCTAGTGACGCCACAGCTGGTGACACCCCAACAGTCGACGACGACACAACTATAGTTTTAGTCCCGACAATGACTGTGGCGGCCTGCGATGCTCGGAGTTCCCGCGATCGGAGGGGGCGACGACCAAGGTTCTGCAATATCTGAATGACAGCACACCAACCTATGTAGATGGTGGTGTGCGGTGCTTAGAGTACGAGCGATGTGTGGAGGCAGCGGCTAAGCTTCTTGGTGTAGCTACCAACGTCGATGGACATGATACGGAGGAGGAGGCGGCCAATGATCAAGACGATGTTGATGGAGAGGGACTCCCGCAAGTGCACCACATACAAATTCTAAATTCTACCAGAGGTGGAGGACAACAAAAAATGATATTGTGGGAGTAAGAATTAATGGTGATTGGTGTGAGGAAGTGTCTAGCATTAAAGGTCAGGTGAAGGGATATTTTGAGAGTAGATTTGGCACAAATCTGATGAGTATGGTAAATTTGGATGGAGTGTGTTTTAAGAGTATTTCAACGGCCGATAATGATCTATTGTGTGACAATATAATATAACTGAGGTAGAAGTTCTAGAAGCTGTGAGCCAATGTAGTAGCTCAAAGTATCCTAGACCAAATGGATTCAATTTCTCTTTTGTCAAAAAATATTGGGAGGTTATTGGTAAGAATATTGTCAAGGCTATTCTTAGCTTCCAGATTACTGATTTTATTTCGAGATGATGTAATGCATCATTCATAACTCCGATACCTAAAAAGGATAATCCGTCCAATCTGAATGAGTTTAGACCTATTTCACTAGTAGGATGTGTATACAAAATTTTATCTAAGGTCATGGCTAATAGGATCAAGAAGGTATTACCTAGTGCTATCGATGTAAGTCAATCTGCGTTTCTTAGTGGGACGCGTATGTTGCACAACATTCTTGAGGCAAATGAGACTGTGGATTACCTTAAGAAGGAAAAGAAAAGTGGGGTGATTTTGAAAGTCGACTTTGAAAAAGCATACGACTCGGTAGATTAGGAGTTTCTATACTATATGTTGGGCAGATTGGGATTCAATTGTAAATGGATTAAAGCATGCATGGAATCGGCCACAATATCGATACTAGTGAATGGTAGCCCTACAGAGGAATTTAAACCAAAAAGGGGACTTAGGCAAGGTGACCCACTGACGCCGTTCTTGTTCCTCATAGTTTCTGAAGGGCTTACTAGGTTAGTTAGGGAAGCTAAAAGAGCTGGGTTATTTAAAGGGGTGGAGATGGGCACACAGAAAGTGCAAGTAAACTTGCTTCAATTTGCGGATGATACGATTTTTTTTTTGCAAACCTTCATATCATATTGTATTAGTAGTTAAAACAATATTAAGGTCGTTTGAGATGGTGTCAGGGCTTAGGGTTAACTTCCATAAGAGTGTGGTGGGGTCTGTGGGTATCACACAATTTGATAAACTTGTGTTCTCTAAGTGCTTAAACTGTCGACAAATAGAATTACCATTCAAGTATTTAGGTATGTTAATTGGAGGTAATCCTAGGAGAATTGAGTTCTGGAATCCAATTATTGATAAATTAAGTCTAGACTTTCTAGATAGAGGGGTAAGATGTTATCCATGGCGGATCATATATGTCTTATTAAATCTGTTATTAGTGCTCTCCCTCTATTTTATTTCTCCTTCAAAGGTCCTACTACTGTCTGCAACCAAATCAGAAGAATCAGGAAAAGTTACTTTAGTGTGGGGATGTGAAGGAACAAACATTGCCTGGATGAAATGGAAGAAGGTATGTAGTCAAGTTGCAGTAGGCAGATTGAGAATCAAGGACATTGTTGCTTTAATGATGCTCTATTAACTAAGTGGAAATGGAGGTATGGAACATCGGAAGAGGGCCTGTGGAGAGACATTTTGGAAGCAAGGTACGAATCATGGGGGAATATGGATATTACCTTGGAAAAGAGGAACCAGTCATTGTAAGGATTTGTGTCGAACTTGTGGTAAAGGAACACAAGGTAATTGGTTTGACTGTAGATCCAAGTAGATTTTGGGAGATGGGAGGCGTGTTAAATTTTGGGAACATAGGTGGGCGGAGGATATAGTTTTGAAAGAAAAATTTCCAAGGTTGTTTACAATTTCTACTTGTAAGGATAGTTTGGTGAGTGACATTGTTGATCTAGGGCAAATTAAGAGCGGTGGATGCCAGAGTTGGAATCTAGGTTGGCGAAGGGAGAGGTTTGTTTGGGAAAAATACATAGAAGAGCAATTTTTGGATAAGATATCAAAAGTTCAATGGAATATGGATGGTAAGGATTGGCTGATATGGGTAGGTAATGACGAGCAAGCGTATACAGTTAAGTCTGGTTACAGTGTCTTGAATAAGGAGGATTTAATGCAATCTTGTGAGATGTTTCAGCTACTCTGGAGTTTAAAAATACCTCCATCAGTGATAGTTTGTGCATGGAGAATACTTTTGGACAAGTTACTGACTATGAAAAATCTAGGTAGAAGAGGAGTACAACTTGGGAACGTGTCTTGTCCTATATGCCAAGAAGGTGTTGAAACTACTCAGCATCTGATCAGTTCATGCAAGGTGGCACAAAAAGTATAGGATCACTGTGACAGGGGGGTTGGGAATGAGGCAGTCAGGCATGAGGATATCACTTTTTGTTTTCAGAGTTTCCATTTAATGAGTCATATTAATAGGGCCAATAGAGTATAGAAAGGGATGTGGGTGGTTATTGTATTCGAGATCTGCAATCATAGAAATAAGGTAGTCTTTAGTGGCTGGGTAGTGGATGATGAAAAAATTTTTACTTTAGCACAGTTAAAGAGATGATTATGACTTATGTATAAGTTGACGAGAAACTCTGTCTCGTACTCTAATTGACACTTTTCACCAATTAAGTGTCTTCTTTCAGTGAGGGGAATTAGTTCCCAGATTCATTTAGAGCACATTAGAAGGTCACTTGTTTTGCAGGTACTTAAAGCTAGTGTGACTCGATTAAACCCAAAAGATGTGTACAACAAAAGAATTAGATGGAGTGCAAAAATCTTGTAGGGACCAGCTATATATTGATGATATTTAGCTTTTTATATTGGAGGGACATAGATGTTCAATGGTAGACACACATTTGTCTACTGTTCGGAGTATATTAGGATGATTGTATCATGTATTATGTTGTACCAAAAAACCTGTTTTTGCTAGGCGTATAAGGTTGATGCATCCTAAAGTATGTCTCTTAATTCAATTTATTTTTTACTATTAAAAAAACTAAAAGAAATCTATAAAAGATGTTGTTTGGAAGCAAATGAATCAAGTGTGAATCCAAAACCGAAATCGTAAATGAAGGTGATTGCAATTGTTTGGAACTGTTACGATTTTATTTCCGACACCTTTTCAATGAAGAGAGAATGAGTGAAAAAGCCGAAAATAACACAAATGAAATATTAATGATTTAAATTTATTTTTTAAAATTAAATATTTTAAAAAAATTATGAAATTAAAAAATAATATAAAAAATTTTCTTTTTATATATAATATATAAAATAATGTTAACAGTTTAACAATATCTCAATAAAAATAAAATAAAATAATTTTATTATTTATTGAAGACATATATTAAATAAAATTAATTATATTAATTTAATAAACAATTTTATATCACAAAAGTTTTAAAAAATAAATTTTAAATAAAAATATCATAATCTTAATAAATTATTTTATTAACATAAAAAAATTACTTTTTACTTTGTTCGAGACTCCATAAAATATTAAGTCGGCACTGTGTATATAGGTTGCACTTCCTACATTATTATTGTATATAAAGAGACATACAAAAATATATGACCAAATATATGTTTGGTTGGGCTTTTTATTTCTTTCAATATCAAATATCTTTTTAAAATATTATTTGAAATCATATATTTTCCTTTTTAAAAGACATATGTTTATTAATGCAAAGATCCATCTTATTATATTTACGTTATTGTTTAGATAAAATTCAATTAACTTGACTTTAATAATGTGTTTCATTATAATTGATATAAGATATAACTATAACATATATAAAGAGAACAGTAAAAGTTTTTTTTTTATTATTCTAATTTCATTGAAGAAAATACACGTTAGATGGTTAATATGTATGAAATATTAATTTAATTATTCATTAATATTCTTTATTATCTAAACTTTACACTTATTGATAATCTAGTATATTTAAATGAGTGTTAGATAGAACCGTCTTCACAACAAGATGAAAAACTTAACTTTTAAAAGAGATATTGGAAGCTTTTAAAGTACAAGATGTGGATCCTTTTTGAGGTTTAATGTTGTTAATAAATACTTTGTTGACTTTCATCAAAGGTTACTTAACCCCATTAAAATAGTTTAGGTAGGATTTTCAATCCACTCAATGAGTGGATCGTCAGAACTTCTGAAAATTTATTCAATCAACATAAATTTTATGAAAATTTTTAAATATTTGTGGGTTTTATTAAGAAAACTCAGGGTTAATATTTACTTATTTCTTTATTTAATTATATTTTTATACGAACTTTTCTGTATTAATTGTACCTTTATTTGATTTCAGAAAACGAAAAAAGTGCACATAAAGAGAAAAGAGACACCTTTTATTATTCACTTTTATATATTTAAGTCATGAACCATATATGTTCACAGTATTATTTAGGATAGAAGTATCCTTGAATCTTACAACCTTAAAACACATAATGTTTCATTAACTAGAGTCATTCACTTCTTCCTCTCACATTGGTTCCCTTGAAAACAAATTACCTGCAAACATGAATCATTTTAATGTTAACAAAAATAAATAAAATAATGCATGTAATTGTTATACTATATTTAATTGTGAAAAATAAAGAAATTTGAATACCCGCAAACGCAGTATCCGTTATTACAGGTAACTTCTGATGGACCGCAGGGAATATTTTTCATATTACGAAAACAATCCTTCTTTGTTTTACATGGAGTTATAACTATAGTACCATCCTCCTTTGTGTTTGTTTCCGTTAAAACTGAATGACCTTCAAACATAACATAATTGTATGTTTTTAATATAAGGATGCATAAAAAAAAATAACATTTGGAAAGAATAGAATAAACAGAAAACAAATACCATAACAAACTTCATTTGCAGCAAGAATTACAAACAAAAATGCTAACATGAATGAACTCTTCACCATGTTTTTCAGGCTAGAATCTCAAAATATATGATGAAATTTGAAGTTCAGATGCTTGTTATGATAACTTTGTGATTCTTGTAGTAAAACTTGATGTATCCCTTGACTATTTATAGGAGAGTACGAAGTTTTGCAATATAGTAAACGACAAGAAAGTAGTCATGTAACTGTAATAAATACTTTATTTAATATAGTACAATATTATACCATTAAATATTAAATTAATAAAATAGTTTTAACCTTCTTATCAGTCAAAGTTATTTAATGCAATCTAATTGTAACACCCAAATAAATAAATAAATATATATATATATATATATATATATATATATAACATATTGAATCCGATAAAGGGAAACAAAATTTAAAATCTCCTGCACCTATATTCATCATATTAATTACTCATGTACATAGTATAATTATTGCACTTCACAAAGCAATAAGAAATACAAGGATAAGTTAGTGAAAGAAAATTTTAAAATGTTCTCAATACATGTAAAAAGAAAGAATCATATTAGTTATTTATAAGAATTTCTTAAAAGATTGACATATAAAGTTTCAATACTAAATACATTTTCATTTCAAGTATTAATATCAAACATTATACATAAAGGCTTCTCATGGACCACATCAAATATATAGGCCACACATGAACCACATCACACATATAGGCCACAAATTGACCTATCGTCTTCCGAAAGACCCATTAAGTATGTCTTTATCAGAGACTAACATCTAATCCAACATCCAACCTTAGATTACCAGTGAATCAAAGGAAAATGATCAGGGTAAGTTCAAACTTCCAACACCAGCGGTTCTAGTGTGTATGAACTACTAGTGGAAAAAAACCATTTAACAACGGTTCTGGAGGGCCTACGAAGACGGTTTCCCCACCGTCGTCGTTTCTACCGTTGTAAAACGACCGTCGTCGTATATGTCACATACCAACGCGGTTCGTCAACAAACGCTGTAAAAAATCCTTCGCAGTGGCAGAAATGACACTTTAATATTGTAAACAGCACCTATTAAGGCGGTTGTAAGCAGAAACCGCCTTAATAAGGGTCTACAACGGCGGTTAAACACTGCAACCGCCGTTGTAGACCCCTATTAAGGCGATTCCAGCTTACAATCGCCTTAATAGGTGCTGTTTACAAAGGCGGTGATGACCTTAATGCCATAGCTTAAGCTATTTTTTTTAAATGCTGCAGCTATCCGTGTTGCTACCCAAAACATGCATATATTTCCAGTCTTATATATATTTTCAGGCACATTACATATGTCAAATGTACATATGTTATAAAAGATTGGAAGAAACTAAATTACATTTGCAATGGTCAAAACTTTATGTTACACTACAACATACTAGTATAGATTATCCTAAACATAATCATATATAAGTCATAGATACATTATCTTACACTACAACTTACTATGAACATTTACTTCTCATTTCAATGAAGTATGTTGCCCATTCTTTTTGAACATCCTTAATGGAATTATGGTCCAGTGGCTCTGAATCTAAAAAAGACTGAAATAAAAAGATAGTGTTATTAGGGTTCATCATATGAAACTAATAATAATTTTAACTTATGTGAGCACTTTCATACATCGTCCCAATAGTCAGTGATAGTAGCGCGGACTATGGCCTTCATCCAATGCACATGACATAGTATCCACATTCCCAACTTTCATGTTGCTTGTTGCACTGCAATTTCATCAAATTTAAATATTAAACAACTCCAAAACGAATTGAAGAGGTAGGTTCAATTAAGGTTGAATACCTTAGGAAGTATCCAACGTAGGCTCTGGGATGTGGATGT
>Ga0099824_1009485_pt1 | contig 11964 bp, 4 predicted proteins | sample SiratrowhiteBW_FD_76837 | JGI IMG/M metagenome (GOLD analysis project Ga0099824, IMG submission 76837) | Root nodule microbial communities of legume samples collected from California, USA - Siratro white BW | ecosystem: Host-associated > Plants > Roots > Nodule | place: USA: California... | reverse complement strand
TTAAAATTGAAGAATGTTAAAGTTGTTAATAACTAATGCATGGGACAGTCAACATCACCTCAAAAATGACAAAAAAAAAAAGTCAATGTAAATATTAAAATAAAACATATGCCAAGGGAAAGCGACATTGTTTCATCTTAATCAATCTCAAAGGTCTTATACAATTGTTGTGTTAAATACCCCAAGTGGGATATTTATCATTTATTTAAAATTATCCTACTTAACTTGAGTAAGATGGTCTCTGATAAAATATACCTATGATTCTAAAAAAACTTAAATGGATTAAAATTAGGTAATTATACATGGGAGGCACAAAAAAATAAAAAAAATGTGAGATATGTTATACAAAAAATTAAAAATTAAATTCAAATATAGATTTCAAAATCTCTTCAATAACTTGATATGATGTCTTAGTACTCAAAATTTAAATTGAGTGGAATGAACTAAATTTTAACACCGATATCCAAGAAGAAAAATAAAAATAAAAATATTTGTGTGAGAGAAATTTTGTAAATTAACGAGAAAAGAAAATATTTATTTAATAATCTTCTCATTATTCAATAAACATATCTAGTTTTGATGTAAAACTAAATTAGATATATTTTTTTTTATATAGTTTGAAGTTGTCTTTTATTTATATTTTTATATATACGAATGAATTAAATTAATTATTATAAAATTAAATTGAACTTTAAAATAAATTATACAATATTTTAGATGAATTTAATTCAACCGTAACATAATTTGGGTAAATTAAAATCAAATTAAACTAATTTAAATTGTTTTGAATTATTACATTTTCCAGTCTCACGAATTATAATTTGAATTAGTTTAAAAAATCATATTTAAAGATAATATAGTTTTTTAAAACTAAATTAATGTAATAACTTAATATAGTTTTTCTCAAAACAATTCAATTGTTTTGGAACAATTCAACTCAATTTAGTATTATGTTACCATATTTGTGTTCTACACTTGGGATCAATGACATTTTCTCTGGTGTGAACTCGGCACTTAATTACTTCCTCTAATTCATCCTAATAATGTGAAAAGGCAACATACATACCTTTTGACTGTTATATTTTATGTTTGTTTGACATTTTTATTTACATATCCACTTCCCTGAATAAAACCATATAATAATGGGAAATATTTTATTTAATAGATACTTTATTTTGCTGAGAGTCTTATTTACAAAATTAGTTATAAATTGATTATTGTTAGAGTTAATAAAAATTACATCAATGTAATTTTGTTAACATAGGAGTTATTATACAAGAATTGAAAAGTTATAACATAAAATTATACATGCGATATAAGTTTATCTTTTAGTTGTGGTATGTTATACTTTTTCTTTAAAAAGTCATCATGGTGGTAACTTTCGTAATTTCTTTTACAAATTATAAATATAATTTACAAGAGACAATTTTATTCAAAAGTTCTTCCTAAATATTAATATAATTGTTTATAAAAAACTTGAAAGAGAGAATGATGTCCTTGGTGAAAATTAAAAGATAAAAGTCTAATCCGGTGGTAAAACATTTTTGCAATTTTACGTTTAATTATAAAAATATTCGTTAGATTGATAATATTATTTTTCTATTTTAAAATATTGTTTGCTTACTTAGGCTTATTTTATTTTCATTTTAGCACCTATTTTAAATTCACAGAGAAAGAGTTCAGCCCTAAACTAATAATAATGATAATTTACTTTATATATGTTACCCTAAAACGTAATTTTTTTGTTAAACTTCTTTTTAGTAGACTGAGCAGAATGCTACATGTTTATGTGAACTTACTGACACACTTAATATGTTAAATGTAAATTAGATTTTGCCCCATTTTTAACTATAAATTTATTTGTAATTGATATTTTGCATGTTTAAATGCTGAATCGAGTTTGATTTTGATGGTCTTCCTCACAAGAAAAGGTCCTCGTTGATTTGGTGAATATATATGCATATTTCACATTACAATTAGTATTTTTAACTCGTCTGAATTGGCATGTTGCAGTTTTGCCTCCTTCTACAAACAATTGAAGAGACCATTGTATAACTTGACAAATATTTTCCTCTTTTGAAAACAATCACATGTTAGTGTTATTTTATTATTTCCAGTGTCATTAATTAATTAATTAATTAATTATAAAATGTATCATTCATGTTCTCCATATTGCAAGAGAAAAGTACAATGAAAATTAAATAATATTTAACATAGTTTAAGAATTCAATGACACATGGTTCCAGGTGTGAACTTAATTCTATAACATAAAGTTTTATTATTCAAATATATTGATCAATACTAGAAGTTATCAAGATTTGGATAACTTAAATTTAAAAAAAAAAAAATACTTTGAAATTGTTTACATACGTATATATAAAGTATAACTAGTCATAACGGAAAATCATACAATAAACACTATAAAGATATTATATAAACACTAAGGCCAATATATAATTATACATAGAATAATAATAATAATAATAATTATTATTATTATTATTATTATTATTATTATTATTATTATTATTGTGTATACGTTATAAATCCAACAAACTTTATTTGAAAACATTTCAAACATTTTAGATAAATGTGTGCATCTAAACTCAAAACTAATATACTATATCATATATTAAATAAACGTACTTCAAAATATTTATATTTCTCTTTTTTTTAAAAAAAAAACTAACACACAATTCATTTCAAGTAATTGTTAAAGCAAAATTCTAATATTTTTTGATTTTCACTGAGTGCTTATACCAGCAAAGCATTGCATGCATAAGAGAAAGAGGAAATTATTGATAAGTTTTAATTGTTAGCTTAATTTTATGCATATTTATGTTAATTTTGTTATTAATTTGGTTTGAATTTAAATTTTATTGTCTTTTATTATTCATTTTGTTATTTAATTCATTTTATTGTGCAAATAGGTTAAATTTGAAGAGACAGAGGCGTTAAATTAAAGGGAAAGAGCAGAGAAAAGGGCAAAAATGACTTTTTACTTAAGAAAAGGATACAACCTTGATTAAAACTCGCTTAAAGATTTTTCATAAAGAAGTCCTAATTTGAAGGCATCAATACTGTTAAAGTGTGAACTACGAGATAACAGCCGCCTATTGACCTAATGAAAGGAAGGAAAGTTATAAAAGGTCAAAGCTAGGTCAAAAAGGGATTCATGACTTATCACTCATTAGCATATTCTTGTAGCGTCATTCTTAATCAAGATCCATTCTCTTTTTCTTTTCTCTTGTATTCCATGGCTACCATGAGTAGTTAACTCTCTTATTATTGGGATTGGATGTAATTTCTCAAATTTGTATGCACTCTTAACATTGTTTGATATCATTAATTTCAATTACCTTTGTTTTACGTTTTATTCATACTTTTATCTATTTTAGAATTCTTATTGTGACTGGAAAACACTTTTTGAATTTGGAACCAGATGTTTAACGCATTGCATGTATAAGTTCACGATGAATTATAGTGTAACGACTGTTTATAGCAACTATACTTAATGCTGATTAATTTATTCTAGTAACTGGGACAAAGCTAGGTATTTTAATTTATGAATTTCAAATCTAGACGAATCAGATTGAATGAATTTTATTTGCACAACAAATTGGTAATGAGAATAGATGATGTTAATTTTATGATTAAGAGTGTATGAGAAGGAGAGTATTGCAATTCAATCCCAAGACCTTTATCATAATTAATTTCGCAAATTTCATCATTAATTGTTTTGTTCTTACATTCATATATTCCATTAAAATCAATTCATTCTTATTATGTGTATTTGCTCATAATACATTGATACATATTTAATTTTCAAACATTTTGTTCCCTATGAAGATGATACTCTACTTATTTTCTATATTACTTGAGAACTCAGTATATTTGCTAAAAGGTTTAACAATTATGCAAGTGTAATTGCTTCGTTTGATAGATATAAGAGCACCATGTAGATTATCCATTCTATCTGAAGTTGTCAGACTCTAAGTTGTCAATATTTCTGAAGCTTAATTATATGATGCATAAAATGTCTTCACCCTCTATTGCCAAAGAGATATGCGTTGAATAAGAGCTTCATTCAAATATCTATTGGGATTCAAGCTAAAGTTGCAATGTCCTCCAACTATCCTAACACAAACAATATTTAATTTTGGTTCAAATATCTGTACTGTACAATATGCACTTTTACCATTGCTTAGTGTAAAAGGTTATGTTACTGGTAAAGATAAGTACTAGCAATTGATGTTGAGTGAAACACATCTACTGTTTGTTAATGTTCAAGCTCATTAGAAAGCAGAGGGAGAAGAATTTAAAAGACATCCAAATGAGTTCAAAGCTACTCAATAGCCATATAGCCATATAAGGGAATGTAAAAACTACTTTCTTCAAGAATATGTAAAGACATGCTTTGAAAAAAAGAATAAAAAGAATAGTCATTTTTTGCAAATACCGAAATTCTATTGGATTTTCTTTGTGCCCAAAACACTTTGAAATAACAATTTTTGTGTTCTTTCTAACAAACTAATAGAGAGTATAAACCTTGTATACGTCGAAAGATGTTACCTTATTTAGTAATTGTAAAATGTGATCTTCTGATAATAAAGACATTATATTTGTCTCAAGACAAGAGTGACTTCTTGTTTGAAGAATACTCACCTTGAGATAGGAGTGACTTGTTGAAAGAATACTTAGGTTGAGCTAGGAGTGACTTGTGAAATAATACTTGAGTTAAGCTATGAGTGACTTGTGAAAGAATATTTGGTTAAGCCAAAAGTGTTTTGTGGAAAGAGTATTTGAATAGAGTCAGCCAAAAGTGGCTAGGAGCCAAAAGAATACTTGATTATACTTCATAGTGGTAGTTTGCTTAATAAAACTTGATTGGTTGGTTAATAATTAGACGTAGTCTATACTATCAGATAAATCATTATAAAAATATTGTTTCTCCTTCATCTTTGTACATTGCATGCTATTTACTTGTAACTAACATGTATCAATTTAATGGATAGTCAAATTATATCTCAATACTCATATATAATACATATGCATAAACATTTTTAATAATTTCAATTCATGCAACTTAGTCAAACATGTTACTTTGAAACATATCAAATTCGTTCAGTCAAATTTAAATTAGAAATAAACTCATGGTTCTTGATTGAGATTTGCTAGACAAATATTCATGGATTGAGCAAAATTATCCAGATCCAACATAAACAGAAATAGATTTCACAATATCATAAAAACAAAATAAATATTGTAAATTTAACAATTCCAAATTTTTCAATTAATTAGAACTTTCAACATATCACAATGTCAATTTTAAACAATTTGTTGATGATTGAACATCCTTAAAATTATAAGAAAAACAAAAACATTAATGTGTACTTAATAAAGTCATAGAAATGATGTGTACATGAGAAATCATAAATGTATGACTCAGATATTAAGATAACAAGTGGGTGATTAAAGATAAATTAGATGTAGATAGTTTATATGAATTGATTATTATCAAGAGGATGAAAGTATGTTTGATAATATAATATAAGTATTGAATTATTTTAAGTATAGTGAGATTCTAGATTTCATTGATAACTTTAATCATGTTGATAAATTAATCATGAGGAATTGATGAAAACTTTTAGTAATTATGAAACTTTAAGAGACGTAAGTCTTATAAGAAATTTTAGAGGTTATCATATAGAAATGAGTTAAAATATCATGTGATAGCAGATAAATTTTTTAAAGTTGAAAATATTAATATTTAGTGTTAATAGTTATAATTTAGTCCAATATTTGAAATTATATAAATATTTTGATTGAATGTGTTGAATGAATATTTATTACTATATATTTACTTTTATTTAATTAGCTTATTATGATTTAGTAAACTTTTGTAATCATGTTTCTGACATAAAATTTGACTATATTACAAGCAAGAAAAGAAGGAGAATAAGAAAATATGAATTATCCAAATGTTTATATTTTATATGTTTTAAAAATTTTCCTTTTTATGTTGACGGTAATGTATTTCTAGTCTTATTTAAATATTATTCACAAGTATGCTTCAGATGATAGAAAAAGTTCTTTATCCTTTAAAAAAAGAGAATATTTTCTTAAACTTCGTTTCACAGATAAATTTTTTGAATAAAGGATACATATTTTAATTTCAATTATCTTATTTCCGTGTGCATATCCGAACAAATTATAATTATTAAATTTAATTTTATCAAAATATATTTTTCAATAATTATTTCAGACAATCTTATCATCCCAATTAATTATTAAACATCTTAAAAAATTCTTTTTAAACTTTTTTCCACATAAAAAATGTAGTATCATTATAGGGATAACAACAAAAATGATTAAACTAATAATTTTTTATTTCAAAATTTGTACACCACCCAAAATAATATTTATTTTATTTAAACCACTATACTTATTTTGTAATTCAAAAGGTCAAAATTAAAATTATGTTTTCTACTATAAACTTCTTATTTTTTTTATTTTTCATCAAGTCAATAATAACAAATTTAATTTCAAATTATATTATAAAACTAAAAGTATTCATTCTTTAATTATTATTTTTATTTTGTTTCTTCTCCCAAATTAATTAAAATGTAGTCTGAACATTTTTAATTACTTATGTTAAATTACTTTTCTTTCATTTCAGTTTTAATTTCTTATTTTATATATATTTTAAAAAATATTCTCTCCATTTTCATAAACAAACTAAAAAAAAAACTTTTCTGGAAATTCTAATGCTGGAGAGTTAAAATTTAATGAGATTTCACTGATTGAAAATTTTCCAAGGAGAATGGAATTTTAAACTGCAATAAATAAAGATGTCTGTTTGGAAAAATAAAATGATATTAAATCTAGTGGGGGAGTTTTTTTTTTTTTTAAGAGGATATATTGAGGAAAATAATTCTAAATTCAAGTTGCTCTTAGAAGGAAGGAAGGAAAAATAAAGAGAGAAGTAAGAAAAAAAGAAGAAGAAGATAGCTATTAAAATCATTCTTCTTATATTGATAAGTTGTTGATTACGTTAACAAATACTTAACTAATCAAGTTCATAAAAGTGTTTTAAAAGTTTATTTTGAAATTAGAAAACTTAAAAATCATTTATAAATTTTGAAACTAAAAATATTTGTAAAAATTATTTTATAAATGATGTTTTAAAAGCTTTGTTTTTTATTTTGATGGTAAAATACTTGTAGTCTTATTTAAATATTATACAAAATAAATTTATATGCTTGGGATGATATAAAAAGTGTTTTATCCTTTAGAAAAAGAGAATATTTTCTTAAACCTCGTTTCACACATGATTTTTTTTAATAAAGGATACATATTTTAATTTCATATTTCGTGTGCATATCCGAATTCAAATTATAATTATTAAATTTAATTTTATCAAATTATATTTTTTAGTAATTATTTTAAAAAATCTTATCATCCCAATTAATTATTAAGCATCTTAAAAAAAACACTCTTTTTAATTTTTTTTAACATAAAAAAGTAATATCATTCTATACATAACAATAAAAATGATTAAACTAATAATTGTTTATTTCAAAACTTTTACACCACCAAAATAATATTTATTTTATTTAAAAATTATATTTATTTTGTAATTCAAAAGGTCAAAATTAAAATTATATTTTCTATTACAATTTTTTTTCAACAAGTCAATAATAATAAATTGAATTTCAAATCATATTATAAAACCAAAAATATTCATCCTTAAATTATTTGTTTTATTTTATTTCTTCTCTCAAATTAATTAAAATTTAATCTGAACATTTTTAATTACTTATGTTAAATTACTTTTCTTTCATTTCATATTTAATTTCTTATTTTATATATATTTTAAAAAATATTCTCTCAATTTTTTTAAAAAAATTAAAAAACTTTTCTCCAAGATTGGATTTCTGGAAAGTTAAATTTTAATGAGATTTCCACGTCAATGATTAAGAAACTAATTGAAAATTCAGTTATCCATAATCCAATTTTCAACTGCAATAAATAAACATGTCTGTTTGGAAAAATAAAATAACATTAAATCTAGTGGGGGATTTTAAAGGATATATTGGGAGAAATAATTCTTGATATATCATAGTAACTATAAGTTATGTTGCTCTTACATAGAGAAAAGGAAAAATGAAAAAGAGAGAAGTAAAAAAAAAAGATAATTATTAAAAATCATTTTTCTTGTATTGATAAGGAGTTGATTACTTTAACAAATACTTAACCAATCAACTTTATAAAAAAGAAAATGAATTATTTTGAGTTTAGAAAACTTAAAAGTCATTCATAAATTTGGAAAATAAAAATATTTTTAAAATTGAAGAACTAAAAGATTCCTTTTAAATTTGAGAGAATTAAGATATTAAATTTATATTTGAGGGACTAAAAAATTATTTTAAAATTTAAGGAATAAATAAAATTTTATCTAAATTTTAGAACCAAACAATGATTTTAGTAAAAAAATAAAAACTAAATTTGGGGTGATTATTTGTTTTGACATGTATAATTCTTGTATAGATAATCAGGTTAACAACTTAATCTTAGCTATTTTTTAATTAATGTTAAACTTTTAACTTGTTAAAAAAAAAGACTTCAAAAGGTATCAATTTGTCTTTTTCATTTAATTGCTGTTGACAGTATTAATGATAATGTAAAAAAAAAAGTCACATCTTTAATTTCACTAAGGTGCTTATAATCAATTATACAAAGAGACAATTTAATATATAAAAATTAACTGACCAAATTATTATTTTTTTTTATGAATAAAGAACTGAATTCTAAATAAAAAAATAACATGAAATAAAATAGAAACCATAAACAATGTTTGGTTCCACACGAAGCTTTGGTACATAGCGCGTGTCATCCCCACTGAAAAAAAGTGTGAAACTCGAACCTCAAATCTCAGACACAATCGAAAGTTTCATTTCTCTTCCATTTTCTCACGCTATCAGCATCAAAACAGTGACACCTCCATGAACGGTGAGGTTCTCCTTCTCTCTCTCTATCACCCTCTTAATTGCATCATTTTCACACCCCATCAATAGGGTCACCAAAAGTTGTGATCTTTTTCCACCACATTCTTGAACTGAATCTTAAAGGCTTGCAATTTGATGCTGAACCCGTGGAAAAATTGAATTTTATGAATACGAGGTTGTCCCTTCCCTGATCTCATCTTTCTCTCAACTAATTTTCAATGTTGCCATTCTGGATCTGAGACCCCTCTCTGGATCTGTCTGTGGTGGATGTGATGAGTAGAATATGGGGATCTCAATTTTGTTATTAGAGGTGAAAATTGTGTTGCATTGTGAAATATTGGTATGGGTGAATGATAATTTGCTGTAGTTGATGGCCAACCGTGATCAATAAATTTTTTCTTTTGTTATAGGCATCTATCACTTGTAAATCAAAATCAGAATTTGAATTGACATTATATATTCCAATTGTACTGTGTTCAAAATTTGGTGTGTTAAATCTATTTTCTGGCAGATCTGGTGCTAATTGTGAACAGCAAAGTTTTCTTATGATGAACTTCTGCATTTTAAAACAAATGTCAGGATATCATGTGGAAAGCCACAATATTTTGAAGATAAGGTGTAATTTTGTCAATGGCAGTTATTGATTTTAGTGTGTAAGTTGGCCAATAGATGCCATAATTGTTTCGAAGTTGTAAATCATATTAGTGTTTTTGTGAATTATCCCTTTACCAAAAGAAGAATGCAATTTGCTGAGTATAGTTTAGAAAATGAGATGTGATGTTACGTGAATATCCTCACAGGATATGATGTGGATTATTTAGTTTTAATATTTAAACCTTGAAACAGTGATACCATCGAAGAGTTTTTGAGAGCTTCTGTACTGGCAAAGCTCTATATTTCCAATAGAGAAGCTCTGAAAAACACTTCTAACTTGTATCCAATCAGGTCCAAAGTATTATGAGTCTTAGTCGTTTCTTATGTGTACCTAGCAAATTTTTTTATAAATGTTACTGAATAATACCGATATCTAGTCTGTAGCAATTCCCTTATTGTCTTGGTGTCAAATTTCTACCAAAATGGACCTTTCCTCCTACATAAGACTAAGCAAATGGGGTAGATTCTAGAATTTATACATTAATCATTGCTAGTCTCATAAATAAATTACCAGGAAGTTGTTAAAAATTACAAGATGAGTGGCTTTTCTTTCACTTGTTAGTTTCTGATCCTTTTAAATGTCATAAGATGATTTAGACTACAGTTGTTTGTTATGTGGAATGATTGATTTTCAATAATTTAATCTAGATCCGAAATTTTCTTTTTCTCCTTCGACTTTTCCAGCCTTTTTTTCGCTAGATGAATTGACTGGCATGTGGTTTTATTGTGGATAGAGTGCTATGGAGTTTAGGTAGGAAACACCAGTGGTAAAGTTTGAGAAGCAGAAAGAAAATGGCTCCAGCTAGCAAGGCTGAGAAAAAGGCGGCAGTGGATGCAGCTGCATGGATGTTCAATGTTGTTACATCTGTTGGAATTATCATTGTAAACAAAGCTTTGATGGCCACTTATGGCTTCAGTTTTGGTAATTAAGTTCCCTATTCAATTTCTTAATGATATCTCTGTTATTAGTCTACTTGGCTGTTTCCCAGGTAGTATATGACCATGCTCTAATGTTAATTTCTTTTATTTTAATGCATTTGTCTATCACCACTTGCAGCTACAACATTAACAGGAATGCACTTCGCTACCACAACTTTAATGACAATCATACTAAAGATGCTGGGATATGTCCAGCCTTCTCATTTACCATTGCCAGATCTTCTAAAGTTTGTTGTCTTTGCTAACTTCTCTATTGTTGGAATGAATATTAGTCTAATGTGGAACTCAGTTGGATTCTATCAAGTGAGTTGGGCTGAGCTTTATCTATTGGTTCATTCATTAATGCCTTCAGAAGTTATATACACGTTTTAACCATTGACAGATTGCAAAGCTAAGTATGATCCCTGTATCATGCCTGTTGGAAGTTGTTCTCGACAAGATTCGGTATTCAAGAGACACGAAACTGAGCATAGGTGTTGTTCTTTTGGGTGTTGGTGTTTGCACTGTTACTGATGTGAGTGTTAACGCAAGAGGATTCATTGCTGCCTTTGTTGCTGTATGGAGCACTTCTATGCAACAATATGTACGTATAACATTTCTCTATGTGCCATTTATTGCCTTCCAAATTAAAGTGGTAGTTCTCTAAGATGCATGCAAAACTTTACTCTTCTGTGTTACTCAGTACTCTTTAATTTGAATTTTATCTTATTAATTTGTGCCTGGTAATGATGGATTTTTAAACTTTTTATACGCAGTATGTTCATTATCTTCAACGGAAGTATTCTCTAAGTTCTTTCAACCTATTGGGACATACAGCACCTGCACAAGCTGCATCACTACTGTTATTAGGACCTTTTCTAGATTTTTGGTTGACCAGCGCAAGAGTTGACAGATATGACTATGACACTGCCTCGTTGGTAAGTTGTGGATGATGGCAAAATATTCATGTTGTTAAATTTGGGCTTATGTTGGGAGGGGATTCTAAAAGACTTCTTATACATAGTAATTACAACAACAAAGAAAGCTTTTTCTCTCTTGTGGTTGGTTGGCTATGTGGATCAAATTAACCCATCATGTCTATCTAAAGCCTATTTTTCAAAGAGGTCATTTAGATCTAAATCCATTTTGTTGGTTTCACTTTGTGTTTTTCATGGTCATTCTCTAACTCTTGGGCTATCATCCATTTGATCACTCTTCTAACTGAGTCTTCTATCTTCATCTCACATGTTTAAATCATCTTAGGCATTATTCTTCCATTTTTTTGTCAATAGTTGTCACTCCTACTTTATCTCTAATATTCATTTTTGATCTCCTTTTTTTTTTTTTTTTTTACCACTCCTCTTTAGCTCCTTTTTTTTTATTT
>Ga0099824_1009483_pt1 | contig 11968 bp, 12 predicted proteins | sample SiratrowhiteBW_FD_76837 | JGI IMG/M metagenome (GOLD analysis project Ga0099824, IMG submission 76837) | Root nodule microbial communities of legume samples collected from California, USA - Siratro white BW | ecosystem: Host-associated > Plants > Roots > Nodule | place: USA: California... | reverse complement strand
TGGATGATCCGCTTCGACAGCGTCAGCATCATGCCGAGCGCGTGCTCGGCGACCGAATTGGCATTGCCGCCGGACTGGTTGACGACCAGCACGCCCGCTTTCGTGCAGGCGTCGACGTCGACGGGATCGAAGCCCGCGCCGTTCGAGGATACGATCAGCAGGTTCGGCGCACGCTTCAACAGGTCCGCATGGGCATGGAAGTGCGGCGCCAACTCGTCGCGCGCCGCGCCGATCTGATAGGCATGGGCCTCGGCCAGGATCGGCGCGAACTGCGCCTCCGGCGTCTCGTTCTCGAGCCGGTCGAGCCGCACGTCCGGCCGCTTCTTCAGGATGTCGACGTAAATGTCGTGGGCGAGATATTTGACGTAGAACACACGCTTATTGTTGACGGTCATGTCTTCGAGCAGCTCTCAGTTTGGGAAGCCATAGAGTCTTGCGGGATTGTCGACGAGGATGCGGTGCCGTGTCGCGGTATCCGGCGTCCATTCGTGGAACAGGTCGAGCAGACGGCCGGCGTCGGGCATCTCGCCCTCGACGCGCGGATGCGGCCAGTCGCCGCCCCACACCAACCGCTCGGAATTCGCTGCGACCAGCGCCTCGTGGAACGGCCGCGCGTCGGGATAGTCAGGCGCCTGAAGGCTCAGGCGATGCGCGCCGGACAGTTTGGCCCAGCACCAGCCCTCCTCGACCGCGCGCAGCAGGCTCTGGAAACCCTCGGTGTCGATGCCGGCGCGAGCATCGGTACGGCCCATGTGATCGACCACGACGGGCAGACCCAGCTTCTTCAGCGTCGGGATCGTCGCGGGCAGATCCTTCACATCGATCCAGAGCTGCAGGTGCCAGCCGAGCTCGGCCATCACCGCGGCGTGCGTCGCGGCGACATCAAGGGGAATGCCGCCGCGGTAATGCAGTTGCCCGCCGCGGAAGAAATGATTGAAGCGCAAGGCGCGCACACCCAGCACATGCCATTGGCGCAACGTCCCCGGCGACACATCGGCGTCAGCCACCGCAACGCCGCGCAGACGCGCGGGTTCGCGCTGCAGCGCATCCAGCATCGCCGAATTGTCGCGGCCATGGGCGCTGCCCTGCACCAGCACGCCGCGGGCAAAGCCGAGCACATCGAGCATGCCGAGATATTTTTGCAGTGGTGCGTCCGGCGGCGTGTAGCTGCGATCCGCCGCATAGGGAAAGCGCATCCCGGGGCCGAACACATGTGCATGCGTGTCGCAGGCCTTTGCCGGCAGCTTCTGCTTCGGCGGCGTCACCGGACGCGGCGGCAGGCAGGCGGGAACGTCTGACGCGGCCATCGCCTCACTCCGCCGTCATGCCGGCGGCCTTGATGATCGGCCCCCATTTGTCATAGTCGGCGTGAATCTTGGCGTTGAATTTTTCCGGCGTGCTGCCGATCGGAATCGCGCCGAGCTTGCCGAGACGTTCCTTCACAGATTCCGTGTTCAGCGCCGCGACGAAATCATGCGAGATCCTCGCGACGAGATCGGCGGGCATGCCGCCGGGTCCGAGCAGGCCCCACCACACCTCGGTGTCGTAACCCGGCACGGTCTCCGACATGCTCGGCACATCGGGCAGGAATGGCGCGCGCGCCGCGGTCGTCACCGCAAGCGCGCGAACTGTGCCGGCCTGCAACTGCCCGACCGATTCCGGACCGTTGTTGAACGACATCGGGATCTGGCCACCGAGCAGATCGTTGATCGCGGGCGCGCCGCCCTTGTAGGGGATCGCGCTCAGATCGATCTTGGCGAGGCTGTTCAACAGTTCTCCGGCCAGATGCGTCGAGGTTCCGTTGCCGGCATGGGCAAAGGACAGGCTGCCGGGCTTCGCTCTCGCCGCGGCGATGACGTCGCTGACCGACTTGAGCGGTGAATCGGCGCGCACCAGCAGCACGTTCGGCGACGAGGCGAGCAGCGAGATCGGCGAAAAATCCTTGAAGGTGTCGTAGGGCAGCTTCCGATAGAGGAACGGATTGGTGGCATGCCCGCTCGCCACCATGATCAGGCTGTAGCCGTCCGGCGCCGAGGTCGCGATCGCCTGCGAGGCGATCACGCCGCCGGCGCCCGGCCGGTTCTCGACCACGATCGATTGTCCCCAGCTCTTCGACACCGTGTCGGCGAGCGTGCGCGTCAGCACGTCGACGCCGCCGCCGGGCGGATAGGGCACGAGAATATGCACGGACTTGGTCGGGAACGGCTCGGCCGAGGCAATGCCGGCCGCGATCATCGCCGCTGCCGCAATGGCCATCCGCCAGACCCACCGGGCCATGCACGCCCTCCCGTCATTGTTGTTGTCGCTTCTACCGCACGCCGGATCGGCGCCGGTATCGCCGAATTCCGCAGATCGCGTTGCGGCCGGGGCATGTTGACAATCCCGCGCACCGCGTCAAGTTTTCAGCCCCGCAAGCGGCCACAAGTGTCGCGCGATCAGGGAGACCGGGATGGCCGCATCAGCGGAACAGAGCTCAGCCCAGAAGCCGGCGCAGGCCGCGACGACCTGGCACGGCATTGTGCTGGAGACACTAAAGCGCAACGAGATCCGGCTGGTCCCCTATGTGCCCGACCGGGTGCTCACCACGCTGATCAAGAACCTGCACGCCGATCCCTATTTCACGACGTTTCCGACCGCGCGCGAGGAAGAGGCCGTCGGCATCGTCTCCGGCGCCTGGATGGCCGGGACGCGCGGCGCGGTGCTGATGCAGACCTCCGGCTTTGCGACGCTCGCCAATGTGTTGGCCTCGCTCGCGGTGCCCTACCAGATCCCGCTCATCATGTTCGTCTCCGAGCGCGGCACGCTCGGCGAGTTCAACTACGGCCAGGCGCTGGTCTGCCGCACCATGCGTCCGGTGCTGGATTCGCTGGCCGTAGAGCATCACACCATCACCCGGCTCGACGAACTCGAATTCATCGCCGACCGCTCGATCAAGCAGGCCGTCACCACCCAGGCGCCGGTGGCGCTGATCCTCTCACCGCTGCTCACCGGCGGCAAAGTGTTCGACAAGTGAGAGCAGCCATGACCGCAACGCCAGCGCACAACACCAAGGTGATGAACCGTTTCGATCTTACTCGGCGGCTCGTCGCCAAACTGAAGGACGAGGCTGTGATCGGCGGCATCGGCAACACCAATTTCGACCTCTGGGCCGCCGGCCATCGCCCGCAGAATTTCTACATGCTGGGCAGCATGGGGCTCGCCTTCCCGATCGCGCTCGGCGTCGCGCTGGCGCAGCCGAAGCGGCGAGTGTTCGCGCTCGAAGGCGACGGCTCGCTGCTGATGCAACTCGGCTGCCTCGCGACGATCGCGGCGCAGGCGCCCAAGAACCTCACCATGGTGGTGATGGACAACGGCATCTATCAGATCACCGGCAGCCAGCCGACCCCGGCCGCAGGCCATACCGATATCGTCGCGATCGCGGCGGCGAGCGGCCTTGCCAACAGCTCCTGGGCCGCCGACGAAGACGATTTCGAGCGGTTGATCGAGCAATCGATGACGGTGGCGGCGCCGACGCTGATCGGCGTCCGCATCGACGACAAGCCCGGCACCGGCACGACACGCCGCGATCCCGTGCAAATTCGCGAGCGGTTCATGCACGGGATGGGAGTAAGGCAGCCGTTGTAGGCAATCAGCCGCAGTAGCTCCACCCGTCATTGCGAAGCGACTTGTCTGCCGAAGCCTTTGGCGAAGGCGGAAGCAATCCATGGCTCCCCCGATGCGGAGCGATGGATTGCTTCGTCGCGAAGCCTGTCATCGGGCGCGCGTTCGCGCGACGCGTTGGCTCCTCGCAATGACGGCGCTAGATACTTGGCTTAGCTCAATTCATCCGCAGCTCGGTGATGTGCCGCGGATCGGGACTGAGCTCACCGCGCTCGACACGCTTGACGATGTCGGTCAGCGCGGCATTGGCGTGGCAGGCAAGGCCGAGCTTCTCGCCCTCGCGGACCACGAAGCCGTTGAGGAATTCGATCTCGGTGCGCCGGCCCTTTTGCATGTCCTGGCCCATCGAGGGACGCTGCGCTGACGAAGTGCGCTTGGCATCCTTGAAGCGCTGCTCGTCGCAGGCGCGCATCGCCGCCTCGTCGCCTTCGCCGGCCCGCGCGATCGTCTCGGGCGGCAGATGCAGGATCTCCTCGAGCTGATAGCCGTAGGCCTGGCCGACGCGGATCGCTTCGCTGCCGAGTCGCGTCGAGAAGCGGCGCAGCGGCTCGCTTTGCAGCACCTCGCCGCCTGGCAGGCCGGTGCAGGCCGAAAGTCCGTTGCCCATCACGTTGGCGACCAGCTTCGACCAGCGCTCGCCCCAGAGGTTGCTGGTCACCTTCGCGCTGTCGGAATAGCCGACCAGGCGGCAGACCTCTTCGGCGCGCGACGTGACGCGGCCGTGCACCTCGCCAGCGCGAAACACGGTGTGCGCCGCGCCGCCCTTGCCGGCGCCGCGATGGATGTGGCCGGGCTCGGGCAGGTTGACGGTGATGCTGCTCGCGATGCAGCCGAGCGTCTTGCCCCAGCCGACGACGCCGGCAATCGTCTCCTCGTTCATGCAATTCTGCAGCGACACGACGTAGCCGTCCGGCGCCAGATATTGCCGGATCAGCATGGTCGCCCAGGCCGTGTCGTAGGACTTCATGCACACAAAGGCGATGTCGACCGGCTTCTCCTTTGCCAGTTGCTGTGCGTCGGTGACGTGGAGCGCGCGAACCGGCACCGAGAATTCCGCAACATCCATCGCGTGCGTGACGCGCAGGCCGTGCGTCCTCATATGCTCGACATGCGCGGGCCATGGATCGATGAAGGTGACGTCCTCTCCTGCCTGCACCATATGCGCACCGGCGTAGCCGCCGACGGCACCAGCTCCGACGATCGCGATCTTCCGACCCATGCGTCCATCCCCTGCCTGTTTTTGATCGTAGCGGAGCAGTGTAGGGGATTGGGCAGCGAGGCCAACCAGCCGCTTCATGCAAAAGCGGAGCCGAGCCATGCAGGTACCCCGCGCAAATCCAGTCCCGCCGAAGTTCCAGCACAAACAAAAAATGCCGCTTCGAACGACGTTCGAAGCGGCATCTATTGCTGGCTCAGAATTGTATCAAAGCAGCCCCGCGCCGCGCGCCCATTTGTACTTGGCGCCGAGCACCTCGACCGGCAGCTCGGTCGAATAGGCATAGGCCGGGATGCCGTTCTGGTAGAGATATTCCGCAGCCTCCTCGACCTCGACGTCGCCGGCCAACGAAGCGACGATCGGCTTCACGAAGCCCTTGGCCTCCATCTCCTTCTTCACCTCGACCATGTTGCGCGCAAACACCATCGGCGGCGTCACGATCGTGTGCCAGTAGCCGAGGATCAGCGCGTGGATGCGATCGTCCGATAGGCCGAGCTTCACGGTGTTGACATAGGTGATCGGCGGCTCGCCACCGGTGATATCCACGGGATTTCCGGCCGCGCCGAACGGCGGAATGAACTTGCGGAACGCTGCATCGAGATCCGGCGGCATCTGCATCAGCGACAGGCCGTTGTCGACGACGGAGTCGGAAAGCAGCACGCCCGATCCGCCGGCGCCGGTGATGATGAGGACGTTCTCGCCCTTCGGTGTCGGCAGCACCGGCACGCCGCGGGCGAATTCTAAGAGCTGCCGCAGGCTGCGGGCGCGGATCACGCCGGACTGCTTGAACACGTCCTCGTAGATCTTGTCGTTGCCGGCGAGCGCGCCGGTATGCGACGAAGCGGCCTTGGCGCCGGCCGAGGTGCGGCCGGCCTTGAGCACGACCACCGGCTTCTTCTTGGCAACCCGCTTGGCGGCTTCCGCAAACGCGCGGCCGTCCTTCAAGTCCTCGCAGTGCTGCGCAATCAGGTTGGTGTTGGGGTCCTGCTCGAAGAAGGCGAGCAGATCGTCCTCGTCAATGTCGGACTTGTTGCCGAGACCGACGATCGCCGAGACGCCCATCTTCGCCGAGCGCGAGAAGCCGATGATCGCCATGCCGATGCCGCCGGACTGCGACGACAGCGCCGCATGGCCCTTGACGTCGTAGGCGGTGCAGAAGGTCGCGCAGAGATTGGCCGGCGTATAATAGAAGCCGTAGATGTTTGGCCCCATCAGGCGGATGTTGTACTTCTTGCCAACCTCGACGATCTCGGCCTGCAACTCAGGTGCGCCGGCCTCCGCGAAGCCCGAGGGAATCAGCACCGCGCCGGGGATTTTCTTTTCGCCGCATTCGGCGAGCGCACCGGCGACGAACTTCGCGGGGATCGCGAACACTGCCGTGTCGATCACGCCGGGCACGTCCTTGACGCTCTGTAGGCCTTGTAGCCGAGGATCTCGTCGGCCTTGGGGTGGATCGGATAGATCTCGCCCTTGTAGCCGCCGTTGATGAGATTCTTCATCACGGAGTTGCCGATCTTGCCGTCCTCGGCGGAGGCGCCGATCACCGCAACACCCTTCGGCTGCATGATGCGGTTCATCGCCGCGACGATCTCCTCGGTCGGACGCGGCGCCGGACGCGGCTTGTAGTTGAAGTCGACGACGATACGGACATCGGCCGCGATCGCGTTCTTGCTGGTGGCGAAGACAGGGTTAAGGTCGAGCTCGACAATCTCGGGGAAATCGCTGACGAGCTGCGAGACCTTGACGATGACGTCGGCCAGCGCCTCGCGATTGACGGGATCGCCGCCGCGCACGCCCTTCAGCATCTCGTGCGCCTGGATGCCGTCGAGCATTGACAGCGCATCCTCCTTGGTCGCGGGCGCGAGGCGGAACGTGATGTCCTTGAGCACCTCGACCAGCACGCCGCCGAGCCCGAAGGCAACCAGCTTGCCGAACGAGCCGTCGGTGATGGACCCGACGATGACCTCGGTGCCGCCGCCGAGCATCTGCTGCACCTGGATGCCTTCGATCCTGGCGTCGGCCTTGTACTTCTTGGCATTGGCGAGAATCGCAGCGTAGCTCTTCTCGGCCTCCTCGGCGCTCTTGACGCCGACCACGACGCCGCCGGCCTCGGTCTTGTGGAGGATGTCGGGTGAAACGATCTTCATCACGACCGGGAACCCCATGTCGGAGGCGATCCGCGCGGCATCCGCCGCGGACTTGGCGACCCCCTCCTTCGGCACCGGTATGCCGTAGGCGTCGCACACCACCTTGCCCTCGGGCGCGGTGAGGCTCGTGCGCTTCTCGGCCCTGACCGCATCGAGAACTTTGCGGACCGCATCCTTTGAGTTTGACATTGGCTTCCTCCTGGGACAAATTTTATGGCATTTGGTATGCCAGAGAGGGAATTGTCAAGGTCACTGAATGCCCAAAAGCGCCGAAAATAAAGGTATCTTGACATTCTGGTATTTGGCATGCCAAAAAACTGAGGTAATTTCTTCTGCTAAGAAGACGTCTCCAAAAGGAGGAGACGAGTCGTGGCCGAACCAAAACAGACCAAGGCGTCGCCTATCATGGCAGACACGGATATCGCCATCGTCCGGATCGCGCCGGAGACGAGCTTCAAGAACAAGGCCTATGAGGCCTTGAAGGAAGCGATTCTGAAGATGGACATCTACGCGACGCCCGAACCGGTAATGCTCGACGAGCGCGCGCTGTCCGAACGGCTCGGCGTCAGCCGCACGCCGATCCGCGAGGCGATCGCGATGCTCGAGCAGGACGGCTTCGTGAAGACCGTGCCGCGCCGCGGCATCGTCGTGGTCCGCCGCAGCAAGGCGGAGATCGTCGACATGATCCGCGCCTGGGCGGCGCTGGAAAGCATGGCCGCACGGCTGATCACGACCACCGCGCGCAAGAAGGACATCACGGCGCTGCGCGACTTCTTCAGGGATTTCGGCCCCGACCGCCTGCCAGAGGATCACGTCGAGGAATATTCCAAGGCCAACATCGCATTCCATCAGGCGCTGATCTCGCTGTCGGAATCGCCCGTGCTGGTCGACCTCACCAACGACCTGCTGCTGCACGTGCGCGGCTATCGCCAGCTCACGATCGGCCGCAAGGACCGCACCGCGACCTCCCTGCCCGAGCATCTCGGGATCATCGAGGCGCTGGAAGCGCGCGACACCGAGCTCGCCGAGAAGCGCGCGCGCGATCACACGCTTGGGCTGGCGGCCTATGTCGAGGCGCACGGCCAGGAACTTTTTACGTAGCACTCAAGTCCACACGCTTCAGACGACCATCAGATCGTCCGAAACAAAGAACGATCAGGGAGACGATGCCGATGCTGAATACCGCTGCGAAGTCCGAGGCACCGGGCACCGAGCAAGAATTGACCGATGGCTTCCACCTCGTCATCGATGCACTCAAGCTCAACGGCATCAACACCATCTACGGTGTGCCGGGTATCCCGATCACGGACCTGGGCCGCATGGCCCAGGCGGCGGGCATTCGCGTGCTGTCGTTCCGCCACGAGCAGAACGCCGGCTATGCCGCGTCGATCGCGGGCTTCCTGACCAAGCGCCCCGGCGTCTGCCTCACGGTGTCGGCGCCCGGCTTCCTCAACGGCCTCACCGCGCTCGCCCATGCCACCACCAACTGCTTCCCGATGATCCTGATCTCGGGCTCCTCCGAGCGCGAGATCGTCGACCTGCAGCAGGGCGACTATGAGGAGATGGATCAGCTCGCGATTGCCAAGCCGCTGTGCAAGGCCGCGTTCCGCGTGCTGCACGCCCAGGACATCGGCATCGGACTTGCGCGCGCGATCCGCGCCGCGGTGTCCGGTCGTCCGGGCGGCGTCTATCTCGATCTGCCCGCAAAGCTGTTCTCCCAGGTGATGAATGCCGACGCCGGCCAAAAGTCGCTGGTCAAGGTGATCGACGCGGCGCCCGAGCAGATCCCCTCGCCTGCGGCGGTCAAGCGTGCGCTCGACGTGCTCAAGAGCGCCAAGCGGCCGCTGATCATTCTCGGCAAGGGCGCGGCCTATGCGCAGGCCGACGAGCAGATCAAGGCCTTGGTCGAGAAGAGCGGCGCGCCGTTCCTGCCGATGAGCATGGCCAAGGGCCTGCTGCCCGACCTGCATCCGCAATGCGCCGGCGCAGCGCGCTCGACCGTGCTGAAGGAGGCCGACGTCGTGATGCTGATCGGCGCGCGGCTCAACTGGCTATTGTCGCACGGCAAGGGCAAGACCTGGGGCGATGCTCCGAAGAAGTTCATCCAGATCGACATCGAGCCGAAGGAGATGGACTCCAACATCGAGATCGCGGCCCCGGTGGTGGGCGATATCGGTTCCTGCGTCACGGCGCTGCTCGAGGGCATGGGCGCGAACTGGCCGGCAGCGCCGGCCGAGTGGGTCAGCAAGATCACGACCAAGCGCGACGAGAACGTCGCCAAGATGGCGCCGAAGCTGATGAGCAACGCCTCGCCGATGGACTATCACGGTGCGCTCGGCGCGCTGCGCGCGATCATCAAGGAACGTCCGGACACCATCTTCGTCAATGAAGGCGCCAACACACTCGATCTCGCCCGCGGCGTGGTCGACATGCACAAGCCGCGCAAGCGGCTCGACGTCGGCACCTGGGGCGTGATGGGCATCGGCATGGGCTATTCGATTGCGGCTGCGATCTAGACCGGCCACCCCGTGCTCGCCGTCGAGGGCGACAGCGCCTTCGGCTTCTCCGGCATGGAGGTCGAGACCATCTGCCGCTACAAGCTGCCGATCTGTGTCGTGATCTTCAACAATGACGGCATCTATCGCGGCACCGACGTCAACAGCGCAAGCGCCGATCCGGCGACCACCGTGTTCGTCAAGGGCTCGCGCTACGACAAGATGATGGAAGCCTTCGGCGGCGTCGGCGTCAACGCGACCTCGCCCGACGAGCTGAAGCGCGCAGTCAACGCGGCGCTGGATTCCGGCAAGCCGACACTGATCAACGCGGTGATCGATCCGGCTGCCGGCTCGGAGAGCGGCCGCATCGGCAACCTCAATCCGCAGAGCGTTCTGAAGAAGAAGTGAACCGTTTAACCCACCGGTGTCATTCCCCGCGCAGGCGGGGAATCCAGTAAGCGCCGAACCATCGTTTGACCGACGGTTCGGCCCGACTGACCAACGGTGATTACTGGATGCCCGCCTTCGCGGGCAATGACGACAACAGGTAGTAGAAGGAGCAGACATTATGACCAAGGCGCTCACGGGCGTTCGCATTCTCGATTTCACCCACGTCCAGTCGGGCCCGACCTGCACGCAGTTGCTGGCCTGGTTCGGCGCCGACGTGATCAAGGTCGAGCGCCCCGGCGTCGGCGACATCACGCGCGGCCAGCTTCAGGACATCCCGAACGTGGACAGCCTGTATTTCACCATGCTGAACCACAACAAGCGCTCGATCACGCCCGACACCAAGAACCCGAAGGGCAAGGAGGTGTTGACCGCGCTGATCAAGAAGTGCGACGTGCTGGTCGAGAACTTCGGCCCCGGCGTGCTCGACCGCATGGGCTTCTCCTGGGAGAAGATCCAGAGCATCAACCCGAAGATGATCGTCGCCTCGATCAAGGGTTTCGGCCCCGGCCCGTATGAGGACTGCAAGGTCTACGAGAACGTCGCGCAGTGCACCGGCGGCGCCGCCTCCACCACCGGCTTCCGCGACGGCCTGCCGCTCGTGACCGGCGCGCAGATCGGCGACAGCGGCACCGGCTTGCATCTCGCGCTCGGCATCGTCACCGCGCTCTATCACCGCACCCATAGCGGCAAGGGCCAGCGCGTCACCGCGGCGATGCAGGACGGTGTCTTGAACCTGTCGCGCGTCTAGCTGCGCGATCAGCAGCGCCTCGCCCACGGCCCGCTGAAGGAATACAGCCAGTTCGGCGAAGGCATCCCGTTCGGCGACGCCGTGCCGCGCGCCGGCAACGACTCCGGCGGCGGCCAGCCGGGCCGCATCCTGAAGTGCAAGGGCTGGGAGACCGATCCGAACGCCTACATCTACTTCATCACCCAGGCCCCGGTCTGGGAGAAGATCTGCGACGTGATCGGCGAGCCGACCTGGAAGACCGATCCGAACTACGCCAAGCCGGCCGCCCGACTGCCGCGGCTGAACGAGATCTTCGCCCGCATCGAGCAGTGGACGATGACCAAGACCAAGTTCGAGGCGATGGAGATCCTCAACAAGGACGACATCCCCTGCGGTCCGATCCTGTCGATGAAGGAACTGGCGGAAGATCAGTCGCTGCGCGCGACCGGCACCGTGGTCGAGGTCGATCATCCGGCCCGCGGCAAGTATCTCTCGGTCGGCAACCCGATCAAGCTGTCGGACTCCCCGAGCGACGTGAAGCGCTCGCCGCTGCTCGGCGAGCATACCGACGAGATCCTGCGCGAGGTGCTCGGCTTCTCCGACCACCAGGTCGCCGAGATCCACGATTCCGGCGCGCTCGATCCGCCGCAGAAGCAGGCGGCGGAGTAAGCCTCGCACTCAAGCAGCACCACGAATGGCCGCGGGCAACCGCGGCCATTTTTGTTTGGAGCAAGAAGCTCCATCGGTTCGGCGGCGGCTCCACCTTTTCGAGCTAAAGCGCGATGAGACTGGGTCGAATCCTCAGCGCGCTTTGGCTCTTTGTTGGAGCATGATCTGCTCGGAAAACCGCTCCACACTTTTGCGGATGATGCTCTCACGTTTGCAATTTGCGCACGGACCGCCCGTGACGGGTGCGCAGAAATCCAGGAAACCGATCGGCAGCGGTCTCATCATCGTGATCGACGGCGAGATGTGGAGAATCTCACATCAGGCAGTGGCATCAGAGCGTAATCTTCCGGATGCGATTGAAAGTTCGGTTATTGACGGGAGGATACCATGAAGAAGGTCATTCTTGTTTCGATCGCAGTTGCGTCTCTCTCTACGGCGGCACTCGCCGATGCACGCGCCGCAGGACACCAGGCGCATCATCGCCATCTCGTGATGAGCACCGGCGTCAATCCTGCTCTGCTCAACGCCAATGCCAGCCTCAACGGCGACGGCAGTGACCACGCGATGCATATGCGGAACCTTCGCGATTCCGGCTACAACCCGA
>Ga0099824_1009481_pt1 | contig 11971 bp, 4 predicted proteins | sample SiratrowhiteBW_FD_76837 | JGI IMG/M metagenome (GOLD analysis project Ga0099824, IMG submission 76837) | Root nodule microbial communities of legume samples collected from California, USA - Siratro white BW | ecosystem: Host-associated > Plants > Roots > Nodule | place: USA: California... | reverse complement strand
TTTAGTTAAAGAAAAAAAAAAAAATATATGTTTTTTTTTTTTTTTTTATTTAAATTACATTATTTTTATAATAAATTGTTTTTTTTTTTTGTGGGGGGGGGGGGGGGGGGGGGCGCGCGCATTAATGCTTATATTGTTATTAAATATTTCATTTAATTATATGTATAGTTTTAGATAAATTGTAATTCTTAAAATAATTAATCAGGCAGATATTAACCAACTCTCAGGGCACTAATTCAAGAATTAAAAAAAATATTATTGTTACATATTAATGCATTCTCCATAATTGTTAGTGTCGTCCCCTATTGTTTAAACAAATGTTATTTAATTCTTTGACCAGTACTTTTATCAGAAGACTCTCAATAAATTTTACTGCTTTAACTATTTTTATTGGGTTCCATCAATTACTTATTTGTTCATAAAAAAATAACATAAGAATATCAATATTCTTATTATTGAAGTATATTTAATAGTGAATTGTAATAATCATTTTTTTTAACTGAAATGAAGTTATATTCTTTATATATATATATATTATATAATAGAATCAAAAAATTGGTTTTTAAACCAAATAGAATTAAATTGTATAGGTTTAACGTTTATCTCAAATGTTGAATTATTTAATATTTGATTAGTTCAGCCGATCAACTCTCTAGCTAAGCTAAAACTCCAGTGAGATTATAAATTTGCAGCGGCATTATCTTCACTTAAAAGATAATGTTCAAATTTAGTATTTACTTAAAATAATTTTATAAAATAAAATAAAGATAAGAAAATGTGATGTTTATCCTGATTTCATAACGTCTATAGCCAAACTTGGGTGCTGCTCACAATTGTTTTTGTTAATACTGATTCATGCTGGACATGTATTTTGTCCAGCTGTCTATATTTGATCTCAAATAATTCTTGAAATTTAGTTTCAAATTCAAAATGAATGAATATATAATACCTTGGACCGTTGACGACGTGTTGGTGTTTGCATACTTTTCCCTTTTATAGTTATCGATTAAGAGTCACTAGGGATTTCTTCTTCTTTGATCAGCACTCAACTGCCCCATATACTACAATTTTTCATATCAATCTAATTCACTTAATTTAAATAAGCCTCCATTACTCGTTTTCTAAATATGGTACACAACATAATATAGGATAAATTTTCATATTTTATCTCAATGAAATATTAATATTCGTATGACAACCTTTACCATTCCATCTCCATAGCTCATGAGTTGGCTCTAATTCATAATCCAATTCAGACATGCTTTTGGTAATTGCTTTAAGGACCAAGAGTTGCCATGTGTAATCTATTGCTTTTGTAACTTATCATTTAATATATGATATATGAGTTTATAAATAGGAGGTGTGAATAGACTCAATATAGATTGTTAATATTGAGTTTTGAATTGGGATTGAGATAATATTAATCTATAATGAGTTAAATTAGACTTGAAACGAAAAGAAAGACAAAATTGTTATCTTATTATACAAAAGGTATCAAATAGAGAAGAAAAAAAGTCTTTTATTTTATTAGCTAAAGTTAAAAATATATTATTATTTGTTCTACATTTGTTATCTTATTTTAAGATTACAATATTACTTCTCCTTCATCTTTCTCGTCATAAAGGCAGATACACAACAGTTTAGAAGATTAAATGTTTAATGTTTTTCTTATTTTATGAGTGGATTAGTGGGTATATTTTCTTATTTACATTTTAAGTTTTGAGTTGATCAAAGGGTTTGATGGTATCTTTAATAAGTATTAGCTTGTTTTTTTTTTTTTTATATATATAAATTTGATGTATTGGACTTTTTAGTATACTTTGAATTGAAATCTTAACATACAAATAAGTAAAACTTTGTGGAAATGCTCAATGTAGAGATTGAGGATAGTTGAGTTTAAACATGAAGGGAATTGGTTCAACTATATCGTTACACTAATCCAAACTTTACTATTCTGAAATTATAGTCATGTGTTTTTGAATTTGTAAATAAGATTTACTCAAGTAACCATTAGTCTGCATAACAACGCATAATAATTCAATCAATAACAAAATTATTTCTTTCATTGCCTTTCAATTTTTATAGGTTGGTGTGTAAGATTTTGTGAACATTTTATTTTAACATAATAAAAGATTTCGTAGTTGTCTTATTAAGATCTCACACAAATTAAGACACGGAAATACAAAAATATAAATAGTTTATCTCCTCACAAACACCAATGGATTCAATGCTCCATATCTAAATATTTGATATTATGCATGTTGCAATACGGAGATTATATATTAATTGGGTTACGATAGATGATTGACCATAATACTAAGGGGAATTTTTTAGAGTAAAGTAAGAACACATACTTAAATTTGAATTTAAATGATTCATACACTGCTCAAATTTTCTTGCAGACTTTGAAGTCTAATTACACGATTGTGTTATAAGTATAGTGGGTGAAAATGGTAATTATAAAAGAATGCTGCTATAGGAATAATTTGTAAATCATTGTGAAAAGTGTTAAGGGGAGCATATAAACCCAGAAGGCACAATTATAAAGCCTTATGGCCCCGTTACGAATTGGGGTCAGATTGTAATTTATGTTTGTAGAGGGTACGAACTGAAGGAATGCATCAGCCATAATCTGCCCGAGATGGGCCTGGGCCGGAGTCGAGAGGTGTAGCCCATCGGGCTGAAGAGGCAAACCATGAGCGTCCACAGTCCTCAGGTTGAGGAGGTCAGTGCCCAGTTGAGCTTGTCTCACTATCTCTATGTAAGGGCCTGATCCAGATGCCAAAGCTACCTAAAAAATCAGACACACAAAATTTGAACCAAACATAAAAGGAAGAACAATCACATTGACATGTTGCTTCTTGAATTTGGACACACAATATTTTTACTTCTTTTAATGTTTATAGTAACCTACTTACAAATACATAGCACAATGTTTTTAAATAAAATTAAACATTGATGTAATATGTTTTATAAATTCGTATGAATTAATGTTTCTAACAGCATAAGTATATGTGTGAAACTCCTGTAAACAGCAAGGAGTCTATATGTCATGTAATTATTGCTATAAAAAGAAAGAAAAAATGCTAACCAATATATAAAAATGGCAAAGACAAAGACACTTTACTATAGAGCTTAACATTTCAGTTAATTTATGTTGTATGTGTAAAGTAATTATGAAGGAAAAATTCAATATGCGTTTGTAAAGCAGTTAGAGGTGAAGGTAATCCATATAATCCATATATTAGCAAAGTCAAGTATAATTAAAAAGAACACTACAAATAAATTGAGAAGAAATACAAAAATAGTACTAATTAATGTGATATGAATTATTTAAGGAATAATGTTTCAATAAAAACATAACGTTTATTTAGTATAGTAATGGGATATTCTTTCTTTAAGTGAGGAAATTTCGTCAACGGATTCTTAATATATCATAACCCTTTTTAAATTAAAATAATTAAGCCAAGTGTGTGCTTATTTTAAAAATGGCCAGAATTAATGTCTATAAGATTAACTTTCAACTGTTAAACGCAATTGAAACATATATTTTAAATAAAATTTAGATATAAGTTTGACATTAAAAAATGTTTCTAAAGATTTTATTTTATTTTTTTTAAAAAAAGAGACCAAAACCCCAAAGACCTAAATTTTGGTTAGTAAATGGGAGTAGTTGACTGGTCATCATTGGTTGGAGTAAGTCCACATCATTCATGCAGAATGCCCATATTTTCCCATTACAACGACCCCAAAGTCTACATATTAAGTATACTTGCTTCACCTATGCCCATCTTATGTCTAAAGCAATCTTATGCCTAACAATTTATAGTCCAAATTATTTGAGCTACTCAACACAAGAAAATGCTGGATTTCTAAACTTATATATTAACTAAATAAATGTTCACCATGTTGTTAAACAATTTAAAAGGATAACAGTAGACACAGAAACTATAACTAAACATCAATATTTATAAAACTTTTTATAAACAAGGAAGATAAAAAAAATACGTGATAGAATAAAAAATATATTAAAAGGATTCTATTATATATGGGATATCCAAGATTTAAAACTAATAGAGCATATGGTTGGTATCCAAAGTTAACTAGAAAAGGAAGATTCCTCTATCCCAATCAGTAGCCAAAGGTATAATATTATGTAAGGCCAGTTCAGTTTTTTTCTATTTGTCCCGACATACGTAAACGCTGGTGGATGTTGCTTCACTACGAATTAAATGAGTTGATGAAAAAATACATACAGCAGCAACTACTTTGTCTTGAAAGCATGCAATCAACTAACAGAAGGCGAAAGTAAACCAAATCTACCAAAATTAATGAAAATGTGAAGCAGTTTGAAGAAATAATCGAAAAAGAAAACCTGGACAATAGGAAGCAACGGAAACTGAAGATCATCACGAACATCGGAGAAGAACTTGTGGAGTCTTCGTTGGTACAATTGTGCATCGTGAAGATTCACCGTATCGGTTTCCCCTTGGTACCAAAGCAAGGCACGAATGGTGCCACCGTCACGCAGCGATGCCTTCGCACGCTTTATCATCTCACTGTAAAGCTCTTTTCCTCGTTCCCACTCGCTTATGATGGTGCCGCCAATCGCGCAAGGGACCAGACCGATTACACCGAATTCTGGGTGTTTTTCCAACACCCAGTTCGCGAATGCCATTCCTGGGCCCACCCCGTTGGTCTTCTTGTAATCGATGTCCGCGTGGAGGGGCTCACGCGCCTCCACCCACGTTAGGTGCGCGTCCAGCTTCCAAATGGAGGGGTTTGGTCGGGACTGGGGTGGAACGACGCCGTCCCATGTTGTGACCCCCGTGGCCGTGTCGTTGACTACGCCGCCCCGACCCGCCATGTTGCTTTGACCCGCTAATATGAATATGTTCCTATCGTAGGCTTGAGGCCTCACTGCCCATGCTTGAATGAGGCATAGCAACAACAGCGAGAATGGGAAGGAAGGCATGTTCTCTGATGGAGCACCTCTTTCTCTACCTTTACAACGCTATATTTATAATGCTTCCCACTTCCTCTTCACACTTCATCTGTCACTGGTTATTATTTAATAATTTATATTATTTCATTATATAAATAATTTAATAACAATGTGAAACGACCGAGGCGACCAAAAAAACAAAAACGTGAAACGACCGCGTCTAAGTCTTGGATGCGTCCCTTAAACGTCGATAATGCCGTTACACATCATTCTGGCGGACACAAGAATGTAATAATGAGTATACTAGGTTAGCAATATTCTTTTTAAGTACCAAGGGATCCAAGCTCTGGTCGCTTTAACAAGTAGGAGCTGGTAACATTGTGATATCTCAGTGTTAGGGGCATTAAGAAGGGGAGGTTTTGCTGTTACCCCAAATTCGAAATATGAGTGTCAAAGAGAAATATAAGAAAAAAATTAATAGATATGAAAGATGTGATAAAAAAACTAACAATATTAATAAAATGAGATATAATGACCTTTGAAAAGTCACATGTTGATGGATATTATCTCGTTGTAGGCTTGGTTCAGAAGTTACAAAGTTATTTCCATCAATCTCACATTGTGTTTTGTCAATAAAAAAAATTGACAAATGTAAAAAAAGTCATTCTATTTTCAAGAAGATATGTATCTATCCGACTAATTGTACTAGATTCAATATTTACTCTTAATTAATTAAATATATTTTATGGATTAATTAGACATTAAATGTCTTATTATTGAATTTTATAACTGCTATTTAGTATCAATAATAATTACTAAGTCTAAAAAAAACATATAAATATGGATTAACTAGGAAGTCCTTAGTTAATATTTTTACTCTTTTATTTGTTATTATATTCCTAAAATATTTTCAGTGACTTAAATGTTAAAAAGAATTATAGATGAATCTCTTTCAGTTAATTTTTTGTATGGATCGACTCCTATAAAAATTATCTCTAATCATTTCAAGCTCAGCTTTGGACTAAAATAAAAAATTATATCATTAAATAGTTTTATAAAAAAAATATTATTTATATAATGATTATGATGTAAACGATGTCAAAGAGATTGAAAAAAAAAATTCTAGTTCACATGTAAATTATTTGAATACAGAATTATATTGGAATTTTTTTCCAATGTGTCAATGTCGCTCATTAATTAGTAAGATTGAAAGAATTGGGATAGGAGCAGTGACCCACTTTTGCCTTGTTTAATTTGAGCAAAAAAAATACTAAATAAAAGTATAATTATATTTTATAAGACGCACTTTATGTTATTTAATATGACAAAAATGTGAAAAGAGAGTAAATTTTTATTTAATATATAATCACACTTTTTATTAATGCTATATAAGAATATTTTTATTTTTAAGATTTCATTTTTATTTTTTCTTTAATGACAAGAAGTTATAAAGCCTTATTTAATGATATATTATTAAAATGAAGATTTTAAACTAATGGCTTTATGTATGAGTCATACACTGAAGATGCCGTAAGAGTATCTTAGAGCATATGTAAAACAAAATATGCTGCTTTCTTTATTTAAGAAAATAAAAAAGTGATAAATATAATTACTTTATTAAATATGATCAAATGATAAAGAATTATAAGAATTATAAGAACATGTGATAAAAAATTATAAGAACATGATGTGTTGTCTCACCCAATAAGATTTAATAAACATCTAGTAATGGTGCACACTACAAAAGATTTACTAGTTTGTCAGAAAAAATTAGCAAGAGAAAATATTTCTCATTATTTTTCTTACCAATTGACAAGGCAAACAATAAAATAATTTTATAAATACTCAGGAATTAACTAGCTATGATTTAACAGATGTATACATGTGTTACTTTTCCATCTCAAAATTTAAATATTTTTAACTAAAAGATAATTCATCGTTAATCCTGACTAATAATTATATAATAGAAAAAAAGGAAAAGTTATGTTATTTCCAATAATATATTAAATAGGAATGTAAATTATTAAAAAAAATATTTCCCTTGATATTACTAAATAGTTATTAGAAAAATAATTAACTGGTATTTTGAACTAAAAGAAGTTTGGCTAGGAATTGAAATTAATGAGCTGTTAATTATCATATGTTAAGTTGTGCTCGATATATTTTATTATTTCATAATTTAATAATTTTTTAATTATAAATATACTTATTTATGAATTACATAATTTAATTAGTAGATCATTTTAAAAAATATAAATATATATTTAACTAAAATATTATTATTTTCTTTTCCAATCTGAACTTCACCAACGATTTTCAATTTTTTTATTAATTAAATTTAACATCAAAATTATTAATTAATTTAGATTACTAACAATTTTTTTTATATTTTACTATCATATGTCTCATTGCTCTAAATCAATACAATTAGGTTTAGCTAAATATTTCAAATACTTATAAATTTTGTGAACCGCATTTGTTATCATTACATCTATAATTGGAGTCCATTAATCTTATCCATTAAATTTAATTTTTCAAAATTAAACAATTTTTTTTATTTTAATACATATAAATATTCATATACCAATTTACTTTTAAAATTTTATTTTATTAAAAATAATTAAAATTTACTGAGACTCTACAATTTTTTCATATTATAATTTATTTATAGAATTCTAAATATTAAAAAAATAGTTCATAATATAGTATAAATAAAAATAAATTATATGTGATTATTTTACTTATAAAAATATTAAATAATTTATTTAATCAAAATATAAACTTAAAAAAATAACATAATTTTTTTCTTAATTTTTATTTTTTACTGAATTAATTATATTTGTTTTTCTACGTTTTTCATGAAATTTAATTTAATTTTTCCCGCTTCACCCTTTTTTCTTCCCTCAAAAGTTTCTGAAAACAAATAATTCCTAAAAAAATATTCTGGTCATGTTACTTTAACGGTATTTTTAAAGGAAATAGTGGACAAGATGTTTTGCTTTTGTTTAGGTATTTATAATGCTTATATGTGAAAATTGTGATGTCACTTTTATTATTAAAAATTATTATGCTGGTAGTTATAAAAGAGTATGGTTTCTATTTTGGGATAAGTTTATTATTTTCATCTTGTTATTCTTTTTATTTTTACGGTATGTTTGGATTCAAAACGTGAATTTATTGAGACGGATTAAATGAAAGGAATGTTAAAAAAATAAAAAAATATTATTTAAAGAGAAAAATAAGAAAAAAAATTTATTGTGAATTTTATTTTCTTCAAGCAAAGATTTATGCCGATTTAAAGAAATAAATAATTTTAATATTTTTATATAATTTATTTGATTATTAATATATTAATATTTATAATAATAAAATACATATAATTAATTATATAATATAATAATAATATTTATTAATAATATTAGTTTTTAATGGAATTATACAAACAATAATAAAATAAAAATTATAATAATAATCAAAACAAATTTATAAAAGTAATAATTTAATTATATAACATACCATAATAATATTAATAATTACAAAAATAATAATAAATTTAATAAAACAAAAAATAATAATAATAATAAAATATTAATAAAAACAAATAAATATTAATAATATTTTTTAAAATAATAATAAAAATTAAATATTAATATTAAATATAATAATAAAATCATAAATAGTAATTATGATAATAAAAGTAGTTAAATATAATTTTTTTATTTAAAAATAGGTCAAACCGTATGTGCCTATTAACTTTTATTTAAAAATTAATTCATAATAACTTCATTCGTTCACTCGTGAAATAATAATAATAATAATAATAATAATAATAATAATAATAATAATAATAATAATAATAATAATAATAATAATAATAATAATTTGTTAAGATTATTAAAACTAATTTTATATTTATCAAGTATTATGAATAATATTATGAATAACAACTTGGAGGTCAAATGAAATATTTAAATGTAGTTGTTTAAAAAATAATATAAAAAATTAACAATTTTCTTAATTAATTCTTATATAATTTTAACTACTTGTTATAGATTTATTATATTATTCAACAAATTCTTTCTAGATTATATATTTATTTTAGTTAAATTATAATAATTTATTTTATATTTATTTGAGATAGATATTTTTCAATATATTATTGATAATTATATTATTATAAAGATAGATTGGAATAATACTTATGATTAGAGTTACCAAACTAAAAACTAGATATTATGGTACACATAGGAAGATAAATACGTGAAAAAAAGATACTGTTTATTATTGTCGTAATCTTTAATATAGGAAAAATTAGTTTTCTATTAAATTCATATTATGATGCCAATATGTTAGTATATATTTAGTTTTAGTGGATTTGAAGTAAATATAGTTTTGTCATTAAACTAGTTCTATGATATTTATAGCTTTCTAATTAAGGATCACAAGCGTCTAGAGGATATGACAGTAAGATTTTATATTTAAAGGCTTTATGTAGAGAATAATGACAAGCGTGTTTCTATGAAACTTAAACTGCCAAGAAATACTATAAGAGCTTAATTAATAGAAGAACTTATCTTAGAAAATTAATAATTTTAGCCCTTATTTGAAAAAAAAACCAATTATTCGTACTTATCAATCATATTTATTTTCATGTAACAAGTTAGGTATTTATTAGAGTCACAAACAGTTATGGGAAACCTTCGAAAGCCCCTAACATCTAGGAACAAGTGGAAGTTATCCGTTAGTTGAGTTGGCTAGGATTTGGTCCTCCAAAAACGTGCATCACAAAGTAGGGTTGGCACAGTGAGAGATAAGAGTGCTTGATTTGAAAATTTGTTGGGGGACTCAACGGCAGTCATAATGGGCGCGCCCAGAGCGTGAGCGAGGGACCCATACATACGTGTAACAACCACAATATCCCATTGGACAGGTGTCAGTTTGACAGCTGTTGCTAGTAACTACCTCGTCAGGATAAACACACCCCTACTAACTGCTGTAACCGGTTCCACAACTCATCCTTATCACTTTCGCATTTTTCCTTCTTCTCCCATCTCTCTCTATATATCCCCTTCCCCTCGCTCTGCCAACCTCCTTTGTTCGCTTCCCATAATTTTTGTACTTATTCATTATTATAGTAATTTAGAGTTGATTTTTTTTTTTAATTCTATGGCTTCGACGAAGGACATGGATCGGATAAAAGGGTCATGGAGTCCGGAAGAAGACGCAGCCTTGCGGAGGTTGGTTCAGACTTACGGGCCCAGAAACTGGTCCCTCATAAGCAAATCCATTCCGGGTCGGTCTGGGAAATCGTGCCGGTTGCGGTGGTGCAATCAGTTGTCGCCCGAGGTTCAGCACCGCCCTTTCACGGCGGAGGAAGACGAAACGATCGCGAAGGCGCACGCCAGGTTCGGAAACAAGTGGGCCACCATCGCTCGCTTCCTCAACGGCCGCACCGACAACGCCATCAAGAACCATTGGAATTCCACACTAAAGAGGAAATGCACCGAACCTCCCTCCGACCCTCGGCATCTGAAAAGAGTTGTCAGAGGTTCGAATAGCCCATCTGGATCCGATTTGAGCGATTTGAGTTTACCCGCTACGTCTCCGACCCCTATTTACCAACCTCTTGGTGGGAGCAACCTCGTGTCCTCTACCCGGCTTGCGGAAACTGCGTCTTCTTCCGCAACCACATTATTGAGTCTGTCCCTGCCTGGATCCAATTCGTGTCTTGGAGCTAGCAATGGGCCTGGGAATGGGTCGAAGGAGGAGCCCAGTTGCGAGCGGAGGCAAGAGTTGAGGGTTGGTTCGGAGTTCTTGAAGGTGATGCAAGATATGATACGAGTGGAAGTGAGGAATTACATGTCTGGATTGGAACGTAATGCCATGGAGAGTTGGAGCAATTTTAGTTAAGTAAAATGATTTTTATTTTTAGTTGTTTAGATTTTGTTTCTTTTGATAAATGAAGAGGAGAAATAGAGTTATATATAAGAAGACAGGATCCCAATGTGATAATTTTTATCTAAAATAGGCTAATGAACATAACAATTTTATATTAACTTTTTTGTTATAGGATTAATTCCATTAATAATTAACTATATTTCACACAAAAATATCAATTGAACAATTTTATTGATAAAATAATAATAATAATAATAATTTATTAAGATTATTAAAACTAATTTTATATTTATCAAATATCATGAATAAAAAATTAATTTTTTAATTAAATAATTAATATTTGAATATTTAGTTAAATATTATTTAAAAAACTTTAAATTAAATCATTACTATTTGAATATTCACTTGGACACTGTTTTGGAAGATTCGTGATGGTTTTGTCCGGGAAAACTGAAATACTATCATATGCATTATTTGATTTAATAGTTATTTATACAATTGTTAAAAAGTTTATAAACTAAATCCATTAAACTGAAATATTATCATATGTATTTTTTGATTTAATAGTTACTTATACAATTGTTAAGAAGTTTATAAACTGAATCCATTTTATTTGTTGTGAAAGTTAACAAACATTTTATTTGTTGTGAAAGTTAACAAACATTTTATTTGTTGTGAAAGTTAACAAAAGCTGGCTAATACTTATATCATTTTATTTGTTGTGAAGGTTAACAAACAGTTTTGAATGATAGTTAAAAACAATTCAAAAAATTTAAAAATAAATATTTACTTATAAATTTGATTAAAAATAAAAATAAATCACAAACTAAGTATTAAAGTATTAATGAAATAAAAAAAATTAAGAACACCATTTCTTTAGGAAAAGAAAACACATAACATATCATTATCACACAATAAAAATGTATTCGCTAACTTTTTTCTCTTCATATATGTAGATTGAGTTTCATATTTAACAAATTACAATATATATATATATATATATATATATATATATATATATATATATATATATATATATATATATTTAAACACATAACAAACAATTGTAACAAAAAAAAAAAAAAAAAAACAGAATATAAATCATATAAATAAAAAAAAATATAAAAC
>Ga0099824_1009469_pt1 | contig 11991 bp, 7 predicted proteins | sample SiratrowhiteBW_FD_76837 | JGI IMG/M metagenome (GOLD analysis project Ga0099824, IMG submission 76837) | Root nodule microbial communities of legume samples collected from California, USA - Siratro white BW | ecosystem: Host-associated > Plants > Roots > Nodule | place: USA: California... | reverse complement strand
TTTTTTTTTTTTTATATATATATATATATATATATATATATATATATATATATATATATATATATATATTTCTACATTATTAATTTTTTAAATATTTATTTTCCAAAGAATTATTTTTTACATCAAGATTTTTCCATCCTTTCCTTTATTTTAAATATAAAATAAAAAATAAATCCAACTCGAAATTTGATTACCCAAATTTGTACCAATCAACGTTCAAAATTCGACTTACCAAAAATCAAATTTTGAATATGTGAAGTGAACCGTACTAGTTATGTAAATATTTGGCAGAACGTGACTTTTTACGAAGCATTTAGAGTTATTTTAAAAATTTTATGATTTAAAAATTATAAGAAAATGAAATGTTTTGGGAAAATTTATTTATTTTTAATTACAAAAACATATTTCTAATTGAAAAGTTCGTAAGAAATGCTTCAACTAAAAGCTGACGTGAAGTTTCAGTGACATATGATTAATATATTGTTGCACTACTTAGGGGTGTGGTATTAATCGTTTATCAAATTAAACTCACTATATATCAATTATTCATTATACATAATTTTATATCTTCCAAAATGCTTAAATTATAATTGCATAAAACGATTAAAATATGTTTAATGGAAAATCGGATTACTGAATAAAAATACACACCTATAAGGTCGGGACCTAGTTGTAGAGATTTCGACAAGTAAGTTGGTCATACTTAATGTGTGATTGTTAGTTTCACCAGATTTGTGTTCATGTATGCTACTTTAAGCAGAATTTTTCAAGGGCAGAAAATTAATTTGGAGATTTCGAGTTGAATATGATAGCTGAAGCTGACCTCTAAACATTAGTAAAACAAGTCCCATTAGTACTAATCATCTAATTAATTCAAAAACGAACAAATTTTAATAATTGTTACTTTATAAAATCCAATTTCATACCTAAATCACTTTTAGAAGACCATAGGAGATGTGTCATGATGTCATATTGGTCTAGTGCTAGTTGAGTCTTTGTTATTATAATTTGTTTAGTGTAATTAATACTGTAAATATACATCACTACTATAGAATCAAATTCCACAACTTCTCTAAATTAAAAACAAAATTTTAAATAAATCATATAAAAAATTTATGTCAATTAATTTATGCTGAAGTTAATTATAACTAAGTTTATTTGTTTTCTTTTGTTTTAGAACTTTTAATAAAGAACTAACCCAAAACATGATTCAATTCTTCAAATAAAACGCTAATTAGTATATCAAATGTTAATATAAAAAATAATTTTTCTTATCAATAAGTTGACAGTGGTTTGACAACTTGTGGACAAAAATTAAATTATCTTTTTAAGTAAATAGACTTTCTCGTATTGAACTCTAATTGTTAAATATAACATTGTATTTGTTTTCAGCCAAAATCTTTTGCTATACTCACAAGTAGTATCATTTAAAATAATTTACTTTTTTTAAAGTGAAGAAGTAATATATCTTTATATAGTAATTAATGTTACAATATTATGTGAAAGAATTGAAATGTGAAAGGTAAATAATTATAAAAAAACATATATGACTATAAAAGTAAATTAAAATTATCCTCAAAATATTAGTGTAGATAGAATTGTGAAAGTAATATTTAGACTCTCTTTTATTCTTTTCACTAGTGAAAATTTATTTTTGATGGAGGACCATATGAGAGATTATATGTTGGACCAATCACCAAAAAGATGGTCAAGAAAATGGAGGAAAAAGGTTTTGAGAAGACTTCTTTTGTGGAAAGTGATTTATTAAAAATCTTCTTTCTTCAAATACTTTATTCAAATTGTATAAAGCAGTATATGATTTATTTGAGCCTTGTATTTTTGGAACAAATTAACATAGAAATTTAAATTTTGAGCCTTGTATTTTGGCTAAAAAGTAGACTAGTTTGTCTTAAAACTTGGAGTTAAAAGTCTTGACTCTAAGAGATATAAAAAGGTTGTTTGCTAAGGCTTGTGTGACACTTACTTAAGGCTTGTGTGGCACCAACTTAGGGCTTGTGTGGCGCCTATCTGTAATCTTAGGTAGCGCCTCCTATGCATATTTTCCATGTCACTTGCCACATCTCCTCCTATGTGTGGAGAGGATTCTCTCCAATCCTCATTTGACATGTGTTAGCTGCTCATTGGAGAGGCTTGGATGTCCTATGCACTATATATAGGGACCTTGTATACATCGTTTTTTAGCTTTCAATGAATAAGAATTATAGTGCTGTGAAAGTAGCCTCTTCTTGTTCTAGAACTTTCTTTAGAGAAGTCTTCATTCTCAAGACTCTAATCTAGCGTCCTCCTAAGAGTGTTAGACTAACCTCACACTATCTTCACTCGAAATTCCATTTCACACCTCCAAACATCAACTCCAAACCAATTATTCCGCTGCATCCTTCTCAATTCACGTGGAAACATCAAACTTCCAAGGTAGAACCAAAGTGATGCATGTAATGGAGCAAGGAATTGCATCATTTGGCATCAAAACTTAGGTTGTTCAAAAAGATAAGTTCCTTCTTCCAATTTTTTTCTTCAAATTGTATCGTATTCATGTTATCCTTACTTGTCTTGACCATTTTCATCATTTAAAACGATTTTTATTGAATTTAATTAGCTCAAATACATTGTTCTACCTTGAACCATCCAAAAATTGCCTTAACTAAGACTATTTTGTCGTATCGCCACTTGTTGTTGAATGTTCTTGAGTTGTTGTTGATTTTGTTTGGTCAAATCCTTTTATTTTTAGTTATTTTACAAATTATAATTTTTTATTGTCATGTTCTAAGTCACGTACTTTCAAATATATCATAAATTCCATGTTTAGAAACTAGTTCATGAGGTGTTTGTTGAAATTTGTGTACTGTGTCTATTAAGTGTTTGATAAAATTACTTGAGTAATATGAATTTATGGTAAGTTATGTGTGCTTTTCCTTTTATGTTTTTAAGTTCTTTAGCTTGTTATCAGATCATTAACAAGCTCCTTAGGGTTATGTTTCTATTATGTCTTGATTTTATGTTCAAATCCGTTGGAATCCTATAGGTATCAATTCCTTAAAGTTGTTTTGTAAACTATACTGGTTTGGAAAATTTATTGCGAACAGTATAATATCATTTTCATGTGAAAGTTTTTATGTGAACCCCTTAAGATGTTACAAATATATGATTGTAAAATCACATCCAAATTCGCAATAAAAAAAATGAAAACTCGCAAAAGTATGGATGTTATGTGCTTAAAATAGGGTCCTCTAATTGCTTTGTGCTTTACAATTGTTCTAAATTTTCCAGTGTTTTTTTTTTTGTAAAACTTTGTTGTGCCTTGCTTCTATATTGTGTTCTTGAGTTCCAAAAAAAAAAACATCAAGGGTCAAATACTTTGTAGAAAAACTTTGATAAATAAAACAGTCACTGTTGCTAGTGATTCTAGAACTCTGTTTTTTGTTTTGTAATGTATTCTAGAATCATTCGTTGGTTTCTTTGTTGTGTCCCTAATGTTTTTCATAGCTTTAATTTATTGTTTTGTTTCTTTTAAAATTCTCTTTCAGTTTTGTCACATATAAAATTCTCTTGAGTTTAGTAATTTTAAATTGAGTTTTTCTTGATTTTAAATTTCCTGACCTCTTGAGATGGAAGAACTCTTTGGCTTGCAAATTTGTGTAGATGATTATCTAACATTCTTAGGTAGTATCTTGGAGGAAGAAGAGTTTGTTAAGGGAGATTCCTCTTTGGAGAGTCTAAACAAGTGGAAGGCTTAAGACAGAAGTGAGGAACAATAGACTGAAAAGTAAGAGCAAAAGTGAATGCACATTTTGTAAATTTGTCACAAAATTTTGAAGTTTTTTTTAATTTTATTCAAATTGTAAAGTTTGTTTGCTATTTTTTGTGTTGGGAAAATGTATTAAAAGTAATCTCAACTTGAACTTTGTAATGGTGAGCGTTTACAAAGTGAAAGTGTGTTAAGTGGCTCCAAGTGTCACTTGCACTTTTACATAGGTACATGTAGTTTACTTGCTTTTCCTATTTTTCTTACTTTTCTTAACTCCCCTTGACAACTAGGATCTAAAGCCAACGACGCCTAAACATTGGTAGACCTTCCTTTGGTCTTTAGGTTCACTAGAGCACACACTATGTAAAAAAAAATTGTTTTAAAGTTTCTTTTGAGAGATGATGTGGAAGAGGACCGGGAAAAACTCTAAACCTTTCATTTAATTTCATGTTACGAACTTTTCACCAAAAACATAAAAATTTCATTTGCGAAACGTCTTTCCTCATTCAATCTTTTGTTGATTTTTCAAAAGTCTCTTGTGAAAACCTTTTCGAAACAAAATATGAGTAATCACGCTTCCTCTAGTGTTCAAGCAGGTATGAGAAAAATAAGGGATACTAGGTGAGAGAGGAGTTGACAAAGACAAAAAGAGAAATTTCTGAAATAAAAGAAAATGAAAAAAGAATGAGGAAGGCCATGGAAGAAATGATGGCGAATAAAGAAGAAAAACATAGTGAGGGGTCAAGGAGAAGAGAGAATATGAAGATTTCCCTTCACATGAAGAGTTTTTAGAGAGTAGCCATCATAATCAAGAACTTTATCAACCTTCCCCTAGACAACATAGGTCTAGGCATCATCATCACAGGGAGTTGAAAGTTTACCTTCCCCCTTTCTTTAGAAAATATAGCGTAGATGAATATTTAGATTGGGAAATGAAGGTCGAATAGTTGTTTGAGTGTTACCATGTGAATGACGATAGATGATTATCCCTAGCTACTTTTAGTTTCAAGGAGCAATCACGTACTAGAGGACAACTCTGGTGAAATATAATCAACTTCACTGTCATCCCCAGATTCAATATTGGAATAAATTGAGATCAGCCCTACGAGAGCAGCATGTACCCTCGTTCTATGATAGAGAGTTGATAGGCAGGCTCCACTGACAACAAAAGGATATGATAGTAGAGGAGTATAGGCAGAAAATGAAGTTCTTAATGATAAAGGCAAGGATACAAGAGGAGTCCAGAATGACTATTACTTGTTTCCAAAGTTGTCTCCGATATGAAATTTGGGATAGGGTAGAGTTGTTACCCTAAATGATCAAAATGATTTTGCACATATGTGTATAAAGGTATAGCAATAGCTCAAAAGGAAGACAAGCTCTAAGAAAGAATACTCTAGCATGTCTTCATCATCCCACAACGATTACAAGATGGAAGGTTACCCCTTCAAATTAGAGAGACCACCTGAAAAAAGAATAATAAAAATACAAAGAAAAAGAAAAATATAGAAAAGAATCTGCTGACTCAAGACGGAGGGATGTCCAATGCTCTAGATGTCCAAGGAGAGGACACTATTCTTCTGAGTGCCTGAAGAAGGGAACTATCTTTGCACATGAGGATGATACTGAGAGTTCACATAATTCCTCTCTTCTTCCAGTAAAGATGAAACTTCTAAGTCTGAGGAAGAAATACAACCTTGTAAGGGTAACCTGCTTATGGTGAGGAGGCTGTTAGAAACTCAACCTATTGACCTAGAACAAACTCAATGAGGAAACCTTTCCCACATTCACTGTAAAATTTTTGAAAATGTTTGTTTTGTGTTTGTGGATAGTGGCTCTTATTGTAACTGTTATAGTTCTAGGCTAGTTGATAAGTTGTCTTTAACTATTAAACCCCGTCCAAAACATTATAAACTTCAGTGGATTAATAATGATGGAGGTATAGTAGTTAAAGACCAAGTTAGTGTGAAAATCTTTATTGGAAAGTATGAAGAACAAGTGATTTGTGACGTAGTACCAATTGAAGTTAGAGACATTTTACTTGGTCGTCCGTGGAATTTGATAAATAAACTTTACATCACGGCCTTACCAATAAGATTAGTTTCCTCTATGAGGGAAAGAAAACTATTCTTTATCCTCTTACACCTCAACACGTAAGACAGAACCAAGCCATTTTAAAATGAAAAATAGAAAATGAAAAGAAAGAAGAAGAAAAAAGTTAGTTCAAAACCTTTCTCTTGCAAATAAAATAAAAAATAGAGAAGTGAGTAAGTCTGGAGCCCCTTGTCTTCTCCAATAGTATTGTTTCCCAAACATCTTTAAAAGCTAAGAATAAAATAAAAGTTCTTCTGAGGGAACAACCTTTCTTTCTTCTTTACTATAAAGAGACACTTATTGCCAATAGTAGTGAACTTGATTTTGTACCTAATGGGGTTCAAATTCTTTTACAAGAATTTGATGATATATTTCGTAAAGAGGTTCCAAGTGGTTTGCCACTTCTAAGGGGAATAAAGCATCAGATTGATTTAGTTCCTGGAGCTACTCTACCCAATTGGTCTGCTTATAGAACCAACCCCAAAGAAACAAAGGAAATTGAGAACACAAGTTGATGAATTTGTAAAGAAGGGTTGGGTTCGGAAGAGTCTCAGTCCTTTTGCAGTTCCCATGTTGTTGGTCCCCAAGAAAGACAAGTCTTGGAGAATGTGTATAGATTGTCAGGCCATCAACAACATCACTATAAAATATAGGCACCAACTCCCTAGGTTAGATGATATGTAGGATGAATTGCATAGGGCAAACCTATTTTCTAAAATTGATCTTAAAAGCGGTTATCATCAAATCAGAATTAAAGAAGGAGACGAATAGAATACTACTTTTAAGACCAAGTTTGGACTGTATGAGCGGTTCGTCATGCCTTTTGATTTGACCAACACCCCTAACACTTTTAAGAGATTGATGACTCCTGTACTTAGGGATTGCATTGGCCATTTTGTTATTGTTTATTTTGATGACATTTTAATCTATAGTCAAAGTTTGAATTACCACCTTGGTCATCTCAAACAAGTTTTATTTATTTTAAAAAAGAATAATCTTTTTACCAACCTTGAAAAATACACTTTTTGTAAAGAAAACATTATATTTTTTAGCTTCATGGTTGGAAAAAATGGGGTTCATGTCGATCTTGAGAAAATAAAGGTCATTCAACATTGGTCTACCCCTAAGACCGTAAGAGAAGCCAGGAGCTTTCATGGCTTAGCCAGTTTTTACCAAAGATTTGTTCAAGATTTCTCTATGATAGCATCTCCTCTTAACAAACATGTTAAGAAGGACATTACTTTGTTTGGGTGACAAACAACAAAAAAGCTTTTGAAACTCTTAAATATAAATTAACCCACACACCTGTTCTAGTTCTTCCTGATTTTGCTAAAACTTTTTAACTAGAATTTGATGTCTCTAGGGTTGACATAGGTGTTGTGTTACTTCAAAGTGGACACCTCACAACTTATTTTAGTGAAAAACTGAAAAGAGCCACTTTGAATTATCCCACCTATGACAAAGAGCTTTATGCTCTCATCTGTGCCGTCTATACATAGGAACATTATTTAGTGACTAAGGAATTTGTTATTCATACTAATCATGAGGCACTAAAATGCATAAGAAGGCACGGTAAGTTAAATAAAGGAAATGCAAAAATGGGTGGAGTATTTAGAGTAATTTCCTTATATTGTTAAACACAAATTGGGAAAGAAAAATGTGGTTGTGGATGCTTTACCTAGACGACATACATTATTAGTTTCTCTTGATGCTCAAATTCTTGGGTTTGACAACAAAAAGGAATTGTATGAGCATGATCGTTATTTTTCATCCATTTTTGTATCTTGTAGCAAGAAACCTTTTGATAGATTCTATTTCTTTTAGGAGTATCTTTTTAATAAAGGAACACTTTGTATATCCCAAGGATTTATCAGAAAGTTTCTTCTGCAAAAAAGTTATGAAGGAGGACTCATGGATCATTTGGGGTAGATAAAACCCTAAGCATGCTAAAGAATAAATTTTATTATCCTCACATGAAAGTTGATGTTCAGAGGTATTGTAGTAAATGTTTAGTTTGTTTTCAAGCTATGTCTAAATTGATGTCTCATGGACTTTACACCTCTTGCTTATAGCCAAAGCCCCTTGGGAAGATGTTAGCATGGATTTTATCTTAGGGCTTCCCCAAACTCAAAAGGGTCATGATTCTATTTTTGTGGTAGTTAATCGTTTTAGTAAGATGACTCACTTCATTCCTTACCATAAAGTAGATGATGTTGGCACCATCTCTCGACTATTCTTTAGAGAAGTTGTCAAATTGCATGGTTTGCCTGCATTATAGTGTCTGATAAAGAAGTTAATTTCCTCAACCAAACTTTGAAAACTTTGTGGGCTAGGCTAGGAACTCAACTGGCATTTTATACTACATGTCATCCTAGATTGATGGACAGACTAAAGTAGTAAATTGATCCCTGTCTACTCTTTTAAGGGTGTTCATTAAGGATAACTAGAAGTTGTGGGATGAATATACCCTCATGTAGAATTTGCATATAATCGGGTGGTTTATCAAACTACTAATCTTTCTCCATTTGAGGTTGTTTACGGATTTCAACCTCTCACTCCTCTTAACATACTACCTCTTCCTGATAGTTCTTCCTTATTTTACAAAAAAGGAATATTCAGAGCAGAGTTTGTTAAGAAGTTTCATGAGAAGATTAAGGAACGAATTGAAAAACAAACTAAAAAACATGTTGAATACAACAACAAAAGGAGAAAGGAAATTAATTTTTAGAAAGGGGAGTTAGTATGGGTGCATTTGCAAAAAGATATATTTCCTTCTTTGAGAAAATTCAAACTAACTCCCAAAGGAAATTTCCTCTGCAAAATTAATGATAATGCATACTTATTGGAACTCTAGAGGATTATGGAGTAAGTCTTGTGTATAATGTTTGTGATCTAACTCCTTTTACAGGACTGAGTACTGATGATCTGAGGATAGATCATTTTTAAGAGGGAGGGTATGATGGAGGACAATCTAAAGAACCACATGTTAGACCAAGCACAAGAAGGATGACCAAGATAATGGAAGAGGAAGAAGGTTTCCAGAAGACTTTTCTTTTATTGAAAGTGATTTATTAAAAAACTTTCTTCTTCAAATACTCTATACATATTGTATGGAGTACTGTAGGATTTATCTGGGTCTTGTATTTTGGGCCAAAGTAGCATAGGAATTTAATTTTGAGCCTTGTATTTGGCCAAAAAGTAGACTAGTTTGTCTTGAAACTTGGAGCTAAAATCTCTAACCCTAAGAGAGATAAGGAGAGTGTTTGCTAGGGCTTGTGTGGCGCCTACTTAAGCCTTGTGTGGTGCCTATGTATAAGCTTATGTGGCGCCTCCTATGCATGTTTTCCATGTCACTTGCCACATGTCATCCAATGTATAGAGAGGATTCTCTCCAATCCTAGTTTGGCGTGTGTCAACTCCTCATTAAAGAGGCTTGGATGTCCCATGCACTATATATAGGGACCTTGTATACATCATTTTTCAGCTTTGAATGAATAAGAATTATAGTGTTACCAGAACAATTTCTTCTTATTTTAGAGCTCTCCTTAGAAAAGTCTTCATTCTCAAAACTTTAATCTAACCTCCTCCTAAGTGTGTTAGCCTAACCTTACACTATCTTTAACTCCAAATTCCATTTTACACGTCCAGACATCAACTCCAAACCAATATTTCCACTCCATCCTCTTCAATTCACGTGGAAACATCAAACCTCCAAAAAAGACGCAAAATGACGTATGCAAGTAAACTAGTTTGAGCCTTGTATATATATATATATATATACATATATAATTTTAAAACATTACGAATCTGGAATACTTGAGAAACATTTTTATTCCAAATTTTGGAAGCAATACTTTTCTTGTTTAATTTAACCTTCATATTTAATACAATAAGGAGTTTGAAAATATTTAATAGTGTAAAAAAATATTGGTATTGAAGACATCATTTTTATTCTGAATTGTAAATGATAGCTTCGAAATTACCATATAAATGACAAATGTTACAATCAAATGTAAAAGTTAGTGATTGTCTTATTGCATGAAATGAACTGAAATTACATAAGAAAATGTTTACATATACCCATAATCTACATATCTATTATGGAGTAACGTAAATATTTTCAAGTCTAGGTAGGTATTCAAATGGCATGTCTAGGTAGGTATTCAAATGGCATGTATTAAGAATTGTTTGGCTGACATAATTGGAGAATAGTGTTATTGGTGTTTATTGGAAAGATATGGTTGCACGTACTATTACAGAATATTGAGGCTAACCTTGACTTTAGAATTAAATTGTTTAAAGCTCGTAAGCAATTCTTATGGCAAAAGCAAAATAGGAAGTTTTTAGCATTAAAGTCAAAAAAACAAAGAAGCCTTTTACATTTGTACTTGAAATGCTTATGTAAAGGCACCTTGTTGGATACTTTATTTCAAAGTATTAGGAAATGGGTGAAGACGTATATTTTCTTACATTAATAAGTGTTTAATATGGCCACATACTCTTGTTTGAACCAAATTGTTAAAAATAGTAAATATGGAAAGTATGTTCACACCGTATCACATTGTGGTAGCTCAGTTAAGCTTTTTAAAAACGGTAAAGATTCCTTAGTTTACTATTTCACAAGAAAGTTTGTCATAAAATTTTAATAACACCATATTTAATTATTATAATTTTATTATGCAACAAGTGTATTTTTTATCTAATTTATTTTAATTTTTAGTTCATTTTCTTTTATTAATAATAAATTGGGTTTATTTTACATAATTTTTTTATTTTATATTTTCAATTTATTTTACTTTTGTTTATTATTTCGATTATAACGTTTTTGTAAACATTTTTTTATTTATTCTAGTTGTATTATAGGCTTTTAAATTGACATATGAATTCTTTGATTTGAACTCCTTTATTATTTTTTATGATTTTTAGAAGTTGACACATATTTGTTGAAATTTTATAAGTTTGATTTTGTTTGTTTTAGCTTGATTTTCCATTTTGCACAACCCTCCAATGATGGCATTGAAGGTGAAGTGGCTGGAAAAACAGTCAAAATCTTCATTTTCAACATCGCTAGGGTAGGACACCTGAAAGAGGAAGGTTTTGTGTTCATTAGTTAATGGAATGATGACCTAACAATTGAACAAGTGGACAACTTGTTATATGTTAAACCATGACCATAATCTACAATGTTGTTATGATAAATTTTGTGAAAAGCTCTAACCTGGTTCTTTTGGGAAGAGTAATCCACAAAGTTCTCTTTAACATCATCTTACCATGTATCAACTCGAAAGACCATGTAACTCAAAAAAGATCCTTACATTTTTGTATCATTTGTTTCAGGGAAAGTTAATCAACTTGCCTTTCTTGATATTAAAGCACTGAAAACTTTCTCTCAAGATAATTCGTGAAAAAAAGGAACAACACACATATTCCATATGGTATGTTGTGCACAAGAATCACACAAATGGTTATCATTAGAGTTTGTGAAATTGTTATCAAACAAAGACAATAGAGAATGACATACCAAAAAATTGTGATTTATCTATAAATATTACATATAAATTGAATCAAAATTCATATGTAACATCAATAACACACAAATTTAGATTCATACGTAAAATCAACATTACGTATAGATTTTTACATACGGATTTACATTTATGTTTTACATACAAATTTTATATCTAAATTTTAGATAAGAATACAAATCTATATATAATAATAATATTATTATTATCATTATTATTAATATTCTTATTGGTATTAATATTAATATATTATTATTATTGTTATTATTATTAACATTATTATTCTTCATATTACTAATATTATTAATAATAGTATTAATATTAGTATCGTTATTAATATTATAAATTTTATTATTAATATTATTATTCATGTTGTTATTATTATTAATAATAATATTATTATTAATATTATTATCATTATTACTATTAATATTAACATTAATAATAATAATAATAATATTTATATTTACATTTATATATTAATACTAATAATAATAGTAATATTAATATGTTATTAATATTATAATTATTAATATTAATATTATTATTAGTGTTAATATTACTACTTTTAAAATTATTATTATTATTATTCTTAATATTGATATC
>Ga0099824_1009463_pt1 | contig 11995 bp, 10 predicted proteins | sample SiratrowhiteBW_FD_76837 | JGI IMG/M metagenome (GOLD analysis project Ga0099824, IMG submission 76837) | Root nodule microbial communities of legume samples collected from California, USA - Siratro white BW | ecosystem: Host-associated > Plants > Roots > Nodule | place: USA: California... | reverse complement strand
TAGAGGTCATAACATTTAATGGAGCAGATCCGAACGGGTGGTTAGTGAGAACGGACCGTTTCTTTCGGGTGTCAAACATTCCGGTGGGGGAGAAGCTCGATTATGTGGTGCTAGGATTAATGGGGAAGGCTTTTACGTGGTTCGAGTGGTGGGAGACTCAATCGACATTTCACACTTGGCTTTGTTTCAAGCAGGACTTGCTGAAATGTTTCGAACCAGGAGCGACATCAAATCTCTTGGCGCCACTGTTGCAGGTGAAGCAGATAGGCTCTGTCATGGAGTATCGGCGTGATTTTGAGCTCGCGGCCAAATCACATAGAAATTTGGGTGGAGAGACCTTACTATGTATGTTCCATGAAGGGTTGAAACCGATGATTAAGTCAGAACTAGATGTGGCAGAGTTCGAATCCCTACAAGCATTGATGGATCCCGCAATGGTTATCGAAGCGAGAAACTTAGCTTGGCGAGAGGAAGGTGGAAGCCACTGGAGAAAACGACATGAAGCATATCCTAAGTCTAGTGAGGGTTTCAATAGAGGATCGAATTGTGTTAGGCCCAATAATTTTAATTCCTACTTTGAACGTTCTCCACCACCAGAATCTAAGGAGAACCAAGTCACTCATAACACAACGTCTAGCTCATTGGGCCTAAAGCATAATTCTCATTGGATCTCAAATGAAGAGTAACTTGAACGCCGACGCAAGGATCTATGCTACAAGTGTGGAGAGGAGTGGAACCCATTCCATACGTGTCAACACCGCCATCAACACTTGTGCTATTAGATGCTGACAAAGAGGAGGAGCTTGAACCAACACCTAAAGAAATCATAGACGAACCCTCTACTCTTAATCTACAAACTCTGTCTCTCCATCTTTCACCTTCCACTTATTGGGGGTTCACACCTCATCACACATTCAAGGTTAAAGGCACGATCCAGGGCTCAGAGGTGATTGGGTTGGTGGATTTAGGGGCGGAAGCCAATTTCCTTTCCACTCATATTGTCTCCTCCCTAGGTTTACCATTAAGTCAGATGTGATCATTTCAAGTTGAGGTTGGGAATGGCGCTACTGAACTAGGAGTTGGGAGCTGTGAAAATGTCGAACTGATAATTCAAGGTGTTTCCATAGTTGCAAACTTCCTTGTCATGGAGCTCGAGCGGTCGGAGGTGGTGCTTGATGCTGGGTGGGTGGCAAGCCTAGGCAGATTTGAAGGCGACTATCAGCGGTTGACACTAAGCCTCTGGAATTATTGCGACAATTTGATGATGTTTTTCAAGAACCAGACGGTGGCTGGTGGTTCTATATTGACTAGCAAGCACTCAACAAGATAACAGTCCCAGAAAAATTTCTAATTCCTGTTATTGAAGAGCTTTTGGATGAATTAGTTGGTGTTGTGGTGTTCTCTAAGCTGGATTCGAAATCTGGTTACCACCAGATTCGGATGAAAGAAACAGACATTTACAAGACTGTGTTCCGAACACATGAGGGCCATTATGGATTCCTCGTGATGCCATTCGTGGTGCTGACAAATGTTCCCTTTACTTTCCAGTCACTGATGAATGAGGTATTAAAACCATATTTACGTAAATTTGCTTTAGTTTTCTTTGATGATAATTTAATATATAGTTATAACAAGGACAGTCATAAGAATAATTTGCTACAAGTTTTTGAGATCCTTAGGTGGAAGTACCTGTGGGTGAAAGGGAAGAGATGTTGTTTTGAAAGTTCCAGTATCGAGTACTTGGGTCATATTATTTCTGCACAGGCGGTTGCTGCAGATCCTAAAAAGATTAGTGACATGGTTGATTGGCCTACCCCTAAAGATTTAAAAGCACTACGGGGATTTTTAGGGCTCACAGGATATTACCGACCCTTTGTGAAGGGCTACAGCAGCATCACATGTCCTCTTACACAACAACATTTACCAGATTTTGAGAATTATTGGGAGTTAGCTGCGAAGATAAAGACTGTGTTTCCTCACTTTCACTTTGAGGGCAAGGTGAATCTCCAAGAGGGTATGGTTACATAACCAAGTGTAAAGGATGAATATGAAAAAAAAATATAATAAAAGTCATTATTAGGGAGTTAGTAGAGGTAAAGTGGGGTTATACTTATAAATAAAGGGTTGGAAACAGAGTAAGGGGAAGAGAATTGGATAGTGGAGTGAATAGGAAGAGTCTGGCCTCTCGAAAGTCAGGAGAAAAGATTTTGTTACTGCTTTATTGTTCTGTTCAAATCTGTTCATTTTTGTTCAGATGTTATTTCCAATTACCAACTCAAATACATTCTGAAATATTATTCAATTACTCCTTTATCTACGGTTTTGTTGTTATTATTATCAAATAACTTTACATATATATATATATATATATATATTATGTAATAGTCGATACAAAATCATCTATTTATGTTAATAATAATATGAAATATGTGTTTTCAAATACAAGTGAATTAATATTAAAAAAATATTTTGTATCATATAAAAGATAATTTTATAAGTATTCTAAAATACTCAACATAATTCCATTCTAAGCATAATTTGAGTTTATTATATTTTTCGATCCTATCTATGAAAAGGAAAAGAAACAAAAATCAATATATTTTACAATTCTACAAATAAGATTTCATAACTTTTAAAAGAGTAATATTGAATTATTGAGAAGCATATTTTCATCCTAATTAATTATGTTGGAATGTTTTTCGAAGTTTTCATATGACTATCAATAGTGACTATCCAATTAAACATGTTTTACAAAACATGGACTTGTTGAAAGAATAATAACTTTGGTCATTTGGTAAATATATCCTTTATCATGTATAACCAAGCCACTATCTAGTAGAAGGTAGGTATGTATGGCACATAAAATGGATAAACCAAAGTTTAATTTTGTCCTTAAACGTATGTACTTATCCTAATACCTATTTTAATTAATTTACCTTAATCACAGACTTGTCTTATCCGGCTGCTTATATTGTAGGCTTCACACGCACTCTTAATCTCTTTGTCTCACTTCATTCATGTTTTTTAATCTTTTCCACTGAGTATTAACCTTTTTTCAGTAGAGTATTTATAAATTGTGTCTTATACCTGTTTGGTAATATAATGGTGAAATAAAATTGGTAGGTCATTTTGAACCAAAATGAGTGAAAGATGGAAAACTATGAACGAAAATTGAGTTCCCTTTGAATGTTTCTGTACTATACGACCACCAAGAAGTATGGCCGACAACATCCACATGCAAAGCTCATTGCAGAAAGTGCATAGCCCAACAAGTACCCAAGATGACAAGTGCCCAGGCGCACAAGTACCCAGGCCCACAAGTACCCAACCATCACCAACAAACCAATGTTCCCACTTCCTTTGCATTGGGAACGAGCATCTCACATCTGACAAATAAACAAATCTCAATAAACAACGTTTCCATCATCTGACAAATAAAACACTCCATATCTTCCCTCTAACACATAGTGCATAACAACAATCATACTTTATGCAGAAGAGACTGCACATCTTCCCTCTAACATATATTGCAGAACAACTATCATATCTCTGACAGAAGAGGCTACACGTCTTCCTCATAACATAAGGTAAATGAAGAGTCATCAGGTATGATAGTATAAATAGTGAACAGTGAGTAAAATTGGGGGACAGTTTTTATCAACTCCAATTCATGCCATAGACCTCTGAGAACTGGACACTAATTGGAGCATTGGAGTACCCTTGGCAAGTATATTCCCATCGTCCCAGTTACCAGAGATTAGTGATTCACAGAGAGACCAGCATAGTTGACACCTTAAAGTGTTGTTCTCAACCTCAAGGCTCTGCAAGAACAAATATTGTTCCCGACCTCAAGACTCTATAAGAACATTACTTTTTCTCAGTCCAATAACAAAGCACTACAGTTACTGTGAGGAAATCTTTTAATCTAAGTTACTCATAAACAACCTACTTAATTTTAAACAATCTAATCAATTTTAATTACTTAATGTTTATCTATGAAAACACATATCTCTTCCTCTCTTTAACTTTTATTTTGATTTGTAACTAATACAAATGGTAAGTTTAGGGTCCAATGAAAAACTATTTATGTAAACAATTTTATCTAATTTCTAATTTAAACAATTCATGGGATAAGAAAAATTTATGTAGTTAATCAAGTTCTGGTGTAAATGTTTTTAATTAGTAATTATACATCTTTATGATATGATAATCAATGGTGTTACAAACTTATTATAATAGTGAAAAGAATTGGAATAGTGTGAAGTTATAATTTTGATTTTAATGTAAGTATTTAAAGGAAGAAAAAATGTTACAACTTACACGTATATCTCCAGGTTAATTTCAACCCTAATCCATCTTTTGTTATAATCGTCGATAACATCGAGGGCTGCTCATACAGTAGAGAAGTTACTGTGGCCCTCCTTATCTACAATGATGGTAAATACAATTTCAACACCTCCCCAAATCATATTGGGTGGCTCTCTTGGCCCATCTACTCTGAAGCATTCCTCCGCATTGTGCTGAAGTCGTCCCTTTCAGGCTCCCTAGCACTAACATCACAATTAATGCAAACTCTAGTCCCGTTCTCACTCTTCTTTCAAATCGCTAATTTACTTCTTTCCTCACTTCCGATCATGGAATCTCAGCACACAAACATCTATTTATACAGCAAACATGCGAAATTGTTTTCTTAAATATATCTATTTCTAGCATCAATATTAATATGGATGTTAAGTCTCCAAGTCAACTTCACATCCTAATTTGACAACATTTATTTCTTTTTTATTTTGAAAATTCTGTCACACACACTCACTTTCTTCTACTCACACGAAACCATAAAACAATATCACTTTTTTATTTTTATTGATAATAAACACAATATAGAAATTTGACAACATTTATTTCTTTTTTGTTCTGAAAATTTTGTCACACGTACTTACCAAAATGATTTTTTCTTCTACTCACACGGAACCATAAAACAAAAGATCATTTTTCTATTTTTATTGATAATAAACACAATATACAAAGAGACAAAAATACCTTAAACAAGTAATTGTATTTATTGTATTATTCTAACTATTTGTGTTTCAAACATATATAAACTTAAAATATTTTCTTTTCATATAAATTAGACATTCACTTGAAATGCATAAAATTAGTTTTTATAGTTCACTCTTAAATTTTTATTTTTTTTTACTACCTTTTCTTTTATCTCACTTATAAAGTTGAATATAATGTTCCAACAAAAATAGTTTAAAAAAATAATTATTGCGTAAACTCTTTCGAGTAGTACTCTTTCGAAAATGTGGGTAACGAACTCAAAAGAATTGAACGGTAAACTCATTAGGACTGCCATAAACTCGGCTATTGATGTGAAGGTGGTTTACGCGTCGTACCAGCTCGTTCGAGCTGGCGCTCAAGCCTTTCTGATTTGGAAATCGGCTACGAACCCATGATGACTTGCATTAAATGCTAGTCACTGAAAAGGTGTGATGTGACTTTGAGCGGACACTTCTCATTTTTTCTCAGATTGTGCCACGTGCCCAACGAATGATGCAGCTTTAGCCTGACCGTCAAATGGACAAATCGAACGTTATAGAATTTGAGAGTTCAAAGGGCTTCATTTACTCGCCTTCAAAGAATTCAGTCGCATTTATAGCTTTCGACTTCGAGCACCCATTCAATTTCCGGATAACTGAGCATCTTCACCCCTGCTCACTCAACATTATCCATTTCACCTTCTAGGTACGCACATGACTTTCTCTTCTTCTTTTACTGCTTCTACTGGTCTGCATAAGACATTGCCAGATAAGGAAGTCACTCCCATGGGCGATACGAGCTCTTCGGAGCGAATTGAGTCCCTCGATGATAAAGGAGAGCCTAAGGAGGATACCATTTCTTCGACCCCCGAATCTCGCCAAAAACCTCTGGTAGCCATTCCCGAAGCTATTGTAAATCCCAGGAAGAGGAGTAAACCGAATCCACACACTTCAAACCCAGGGCCCTCGGCTGCTCCTCGTGCCACGAAGAGGAGCAAATACCCCCTATCACTGATCCATAATACTCTTGGGTTTCCAGTGAGGTGGCTAAACATGCTTCCGAATATAACATTAAGGAGAAAGTGAACAACTTTACCCATGTTTATGAGGTTTGTGACGATTCGTTCACGGAACATTCTGCTACTAGGTCGTGTGGGGCGGATGAAAGAGTCTACATGAATCCTAGGCCAAATAGCTACGATTTTATCTACGCATATGAGTATCTCTTCAAGGAATACTGGATAACATTCCCTTTAACCGACTTCAAGGCGGGAATGTTGATTGTTATGAACATAGCTCCCAACTAGCTGTATACGAATAGTTGGGTGTGCTTAAAGTGCTTCAAGCTTGTTTGCAAAGAGATAGGGGTCGCGCCCTCCATAAATGTCTTCACCCACTTCTACCAAATGAAGTTCGGCAAACTAGTCGGTTGCGTGTCCCTAAGCACTTTACACGGTGGACCTCTCTTCGCCCTTTACAGCGCTTCATATAAGGACTGCAAAACCAAATTTTTCAAGTTATGTTGCCACCCTAAGGATGGGGGAAAATGCTTGTTTTTCCAATCCGACCACTCTCCCCATTTCCCTCTTTATTGGCAACATCCGAGGAGGTTTACAGTAAGGCCCGAGCACTAACTCACAAAAGAAAAAGGATGTGATTGCCACTATCAAGCAGCTTTCCCGACCCTTGGAAACTCGTGTTATCCTCAACCTCCCTCTCTTAGAAGATCCCCACACCCGTTTTCTAGACATTATGAGCAAGGTTGTTAACTTCCAGCAACTCCGAGCTCAGATCGGTGGTCGACGTGACTCGACCGCCGACTGTGAGGTCAGGAAGAGGAATGAGACAAGTTCCTCAACTAAGACCACTTCGGCTGCCAGCACCTTTACGGGACCCACCTCCAATGAGGGAATGAAGGACTCCGCTACTGAACTGCCGCATCCAACCCTGCCTACTTCTCCGCCACCAACTACTGCTCTTGTCATCGAATTGAGTGTGCCGCAACATGCTCCTGCTGCGACCGCCGCCCCAGCCTCTGTCCTCGTGCCCACAGAGGTGATCAACCTCGAAGGCTCGTTAGAAGGGGTTGTCGGGTCTTCCGGGACAGAAAGCAAAACCTTTTGCTGACTCGGGGCCCAATCCCACGCTTATTCTTGTCTCCGCCTCTGATTTCACCGTCCCCGCCAAGCCTCCATTAGATGATCGTATCTGTCGAGTTGTGGGTCCGAACTCCAGGCTAGACCATGTCAATGTAACCAGACCGGGAGTTTATTCTCTTTGGCATGTCGATGGAAGGGCGAGGGACTTAGGCGGTCTCTGTCCCTATGATTCCGACATGATGTTGGAGACCAGTGTCCCCGAATGCCTGGATTCCATGGGTGTGTTGTTGGGCAGATGCTTGGCTATGGTGCAACATTGTCGAGTGGCTGTTGAGAGACAGGCTGACTTGCAAAACAAGATCACCAAGTTGGAGGAGCAAATCCAGGATTTGCGAGTAGAGAGAGAAGGCTTGTTCTATCAGATACGACACATACCTGGTGTTTGGCAAGTATCTTCCTAGTTTGGTCTTCATATAGGATTGATGTGCATCACACACATCTCTATTACATGTTGAAACAATAGAGCTCAAGCCACATCTCCTCCTCCCGAGGTCTAATTCAAGAAGGTCGAGTACAACCTTGGTCTTTGCTCCACAAACCCAATCTAAAGCGATTGGTATCAAGGCCGAGAAACACCTCGACCTCCACTTCAAAAACCCAATAAAAAACAATTGATATCAAGATCGAGAAACACCTCAACCTCCACTTCAAAAACCCAATCAAAAGCGATTGGTATCAAGGCCGAGAAACACCATTGCCACTACTTCAAAATCCAATCAAAAGCGATTGGTATCAAGGCCGATAAACACCTCAGCCTCCACTTCAAAACCCAATCTAAAGCGATTGGTATCAAGGTTGAGAAACACCTCGGCCTCCACTTTAAAACCCAACAAAAAATGATTAGTACCAATGCCGAGAAACACCTCGACCTCCACTTTAAAACTCAATCAAAAGTAATTGGTATCAAGGTCGAGAACCACCTAGGCCTTCACTTCAAAATCCATCAAAAGCGATTGATACCAAGGCTGAGAAACATCTCGACCTCCATTCAAAAAGGTGATTTGTACCAAGGTTGACAAACACCTCGGCCTCAACTTCAGAAAAGCAATTGATACAAAGGCCGAGAACGACCTCGACCCTCACTCTCAACTTGCCAGTTGCTCAAGCCGACATGTTGAGGTATAGGGACTTTTCAGGTCACCAGTTGCTCAGGCTGACATGTTGTCAGCTAACAAGGTATGGGGACTTCACAGGTTTCCAGTCCTCAAGACGACATGTTGTCAAGCAACAAGGTATGGGGACTTCACAGGTTGTAAATCGCTCAAGCTGACATGTTATTAGCCAACAAGGTATGGGGACTTCGCAAGTTACCAGTCCTGAGGCCGACATGTTATCAACCATACCCACGTGCCGCATATTATATGTATCACGCAAGTCGATATGTCATCAGACATTCCCACACATAAGCTTCTCTACCATCACACACATTGGGACTAATGCGAGCAAAAAATATTGACCACTTCTCTACCTTATGTCACTTAAAACTCTTTGTAGTCTAACAACTACTCGTTCTTGGGAGACTAGTGTACTATGCGGCAATCAGAAAGCATTGCCGACAACATTTGTTGGTGCACCACACAGTCATCCGAAGGTGTGGCCGACAACTCGCACTCCTTGAAACTCTTAGTAGTCTAAAGACTACAAGAGTCTGGGAGACTAGTGTACTACGCAGCCATCAGAGAGTATGCCCGACAACATTCATTAGTGCACCACACGGCCATCTGAAGGTGTGGCCGACAACTCCCACTCTTTTAAACTCTTAGTAGTCTGAAGACTACAAGAGTCTGGGAGACTAGTGTACTATGCAGCCATCAGAGAGCATGGCCAACAACATTCTTTGGTGCACTATACAGCCATCCGAAGGTGTGACCGACAACTCCCACTCCTTGAAACTCTTAGTAGTCTAAAGACTACAAGAGTCTAGGAGATTAGTGTACTATGCAGCCATCAGAGAGCATGGCCGACAACATTCGTTGGTGCACCACATGGTCATCCGAAGGTGTGGCCGACAACTCCCACTTCTTGAAACTCTTAATAGTATAAAGACTACAAGAGTCTGGGAGACTAGTGTATTAAACGGCCATCAGAGAGCATAACCGACAACATTCGTTGGTGCACTACATGGCCATCCGAAGGTATGGCCGACAACTCCCACTCCTTGAAACTCTTAATAGTCTAAAGACTACAAGAGTCTGGGAGGCTAGTGTACTATGCGGCCATCAGAGAGCATGGCCGACAACATTTGCTATACGGCCACCGAAGAATAGGGCCGACAACACCACTCATGAAGCTCTTCATAATTCAACAACTACTCAAGCTTGGGAGACTTGTGTACTATACAGCTACCAAGAAGCATGGCCGACAACATCCACACGCAAAGCTCATTGTAGAAAGTGCACAAGCCGACAAGTACTCAAGCTGACAAGTGCCCAAGCTCACAAGTACCCAGGCCGACAAGTATCCAGTCAGCACCAACAAACCAACGTTCCCACTTTCCTTGCATTGGAAACGAGCATCTCACATCTGACAAAGAAACAAATCCCAATAAATGGCACTCCCATTATCTGACAAAGAAGAGACTGCACGTCTTCTCTCTGACACATAGTGTGGAACAATAATCATACTTTATACATAAGAGACTGCACATCTTTCCTCTAACATATAGTGCATAACAGTTATCATATTTCCGACAGAAGAAGCTACACGTCTTCCTCATAGCATAAGGTAAATGAAGAGTCACCAGGTATAATAGTATAAATAGTGAACAATGAGTAAAATTGGGGGACATTTTTTATTAACTCCAATTCATGCCATAGACTTCTGAGAACTGAACACTAATTGAAGCATCGAAGTACCTTTGACAAGTATCTTTCCTTTGTCCCAGTTATTAGAGATTAGTGATTCACAGAGAGACCAACATAGTTGATATCTTGAAGTGTTATTCTTAGCTTCAAGACTTTACAAGAACAAATATTGTTCCCAGCCTGCTCTGTCAGAATAGTTTCAATTGTATTTTGTTTTGAGGGAAACAGGATTGATATTGGTCAAACTAATGCTTACAACATGTACATGATTCGCTTAGTGTAAGGTTTGGTTTGATTTGCTTAGACTACAAGCCGAAGGTAAGTCCTTTGTGGTGGTGCTTCACATTATTATTGTCAACCCAATGAATAATATCTGACCACTGATGATGAATTATGATTTTTGAACAGCCCCAACGGTTCAAACACGCACACACACTCTCCATTATTATGAAAGTCTGCAACTTTATTCATATCAGATTTTACATGCTAGTAAATTTCTATTAACTGACTCTTTGGATTCTCATCAGGTTCAAAAGAAATTGTCAAATACTTTCTTTTTTCATTATAACTAGTTGCAACAATACACATATAGCAATTTTGCACATTATTCCATTAGAACATTACTGAATTGTTAATACTCATCCACATTTGCACCAAATGACGTTAATTGTTAATACTCATCCACATTTGCACCAAATGACGTTACCTTAGTCTTCAAGTTTTATGTATTTTTAATCAATACAGTTAACAAAAAAAAAAATGAACCTTTTATTGCTAGATTAAAAGTAAATAATTTACATTAAATATAAGGGCACAAAGTATTACATAAATAAAAACACATTTAAAACTAAGTATACCCAAAATCTTCCTTTATTACAGTCAATCTAGGACTTGTATTTCTACCGCAAGAGAACCAAATGGTAGACCATATTCATCCTATTCTGAATCCACTAAAAACGATTTGAGCCAATCCTGATCATGATTATGGCAAATTCTTCCTGCACCCCTATCCTTCCAAAAATATCAAAATATCATTCTAAAAATTATATTACTAGAATACAAAAATTCCCTGTATACGGAATTATACAACCTGCATCAGAACTTTTTTATCCTAAATTATACAATCCAAACATACAAAAAAGGTGAGTAAAGATGCATCTGAGAAAATAAAAAAAGATGAATAGAGTAAAACAGTAGTTTTACTTCTCTATGGATTGGCCAGGCCTGTGAACATTTTTGTTTAGAAATATAAAAATATTAATCATTTTACTTGTCTTCATTTTTCAAAACTTTTTAATCAAAAATAAAAGAAAAACTATATAATATCAGTAAATCAAGGAAAATATTGAAGAGATAATCATAACAAAAATACAAGTATTTGTATATAGTATGAGAAAAACGTAGGTAGAGAGGCCCAACTTGACAGATCAACATATCCTATCCTTCGTGAGGTGGGCAGCCAACAGGAGTTAAACAAGTTATTCCTAAGTCAGAATATGTGCAACCAACTTGTTTGAACAGGCTATCAAGATCACGACAAAGATTGAGGTTAAAGAAGGATTATATCATATGTAAACAGCCAGCCACCAATACACAATATTTAGATAGATCTATATAATCCATGGTAAACGAAGATAGATATAATCTAAAATGTCAAAAGATAGCACAACAAAAAAGTATGATCTGGAAGCCAGTTCCCATTTTCTTGTTGCACTTAACTGTTGATACTACTGGCTTCTCAAATCCTATTCCTAAACTAAGGTGAACTGTGATGAGCATGATCAGATGTCTCAGATACAAAAAGAAACAAAGCTAGGTTTCTTTGCTGGATTTGCTTTATTCTCACTAGAAATTCCCGGATGCCCCAACAAGTCATTCTACAACAACATTCACAAGTTCATACTCGATGAGAGACAAGTTGTTATCTTCCTTAACAGTGAAACTAGCAGGTTCTGTCACTTCCACTCGGCCCCACTTGTCCACAGCAAGCCTC
>Ga0099824_1009462_pt1 | contig 11997 bp, 8 predicted proteins | sample SiratrowhiteBW_FD_76837 | JGI IMG/M metagenome (GOLD analysis project Ga0099824, IMG submission 76837) | Root nodule microbial communities of legume samples collected from California, USA - Siratro white BW | ecosystem: Host-associated > Plants > Roots > Nodule | place: USA: California... | reverse complement strand
TTATTATTATTATTTATTTTGTTAATTGTTAAACTTAAGGATCATAGTATTAAATAATTAAAAAATAATTGAAGAGAGAGAAACAATTTTAATTAATGTCATTAATTGAAATCGCCAGCATGTTACTTTTATTTTGACAAATTATGCTTATCTAGCTGGCAGAATCTGTCTATTTTGGTAAATAATTATTTTTTACCTATTTTAGAAATTAAAATTAAAAAGTACACCGAAATGGAAAAAAATCGGATGGAAGTAAGTAATGTTAGAAGTAGTATCATCATTAATCATTTCCAAGGTTCAATATTATTAGTTTTGGTAAACACGAGAATCTGGTTTGGAAAGAGATATAGGTAACTTTGATTTGGGAAATTTGGAATAGTAGGAAGAAAATAATATTTAAACAATGGAGAGTTAATATTGATGAGATCTTTTGTTTGGCATAACTTAAAAGATGTATATGGATGAAAATAGACTCGGCAAGGTCATATATGTTTTGTCTTTATTCATTTGTATTACTTACTTTTGTATAATATAAAGATTGAAATATCCTTGTAAATATTTCTATTAATTTTATTTTTTTTATAAATATTTTAATTAATATATTTTTTCTTAATGATAAAAAAAAGTAAATTTACTTTCTTTTTAACAACAGGAATTAAATAAATGAACTCCGACCCTATTACATAATAAATAAACAACCAATCAGTATTTTAGTTTCTCTACCAACAAGTCTCCTAATGCATAACCACTTTACTATCGTGTTGAACAAACTATTTTATACTACTTTATTAACAAACTTTTTTTTTTTAAAAGAAACAACTAATTTATGAAAGAAACGTTTTTCCTCTTAACTGAGGTGTAGATTGTAACGGAAGGGTGGACCGTTCTGGGATAAGGTAAATCAACATTTAACTGAACTTATTAATTGTACTTATTAATTGTTAATAGGAGGTGAACACGTCATAAATATTTTATAATCATTTCTTGAAATTAAATTACTTTTTCAAATGTAATGTAACCTATTGTGGGAAAGTAAATCTACCTTAGTACCATGTAATCATTGAATTATAACATTAATAAGTTACATTTATATTTATTTTGGACAGTCCTATTTAGTAAAAATTCACAAAACAATAATTTTAATTTATTTTTATTTTTATTCTAAATTTTCATAATACATTATGTCTACGAAGAACTCGTATTTTATAATTTACATTATCATATTAGTTGTAATTTTTAATTCTAGTTTTCTTTTGACAATTTTATTGTTGTTATTTCTGTTACCTTCTTAATTTTATTTATTATTTAAATTCTATACTATATGGTTGATTTATTATTATTATTATTATTATTATTATTATTATTATTATTATTAGTGAATCTTAAGATTTAGTTTATTGGTTTTCCTTCATTCATATAAGTAAATGAAACAACATATCATTTTTATGATAGTAGTCGTGATCCATCATGTTTCTGGATATAATTTTGAATGAAATTATAAAAGTAATTTTCTTTTTTTTTTACCAAAATGTGAAAAGTAATATGAAAAGGAAAAAGATTTTGATTGCTATTATATGAATGTAAGTTATCTTTATTTTACCGATATCTCTCTTGATTCAGATGAAAAATTGTTGATGAAAATATTGAAAAATGAGATGAGAATCACATTAAATAAAAGATAATATGTTAATGGTTAAAAGTGAAACTTTATCATATTATGTTTTTGCATTTTGTGTGTATATACTCATATCGAATAATCAATCAATGGGTGAAAAGGTTTACGAGGTGTGAGTGTCATGGAAGGAAAAAAAAAAAAAACCTGATCTATATGTTATAATTTTTAAAATTGTTATTTGGACCGTAATAATTTGACACATTTACGTATCATTACACCCATACACTATTATATAATAAAAAAATAAATTTTTTATTCATTTACCTGTACTATGTTCATATTTATTTTTATTTTTCACTTGGATTTCAAAAGTACTTATCAACAAACCATATATCAAAACAGAGAAAACCACTTCAACGTTTTTACTTTCTATAACATTATAATGGTATTTTTTCAAAATAAGAAACATGAACACATGATGTTCTTATTTTCCATATCTGTTAGACGAGTTTAAAAGTACTCATCAGCAACCCACATATCAAAGCAAATGAAACAACTTAGACTATATTTTTTCAAAACGAGAACAACATGAACGCATGTTGTTACTACTTTCCATATTTGTACCATGAGTTCAAAAGTCTTTATCACCAAACCACATACCAAAACAGAAAAAACTATCTGAACGTGGGTGTCATACATTTTAAAAGAGTTTCATAATTTTTTGGAAGTACTTTCACTTTCACAAGTTCAAAAGTACTTATCAGCAAATCACATACTAAAGCAAAGAAAACTACTTGGATGTCTCATAAGTAATTAAAATATTCTTTTTTTTTTGTCATGTCATGGTGTCAAATGGAAGTCCCTTTAAAAACACAGTAGTAGAAAAAAGGTCATGAAAGTCGGTTCTGGGAGCTCCTTAACATCGGATCCCGAAACGACGTTGACCAAGACGACGTTGAATGTTTTCAAACATAGCGTCAGTTAAACAACCGACGTCATGTAGTCAACCATCACGTCGGTTTAAACCAAGCACCAACGTCATATCAAAAGTAGTTTCTGGTAGTGCTGAAGATGCAACACCACGTCGGTTTGGACCAGGCAATCGACGTGGTGGTTATCTGATTTTTAATATTAAAATGCATCACCACGTCGATTGGTGCCCAAACTGACATGGTGAAGAGGTTGTCCACATCGGTTTTGACCATAATCGACGTGGTGAAGCCATTACAATGACGGTTTTTGCAATAATCGACATTGTGTATGTATTTTTTTTATAAATATACAGATTCAATTAGGTACTAACCACCCTGCATCAGTTTCAGAAACCAGCCATAATATATTTCAATATATAAAATCATATACAATTGTTGTTCGTAGTTAAATATATACACTAATGTATACTAAGAACTACTTCTAATGTACACTAAGAACTACTTCTAATTTACACTAAGAACTACTTCTAATGTACACTAAGAATTACTTATAATTTGGAGAAGTTGCAACATCAACCAAGGTAAAACCCAAATCATCAATATGCACTCCTATGTTATGTCAACCCATTTACACTTAAATACTGGAACTCTAAATTTGACGTAGTCAACTTCCCAGATTTCTTCAATTACTCCAAAGTAACTTATTGTAACCATCACAGGATTGTTGTCTTTTGAACTAGCAAAGTGCATTGACTCTACCTCAAGGGTGACACCATTATTCTACATTGTACTTTCTGATCCTTAGTAATTGTGTAAAAAGAAAACTTGTTAATATCATACCCAAACCATGTTATGACATCAAAGTTAGGTCCTCGTGCTAACCATTTCAAATCATCAACATCACAATCGTAAAGGGTGGTAGTATTTTCCCTAGCACAGCTTAAAGGGTGGCAGTGCGCCAAACTTAAAAGTTCTGGGATAAGTTTTTCATTATCAGATTGGTTATTGTGCCCAGAACAATGTCTAAAGAAATAGATGGTGAAGGGTGGAGTTTCACGATTCGGGTTCGGGAGTGTTTAGTCATAAGGTGATTGGTTGTGGGCCTTCGTGTTTAGTTGTAGATAGTCTTTCTTCTTTTTCAGGTAAGCGGAACATGGGATGGAAATGAAGAAACAACACTCAGATTGGAGGCAAGGTGTTAGTCATGAGAAGTTCAAAAAGGAATATGTAAATGCTTGTAGTGCATTGATTGATTTTGTTTTAGTTATGGTTCAAGGTTTGTAATAGGTGTTATCAATTTTTTCATCATTATCTTAAAATTTTGTAATTGGTATTGGTGTTTGTGGGAAATGGTTAGATAGTTTGTTAATTTTATTGTAATAGGTTTGAAACACCCCTTAAGTGTTTCTATTTATTATATTCATGGCTATTAAAAAAAACAATTGTTTTGAAGAATTTTTTGTTTAAACCATTTCAAAAACGTCTTGTTATGTTCATTCAGTAACCACTTCTCATTTGTACGTGGGTTCATTGTCTTCAACATTTTGTGTTCATCTATGTAAGAAAGAACATCACCAGTATTGTTCAAAATATACAAGTGTGCTTGGAGTACCTATTGTTGATCTTTTCGAACTATCCTCACACCTCGTGTTCCTTTGCCTTCTTGCCTTCCTTCATATCTTGACCTCGGTACGCCTATAGCATCGACTTCTGACATATACGTGGTACAAAACTCAATTGCTTCCTCTACAATATATCTCTCAACAATAGATGCTTCTGGTCGATATGGATTCTTCACATACCCTTTGAATATCTTTATGCATCTCTCAATTGGGTACATCAATCATAAAAACACAGGACCACATATTCTAATTTCTCTCATAAGATGAACAATTAAATGGACCATGATATCAAAAAATGAAGGAGGAAAATACATCTTTAGTTGTCACAAGATAATGATAGCTTCATTTTCTAACTCATCCAACCTAGTAGGATCAATTACTTTCCTACAAATAACATTGAAGAGTAGGCAAAGACGAGTGACTTGTCTAACACTTTTTGGTAGAATTCCACGAATAGTCACTAGGAGAAGGTCTTACATCAGAACATGACAATCATAAGATTTTAAGCCAATAAGTTTCAAATCTTAAATTGAGATGAGACTTTTGATATTTGAAGAGTATCTTTGTGGTACTTTAACTCCTCACAAACACCCACAGAAACTAATTTTTTCAGATTTTGATAAAGTATGACATGCTGGTGGCAAGTACGTTCATTTACCATGAGGTTGAGGCTGTAACTCAAATCGAACACCCATCTCAACCAGATCCTTACGAGTATTAATTCCATCCTTTGTATTTCCTTTAATATTTAGCAATGTCCCAATTATACTATCACAAACATTCTTTTCCACATGCATTACATCTATACAATGTCTAACATCTAACTTCAACCAATATGAAAGTTCAAAGAATATCGAGTTCTTCTTCCATATGTTTTTCACAACACTATGCTTGACAATTTTCCCATAAGTGACTTCGACATGGCTCACTCGGTTATACACTTCGTTACCAATTAAGGGTGGAGGTGCAGTTCTGTCTTCCTGACAACCATTAAAAGATTTTTTCAACCTCCGATAAAGGTGATTACATTTCAAGAATTTTCGATGGCCAATGTAACATGTCTTCCTCCCATATTTTAGCTGATGGTAACTTGTGTTCTCTTCACATATCGGGCAAGCACGATGTCCTTTGACACTATAACCACTCAGATTTTCATATGTTGGAAAATCATTAATCGTGTAAAATAACAATGCTCTCAAATTGAAATTGACCTTTTCATATGCATCAAAAACCTCAATGTCATCATTCCATAACAATCTCAAGTCCTCTATCAAAGGACTTAAACAAACATCTATGTCATTTCCTGGTTGCCTTGGTCCTGATATCATCATAGACAACATCATATATTTTCTCTTCATGCACAACCAATACCACAAATAAAAAATAATTAGCAAAATAGGTCATGAACTATGTTTACTACTTAAATTACCATACAAATTCATTCCATCAGTTGTAAGACCAAGTCTGAGATTTCTTAGATCACTTCCAAACTCAGGATACATAGTAGATTTTCTTCCATTGTGGTGAATTGGCAACATGTCGTAACAACCCATCACATTTTCTTCTACTTGAATGTCATGTCAAGTTCTTTGCATTGTTAACATTGGCAAAAAAAATGTCTTAAACGTAGTATAATTGGAAGATACAACAATACCTTGGCAGGAGGATCCTTTTTCATGTCATCTTCATCCCCGTCATTATCTTTTACTTTGTATCTTGATACCTCACATCTGGGAAACTTATGCAATCCTTCGAATTCTTTTCTATACAATATAGAATCATTTGGATAAGCATGTTTTTTACGGTACTCCAAACCATTGGACACAATATCTTCTTGGCCTCATAGTGACTGGTCAACAATGTATTACCTTGAGGAAGTATTTCATGCAAAAATTCAAGTAATTCAGTAATGCTTCTATCGGTTCACCCATTTTTTGCCTTCATATTAAATAACCATAATACTGCTGACAAACGTGAAAAACTTGAACAATTGGGCTTGGTGGACACTCTCTCCTCCAATATCACGAATCATGTCATTCATGCAATCTTCAGAATATAGAGAGAATGTTCACATTGATCTTGCTCAGATGTATATGGTAAGTCTACAAGTTCACCATGCCAAGTCCACGTTGTATAGTTTTTCAAAAAACCATCACAAAGAGCGTGCTCTGGTATCACTACAAGAAAAACGTTGTTCAGAGATCAATTTTTAGCTACCAAATGAAATGATTACTAATTGTGACCAAAATAGTCACCAAATTAGATTTTGGTTGCTAAATAAATATAAAATAAAAATAATGATTAAATTTAGTGACCAATTAAGTCAAATATTTGGTATCTAACATTAGCTACAAAGGTTTTAGTGACCTATGTCATTAGATTCTAAATTGATATCTAATTAAGTTAGAGACTAATTTAGAATATAATGACAGAGGTCACTAAAACCTTGGTAATCTAATGTTAGATATCAATTATTTGACTTAATTGGTCACTAAATTCAATCATTACTTCTATTTTGTAGTTATTTAGCAACTAAAATTTAATTTGGTGATTATTTTGGTCACAATTAACAACCATTTCATTTTGTAGCTAAATACTGGTCTTTAAATAGCTTTTTTCTTGTAGTGTATCAACTCAATATCTAGTCTTTTTCCATTCACACAATTCACACACGGACAGTAATATGCTGCTCCATTCTGTTTAGCAAATTCTAAAAAATCTTCAATACCTTTCTCATACACATCACTGATTCGAGTTGCATTTATCGAACTTTGATTCATCACTACGAGTAGTGAAAGATTTTCAGACACTTTACTCAATGAGCAAGATTAAATAAAAATTGTCGGAGATCGAACATCCCCGGACTCAGTACCCAAACGCCCGTTTCTTATATATTAAACTATACATAAAAAGACCATTTAAGCATTCCAATTTTACAAGCATTCAAATCATACAACAATACTCAAATAAAATATAAAATTTGTCAGGGATCGAACATTCCTGGACTCGGTACCATACGTATAATATATATATTTTCTTTATTATTTATTGTGCTTATGCAACAAAACTAAAAGCTTTTGTGTGCTGTAATTTTGTTTAAGGAATTGAGAATTCGTAGGGTTTCATTGAAATTATTTTCTTATTTGTAAAGGGGTAAACATTAAACCTAAAAATAGTTGGAAGGTGAAGGTAGATTTTAAGATTAATAACATATTATGTGAGAAAGTTAATTATGAGTGATTATAAAATGTTATTTTAGCTAATTTTGCTTTGCAAATTTGTTATCAAAATTTGGGTCACCTTATATTCCATCTATATTTGCTTCCTGTTACACTAAAGTTTTAATATTTAGAAAAGTAATATTAAATGTTGCATTATGTTAGTGGATGCAATAAATACATCATATGTTTACTACAAGAAGTCCAAGTTCGTGGGTAGTTAAAAAAGTGATATAAAAAGGAAACATGAAAGTTAGCATTTCTTTTTACAATTCAAGACAAGTTATTATTGAAAAATTGTAAAATTGTGCTAATATAAGAAAAAAGAGAAAGGTAAACGAAAATAGTAATTGCTATGAATTTTACATAACTATACAGCAAAATCAAATCTTAAACTGAGCAATTAAAACTCAATCTTTTATCCTCACACATGGACCTGTGACTTCTTTCTCTTTCATTGATATAATCTTGATAAGTTTTAAAGATAGTTAAATAGACCTTCTAAGCAGTAACAACAAAAGTAAATAGACCATATGAAATTGTATGCCAAAGAATTCCATAATTACAAACTGAGACCCACTTTGATACTAGCAAAACCAGAAAAATAAATACAAATCTAGAGGGTTGTCAACTTTCACCGTTCAAACCTTCCCCGAAATTTCAAAAATTGCACTTTTATGACAATAAAAGTACATAGTAAGAAATGAAGAAAATAATACATAGCCATTGGAAAAGACTTTTGCTTTTCTATAACGCATAATTTCGTCTTCATGTAGAATCAAATAAGAGATTAAAGTAAAATAAATAATAAAACTAAAAACCTTATATATATATATATATATATATATATATATATATATATATCTTAATGCTTCACTAACCATTTATTGATCTGAAATTTAGTCAAATTACAAAAAGGGCTATAAAATGAAAATAAAGAAAACAATGAAAGGAAAACCTAAATGGGGTAAATGATGTAACATTTGGAGAGCTTCATTTTTAGTAATCAACAACATAAGAAGGTGAATAACATTAAGCTTGTTGCGTTACATACATATCTCTAGGTATGGGGTAATAACATTGAAGCTAGACATGTTGTAATTGCTACATGCATTAGGGTTACAATTATTCATATCCCATTATCTATTATTATTGTTGTTACGCTCTAAAGTTGGGCCAAATAACAGCTGCCACCATAACCCCATTTTGTGCAACAACTTTCCCTCCAACAACCCCAATGAAGCTTTGTTCTTTAATCCCAGAAAAGGAAATGCGAAAAGAACAACAAGGGTCAGTGTGAAGGGTTGATGATAAAGATGAAGAGCCATTGAAAGCAGCGTTGTTCATGTAGACGCCAGTTAGGGAAATTAACTTGAAAGTTCCATGAACAGTGAAAGAAGAAGCACGGTAATGGCTGTTACGAATGGTGGCACTGCAAATAGTCCCTGATGCGTTTAACACTTCGATGCTAACTTGGTGGCGACGGGCGAATTGAACAATCGTCTTGATCACATCATAGCTGTCAGGAACTTCAATGAAAATGGGTTTTACAACAACATTCTTGCTGGCTTCGTCAGTCACAAGCAACGGTTTTGGCCTGTTCTTAGAACCTACGGGCCTACCAAGGTTTATCTTTCTTGATATAGGGTGGTTTCCAGTAATGGAGGATGATGGTTTCTGCAAAGAGGATGAACCACCAACACTATCAGTGTAGTGGTCAGAAGAAGAAAGAGAAGAGGAGGAAAATGGAATCACAGTATCAGGTTCAGCCATTGTTAAAGGTAGAAAATATTTGTGAGGTTCATGGATGATGAAGGCTAATGGAAGAGATATATAAAGGCAGATAGAAAGGGAGAGAGAAGATAAGAGTAATTTTTCTGAAGAGAAGTAAGCATTTTTTTAATAGTGGTAATAAATGAGATAACTAGTAACTGTCATCAATTAAAAAATCTTTATTTCGAAACTGCTAGAGTAGTTTTGCTGTTTCAAGATAATTAATCAGTTATATGAGTTTCACATGTAAGGTTTAAGCAAAAAAAAAGGTTGCAAGATTCCAGGGTCTCTTTATGGAGAAAAAGTTAAGGTTGCAGTTATGTATAGGATGAGTCAACTGATACTGAAAGTTGTAGAATAAGATTATGGCTAGTTTTAGTTTACAGAGGGAAAAACTCAATTCGTTGAGTTATAGAAAAAGTTTTAGAAAACTCAATTCGTTGAGTTATAAAAAAGATTTAGAAAACTCTAGATGTTTTTTAAGCAGCAGATTGACAACTTTGTAAAAACTAGCAGTTTTAAATATTCTAAAAAAAATGATATTTGACATCAAAATTATTTTGAGTTTACTCCTACTTCATAGTATAAAATATTATTATTTTATTAATATAATATAATATTAAATGGATGTTAATTAGAAACACTAATACCAAACTATTATTTTCCATACTTTTTTAAAGACAACTTCTGATGCTTTTAAGATCAGTCTGAACTATTTAGTGTACTTGAACTCTAATTGAAAATTACTATTTTTTCTTTTGATATAGTTCAGATTTGATTTTTCTGCACTTGAAACACTTCATAAAAACTCAAGAATATCATGTTAATGGTTTCCAAATCAAAGTTACCTATAATTTAAAAACTTCTATAAATGTGTATCCATGTTTGAACTTCCTAATCAACTAAATTTTGGTAGCTAAGGCATGTTATATATATAAATTACTGATTTTTATTCTTTAATCAATCAATTTTAGAATATGTTAATTTCAGAACGTAGAAACATGAATAGCTAGCTTTAAATGTTTTGAACAATATTAATTATTTCTATTTTTATATTCCTTAAATACACAATATAAATTATGGATATTAATAAAGAGAATGAAACAAATCTAATACACTGGATTTTGGCACCAGCTCTTCCCAAAACATATGTTCTACGTGGATAGATTCTATTGGTTCAAGTAATTGAAAATAAATTTGTTATGTATGGATCATAATATCGAATGAAAGGATAAATGTTGAAATGGAGTATAATATTGTTTATCACCAAAAGTTATAGACTTTGTGGTAGACTTTGTGGATTGAGTTAAGATGTAAGGATTTTGTCCCTCCATACAATAAAAGTTATTTTGGCAATTACATCATTTTGGTAATTATATGATATTTACTGTTATTAATATCAACCATATATAATTATAATTCTAACTTTTATTTTTTAATAACAAAAACACAGTTGTTTAAACGCACTTTTAAGGATGTAGATAAAAACACAGTTGTTTGTTCAAACGCACTTTCAAGTATGTAAACAAATTGTCGATCAAATTGTCCAAACTCATAGGAAAACGTTTGGATAATTATTGCCGTTAAAAGCTTGTATTAGAACAACTTTCAAAATCAAATTTGTCAACGTAAGCATTTAATGAATTAACTCATAATCAATTCATTTTTAACTGATCAATTAAGCGTTAAAAGCCAATTTAATGAATTAATTCACAATCAATTCAATTTTAACTGATGAATTAAGCGTTAAAAACCATTGATACTGCCAATATAAAAAGAAGAACGTGACTTATTGAAAATTTTTGAAACCTTTTAATTTAAATTGATTTTCTAAAAATAGAGTGCCTAACCAATTTGAATTTAAATCACTGTATAATTAACTCTAAAAAATATAGGCCTGTTTATAGGAATACAATCACGTTTTTAGGTTTTATTTTTAATTAAAACTGTTTTTTTGTTTAATTTTAAATTAAATTAAATTAGCTACTTAATAGTAAATAATAAGAAAAACTTATCTTTATATAGACGATTTGTCTCTGTTCTAAAAACAATTAACTTATAATGAATATAAATCATCTAATCTTAAACAATTAGCATGGAATAGTGTGCAATAGGAAATGAAGGAATAAATATGAGTTTTACTAATATATCAGATTTAGACTCAAGGGCTACAATGTTCTGGTAGAAGTCATTTAACTTTAATGAGATGTAGTCAAAAGTATTGTTATAAACACTCTCAAATTTTTATATAATAGGTGCACTAGAAAAAGATGTACTACATTTTCCTATTCTAAATCAAGTTGCCAAGTCATGTTTTCAAATCTAAAACAGGGTTACGAATAAGTGTAAGTTGTTATTTTATTCCCAGGATGTAGTATCTAAAAAGGTGGAAGTACCTTTTTTAATTCAAATAAATAGATTCTTTATTGTTGATATAAAAAAAAAAAAAAAACTAATGTTTTCAAAGATACAACAAAATCAGAATGTTAATAATGAAATTTATACGTTGTAATCTATTTAAATGCAAAAAACTTTATATATAAAATTTATATTTTATAACATTCATATTAGAACATAATAAAGGACATAAAAGAATGGAGAAACATTTTTATTACAATTGAATGTTTTCTTTATTATTTATTTTTGAAATGTTTCCTTACAAAGAGAAGATAGAGCATCCAAATATCAAAATTGTTCTTATTAAATCTTGCTTCCTTTATAATCTTTTGCGTAATATTTTGAATAAACAACAAGATTCACTCTTGTGAGTAAGTAAATAAACTCATTTATATATATATATATATATATATATATATATATATATATATATATATATA
>Ga0099824_1009457_pt1 | contig 12002 bp, 6 predicted proteins | sample SiratrowhiteBW_FD_76837 | JGI IMG/M metagenome (GOLD analysis project Ga0099824, IMG submission 76837) | Root nodule microbial communities of legume samples collected from California, USA - Siratro white BW | ecosystem: Host-associated > Plants > Roots > Nodule | place: USA: California... | reverse complement strand
TAAAAATATAATACAAAAATAATTATAATAAAAAAAAAAAATGAATAAATTTTTTTTTCTTTTTTTCTTTTTCTCAATTTTTTTTTTTTTTTTTTTTTTTTTTACTTCTTCCCTCTATGTCCCTTAAGCTTTTCACAGCTATTTATACTAAAAATTGTTATTTTTATTTTTATTTATTTTAATCTCAGAAAATTATTACTGTCATAGAGTTTTTTTTAAAGAGATAAGTCACCCCTTATCTCTTGTTTTTATTTTATTAAATTATTTTTAAATTTTTCAATAGTAGGTCTTTATAATATTTTAAAAAATAATAAAAATATTAAATAATATAAACATAATTTACTTTAATATATTATATTTAAAAAATATTGCATTATGTCTTTTAAGATGTAAGAGAAAAAGGTTTATAGCTATAAAAATGAACTTGCAACTTTTAAAACTTAAATACAAACACTTCCTTCTTATAGTGTTGTAGGACACAACATTTGGTGAAGTTTAACTACTATAATTGTTAGTTAGTTTGTATTTTTGTTAATTAAGTAAATAATTAAATGATTAACAAAGTTTGAAAGTTCACATATATTGTTAGTTTAACTATATTTGATGATTAAAATTGATGAAATATTTCTTTTTTAAATTTTTTTCTAAGTAACAAATGTTGAAAGTAGTGTTGGTAACATCGAAGTTGGTAGATGAAACTCTTGTCAATAGGATAAAAATTATATTTATAGTTTATATTTAGGATATAACAAATTATATTTATAATTTATATTTAGAATATATCAATATAAGTGTCACAATTTAATTATTATATGATACATCTAATCTTTATTAAAATATAGTTAATGTATCTTGTAATAATTTTTTCACAACAATCATTTCATTAGAAATCAATTAAATTTTTTTATTATAACTTGACTTTTATTTAAGGGTAACAAAATAGGTGCACCGACTATTGATTAAAAATATGGACACGGCAGGATGGGGTGGGATGACCTATCATGGTTATGCAGATTGAAAATTTGTAATATTTTTTATAATTTTGTCTTTATTTTAAAATATATATATATATATATATATATATATATATATATATATATAAAGATACTTAATTACCTAAATATTTTCTATATCTTGAATTATTAATTAATATATCTAATTTGATAAATCATAAAATTTAATGTGTAAATATTAATAATTTAATTTACAGTATTATTGCATATTTACATATTTCATATGATATAATACAAACAAATTAATCTTTTAAATTATTCTTTTCATTTAAAGAAAAGTTGGACAAGCCTATCAAAGTGGATTAGTCTGTTGAAAATACTAACATGTCCTCTTTGTCATTCTTACCTGCCACGAAATAATTAATGCAATATGTATTAATTTTTTCTCCAAAATTGTTCCAATGAAAATCAAATTCATGATTTTTAACTTTAATATCAAATTTTGGATCACTCAGTTGAACTAAAAAATTAAAACAAAATTAATTAATTTATTTAGAACTTAATAAATTAGACTATGTAATTTAAACTTTTAAAGAACTTAAATATTTATATTTTTATTTGAAAAAAGTATTTATGTTTTCTCTATTATAAGTAATTAAATTATTTATGTTTTGTTTTGTTAAGTTGAAATGGGGAATTTGATTGGTTAATATTGTAAGTATAATTTGTGAATTTCTTTATTTTACTCAATTGCAAGATTTTGAAATATCATATTTAATTATAAAATACGTATTATAACTTATTAATTTTAAATATATAAAATATTTATTTTTAAAATTACGAAGAATTGAAAGCGTCATAATTTTTCCATATAACTTATAATAATAATAATAGTTAAGGATAAAATATAATTATGTAAATAATGACATCATAATGGACCATTATTGACATATTAAAAAATTGTTTTTACTATCTAAATTACAACATTTTAAAATGATAGTATTTACCAGTTTAAATATGGGTGTTGTGACTATTGCAGACCGTGCTTTTATACTTATATAATATATTTATAATTATAATTATAATTGCTATATTAGTATATTAGTTCAGTGATTTTTCCAAAACACCTCTCTGAGAAATAAAGTTAATATACAAACCATCATCATCTAATGTGTGCTTAGTGGCGAAATTATGAATGGGAACAACTTTTTAGATCTAAAAGCTGCAATTTTTCTATAAAAGTAATATTAATTCCCTCGTTTCCCATACCTACTTCAAACTAATCCTAAATGCAAATATTTATAATATTAAGAAATTACTTCTCATTTACCACTAACCATCTTTACAGACTTCTCATTAACAGTTTTCTTCATTTTTATGACAAACATCCGCCAATTGTGGCCTTTTGGGTTGATTGTGTGGAAAAAAAAAAAAAATAATAAAAAAAAGATAATTATGAATACAACAAGTTATATAATGAAAAAAAATGTAAAAAGGTAAGATGAAAATAAAATAAGAAGAAATAGTTATTTCTTCATATTACAGAAACCACACATCATCTATATAATTCACATTTTTTTTTATATTTATTACAACTCTTCGGCTTTTCTTAAGTTAATTGTAAAATCGGAATCTTTCAAGAAAATCAGAAAGATTTAATATGTCGGAGGTCCAAGCAAATGGAATGTTTTCTAAATGAGTTTTTAATTATAATATTTGTTGTCATTTATTTTAGTCGTCACTCCTAAAAAAACATGTTTTATGTGTATATAAATATATTATTTTTAATTTTGTAAATATAATATTTTGTTACTTTAATCCTTATATACATATATTAATCAGTTTCTCCCTATTTCCATGTGAGTGATGACTTTCATCACACTCCTGACTTTAATAGGTGACTAAGAATTTTCTTTTAATTAAGAACTTAATATGTTTTGTACAAAAAAGAACTGTTATATTTGCGGCACCTTAAAACATATCTTAAGTCAATTAGAAATTACTAATAATAATTTTTGAATTAAATTAAAATTCAAACCTAATGCACATCCTGTTTATAAATATGCTTTGGTGATTAACTATAATATCAAACATATTTATAATACTGTATGTTTAACATAGAAAATAAACTGAAAACATCGCAAACTATTTAAACTTCTTTTCCTTCATTGAATAAAGCTTCTTACACATTTTTATGCCTTACAGGCACTGATATTAAATTTTATGGGGCGAAAAAAATATAAGAATAATATAAGTTTGTTCTGGGATTAGTTCTTTAATGATAAAACCAATTTTAAAATGTATTATCAATATTAATTACTAAATTTATTAAAGAGTAAATATACAAATTATAACCTAGAAAATCTTTGTAATTAATAATAACAATAACTATTATTATGATTATTATAATTATTGTCATTAATAATAATATTATTATCATTAATATTACTATTTTTTATATTAATATTATTATTATTATTATTATAATTATTAATATTATTATGTTTATTAATAAAGCTATTATTATTATTACTAAAGTTATTTTTATTATAATTAATGTTAATAATATTAATTATTATTATTATTATTATTAGTCACTAATTTATTTTGGTTGTTAAATTCGGTCATTATAATTTTTTTTTATAATAATTTAGTGACAAAAATCAAATTAATCGTTAAAATATTTTGGTATTTAGATATTATTTTATAGTTAGCGTCCAACTTATTTTGGTAGTTAAATTTAATTAATTAAAATATTTTGTAGTAATTTAGCAATCAAAACTAAATCGAAAATTAAGATAAAATGATATTCAATTGTTATTTCGATCATAATTATCGACTAAGTTATTTTAATTGATAAATTAGGTCACTAAAATTTATTTGTAGTGATTTAGTGACAAAAATAAAATAAATTGTTAAAATAAATTAATATTTGTGTTGCTATATTTCGATTGTTAACAATATCACTTTTATTTTACTTCATATAGTCACAAATTTAGTGACTAAAATTTATCTACCATTATTTTTCATCGTTATTTAGTCATTACACAAACTAATACCATTAACAAACTATTTTGTTGTTGTTTCGATCTATGACAGATGTGAATCAGTCATTATTTCTTGTCACAATTAGCGACCAAGTTATTTCAGTTACTAAATAATTTTTTTTTGTAGTGAATGAACCTTATTATGATGTTATCTCAATAAATTTGAGGTTTGTACATTAACATCATTTCTTAGCCCTTGACTAGGGGAATGAAAAAATGGTTTTAAAAACAAATTATTTTTTCCCTTATATCTCGACTAAACCTTTCTTCCCTTAATCCTCTGAGTCACTTTTTTTTAGAACAAAATCGTGATGAAATTCTAAACTGGATAATTTCTCATATGCGGTAATTGACGCTAACGATGTTGTCTCAATAGACTTGAAGTCGGAACATTTATATTATTTGTGAGGATGAAAAAATGGTTCCAAAGACGAACCCTAATTGTTAGAGATCTCATATCGACTCGAAATAAAAATTTTTAATAGTTTATAAGTAGATACAAACCTCACTTACGAACCAATTTTGTAAGATTGAATAAGGTTTAAAGTCCAATTCTTACGGTAATATCAAAGCGTATCTTAACAAGGTTGTTTGGCTTAGGGCCACCCATTATGAGGTTGTTATCAGACTATCCGTAAATATATAGTTTCACACACGAGTTATGAAGTTTCGACGTGTGTGGACTATGTTGGAAATTTCATATCGACTAAAAATAAAACCGTTGAATAGTTTATAATTAAACACAAACCTCATTACTTTACAAGATAGATTTATAAGATTAAATAAGACTTAAAATTTATTTTTTAATATTAGTTTTTCTTAATATTAGCTTAGAGTCAAAACTAAGTATAATTTAAATATACATTATTTTTCAAGACTCCGTGACACAATCATAAATGAGTTCTAAATGGCAAAGTAAACTATACTCAGTGATTAATCTTAAGTGTGTCTTTTTCTATAAACCTGAAGTCGGAACATAAGTGAAGATAAAAAAAATTTAAATAATAATTAACCAAATAAAAAAGGTTTAAATATTAATTAACCACACAGTAAAATCTCGCAGGAACAAGATATGTAGGGAAAATGTGCCTGTGTAGCATTGTTCTTTGGAAATCACCCAAGCTTATTCACAAAAACAGGTTAAGGTGTCAACAGACTCAAGCTCAGATATATTGCCAAATTAGCATGTGGAACAAGCAGTTTCGGACACGTAATAAAGTATGTCTGAAAATTCAAGAAACTGGGCATGCGTGCTGATGGGGTGCTACCCTCTATAAATCTAAACGACACAACTTGTGATATTTTTCCCTAATTTGGGTTCGCGTTCAGCCATTCAGCTATTGCTGGAAGAGGTAATTGAGATCTCATTTTCTCTTGGAAGGTATATATGAACAAAAGAATGTGTATTTACAAGACCTGCATTTGTTTTACTTCCTACTTTCAGGATCATTGGTACTCTCATCGTGCTTGCAGAAACTGAAACAAAATTTGAAATAGCATGACCTCAATGGAGGAATCATGGACTAGTTGGCTCTGCGATATGGTAAAATCATATTATCATAACTACTGCTATTATTAATGCTTGCATGCTTGAACTTTTGGCTTAATTTTCACTACATTGTTCCAGGAACCAGATGACTACAGTTTCATCGATCAATCAGACATAAAGGTGGAGGATCTGAATGGAAGTTTAGCATCTCCTGGTGATATAGCCACTGCTTTAGAAGAGAACCAGCAGAGCTCATTTTCCACGGAGAGTCACTCTTCAGTGACTGAGAGTGGCACAGAAGAGAGGCCTTTGAGGTTACTCAAGACATGCACTTCAAACTCTGCCAAAACAGACCAACTCTCACAAAAGAAAGCTTCCACACCCTACTCCTATATTCTTTCCTTTGACAACACCAATCCACCAACAACAAAGGCTGAATCGGCTAAAAAGCCAGAAGCCAAGGTTGCGAATCTTGGGGTAGCTCCGTCTTCAAAGAATGAACCAAAACGTGTTACTCAGGAGACCAAGAAAACGGGCCCATCAGCCAGATCTTCTCATAACACACAAGATCACATAATTGCTGAGAGAATGAGGAGAGAAAAGATTAGCCAGCAGTTCATAGCTCTCTCAGCCCTAATTCCAGACCTCAAAAAGGTTCATTTTTCTTTTCAGTGAAATAACCATTTAATGTTTTGAACTCATGTAAATACATATACTTGTATATGGTACTAAAGAACGGTAATTTGTTTGAAGATGGACAAGGTATCTGTATTGGGGGAAGCTATAAGGTACGTGAAGGAGCTGAAGGAAAAAGTGAAAGTGATGGAGGAGCAGGGCAAGAGGAAAAGCCAGGAATCAGTGATGCGAGGGAAGAAATCTCAGGTTTGTGCTGCTGCGGACGAGGATGTCTCAGACACTTCATCAAATTCCTGTGAGTTCGGAAACTCTGATGTTCCCTCATCCAAAACAAACATGTCACTGCCAGAAATAGAAGCAAGGGTGTCAAAGAAGAATGTGCTGATTCGAATCCTCTGCGAGAAAGAAAAGGTAATGCTGGTGAACATTTTTAGAGAGATAGAGAAACTTCATCTCTCAGTCATCAATAGCAGCGCCTTGTCTTTCGGTTCCTCTGTTCTCGACACAACCATCGTAGCCGAGGTACCTTATTATTGTTATTATTAAAAATAACTACACAAGTTTAAAGAACTTTTTCAGATTTAATGGATTTTTCAAAAAGATGTTTGAAATTTCATTGGGTGTGAACGTTAACGAGTGTTGGTTTGTTTCAATTGATGGCAGATGGAGGATGAATTCAACATGAGCGTGAAGGAACTGGCTGGAAATCTGAGAGTAGGACTGATGCAATTTATGTAGAGGATGAGGACGAGGATGCACAAGACTTTGCTGCGATAAAGACCAGGAATTCAGTGTATTTATCCTAGTAAATCTAGTCTTTGTTGTAAGCTTCATATATAGAACTTAGAAGTAGAGAAAACTAGAAATAGTTGCTACTTGCGATTAACACAGCATTAGGCTGAACCGGTTAGAGAGAGAGGTAATGGCGTAGCGGAAGAACAATAAAACAATAAAGCAGTGTGGTCCATTATGGGAAAATGGGATTTAACTTCTTGCAAAAGGCTTATAGCCTCGGAAACTATGCATTTTATGACTTCTCTTACTGTTTTGTTTTGGCTCTTCAGAAATGTTATTTCCTGTTTAGTACGTAATGTTCACGATACTTATTGCTAAATCATTTGTCCTTTAATTTTAGTAATTTTAATCTATCCTTATCATAAATAAGTGGCTTGTTGAAATTTTATTCATGATTATTAAATAGCAAGCAGATATTTAACAAACTTGAACGGAGCAAGAGAACTTGTAGAATTATATTATTTTTCTCTACTAGATTTTGAAACTGGGATTTCAGTAGCACGACTGGTGTAGCGGTTAAAGACCAACAAAGGGGACCACTCCCCATGTTTTACCAACTTAAGTTTTAAATAGTGGCGGCTTGATTCATCGCACGGACCTTGGTGCACAAAGGAATCTCCAGTGCACTGGTGAGCCATCATAACATAATATTTAAATGAGGGGTTTAGATTGATGAATTGAAAATGGTTAAACAGGTTGGTTGTCTTTTAAATAGTCTTGTTCACTGATGGCCAAACAATGAAACATAACTATAAATGTTGCATCAGTTACTCAAACATTTGAATCTTTAATTCCATAATTAATGCTTATAGTAAAATTATTTTTAAAGGAATAATACAGATAGAAATAAAAAGGGATGAGAAAAAACTTAATATAAAATAGTTGATGTGATGAAAAGAAGTGTTGTTTACTGAGATAGGTTGTTGGATGAAACGCATTTCAATTTAATCCGTTGAGTTTTATTTATGATGGGATCACACCCAACTCAACCCAAACTTACTCACTCTTATATGGGTTGGATGATGAGTAGTCTAATACCTCAAAACTTTAATATTTGTTTCACAATCATTCGTAGTTGGCATAGTCATAGACAAATCTAAAATTCTTGTTGTGGCACCGCATCTTTTTCTATTTTGTCTTTATCATTCATTTCCAGTGTTCACGTTCATTTCTATTGTATCTCAATCCTAACATCAAACAAATAAACATAAACATTCTCATTACAGTATGTTTTTTAGAACTAGATTTTAAGCCTAACTCAACGTTACAAAATTGACTTTTTCTTTAATCGATGTGGGATCTCCAACACAACCAGCCTCACGCTGAGACTCTTCAACTCGTACGTGAGACTATATATGTAAGGGTGGTCCGATAACGGGTGGCCCGATAGGCCCAACAACCTTGCTAAGATAAACTATAAAACCATATTAGAAGTGAACTTTAAGCCTAACTCAACCTTACAAAACCTACCTTTTCTCTAGTCAATGTGGGATCTCCAACACAATGTCTGATTTTTTCTACCAATCATAACATTTTTGTCTCCATCATTCGCCTCTACCATTTGTCATTGCTATTGGCCTCTATCAATTAGCTTGAACACATCTCAACCTTAATATTAGATAAATAGACCTAAACATTGTTGTGGTGCATCTTCTTCTTTGCATTAACCCTCACATTCTCACCTTCATCGTTCTCCTCCACCATTTGCCTTTGTTATTTTTCTATGCATTTCACCTCCGCTATTTGACTCGACATCATTTAACTCTACTATTTATCACTGTCGTTCACCTCTATTATTCACCTTTTAGCCTATTCTCCAACACAATCTCGTGTTCAACCTTTGTTTTAGGTGAAATATTTTGTATTTTAATTTTTAATTCTTTTAAATAAGAATGTTGTCTTCCTTCTTCATCACCCTCTATCTCTCCTGTCATTGTCTTGCTTATAATTTGCAGGAACACAAGCTTTCCTTGCAAGCAAAAGACACACCAAAGTATGCTATAAGATTCTAATATATTTTTTGCACTTGATTTGGGTGAATGTGATGGGTAGGTGTGACAATGTTAATTTGTAATTGTTCTTTTCTTTTTATTATTGAATATCCTTACATGAAAGATATTGTTGATTATTATTTAAATGTTTTAGTGGTTTATAATTGTTCCAGTGTCCACACAAATAGAAAATATTAGTTGTATTGGGTCTATAACTTATGAGAAGTATGGATGCCTTAAGTCTCATGCCACCAATAACATCCTCTTAAGGTCTTACTCAATCTGCTCCATTTGAAATTCATTCACTAATAATGTTAAAGGTTCCTATATAGTCACAATCATATAAATTATTGTAAGGACTCAAGTTACAAAAACTCTTTAAAAGGTTTGAGTTATTATAGTAAAGCAGATGACAATGCAATTTGTAAATACTTTAACAAGTCATGTAAGGCTAATAGTAAAAATTATGGATATACTAACTTGATTAAACATTCAAATGATTGTTATATGATTTGTAATAAGAATGTTAATAAGAAACAAAAGACATTAGGTATTGAAACATGATGTGAGAGTGATCCGGTTATTTGAAACTTGTTGAATTCAACCCATAGAAACACTTTTTGCATTTGCTATTTAGGAGGTTTATGGAAGAATAAAAATTAATAATTTCTTTTTTCTAAAGTTTGAATTGTTAGAGTTGTATGATTGTAGTTTGATATTAAATACCGCACTCTTGGGACTAGTCTTTGTAGGACTGAAAATATTAAAATTTAAGATCATTCATTTTATAGGTTCAATATATTTTGCCTTTAAATTTTGTTCATTTCATTCCTAAATTTAATCTTACTAATAATTGATCATATTTTTGTTTTTATTCTTTATTGTTTGACATTTTGGAAAATTTTGATTTATTAGAATACTGTAACTTTTCGCTTTAAATTATATTTATTTAGGTTGATATTTATGTTGTGAATATAATCAAATTGTGTTATATTTTTTTTCTTTTTATGTCTTGAATCACTTGAAGCCTTGCGTTAATTTTTGTAAACATTATGCTATTTTTAATTAGGTTAATAATTAAAAATTACTACTACTAACAAAAGAAACTTGTTTTTCAAAATCTTAACCTAATGACCGAAGTTAATCTAACTCCTTGAAAAGTAAGTTGGATTAAATTGAGTTTAAAAAAAAATACGAAAATCCAACTTAATACTTTTCTAATAAGTCAAATAATAAATTTATTTAAATCCTACATAATTCACCATGTGAAAATCTCTAATAAAAAAAGTGAAAAAATGTAAAAATGTATCCGGAAAATAATATTATTTTTTTCTCTAAATCATATTTCTGTCGCCTTATGTGTTCAATTTGCCATCTTGATATTCCAATTTTTAGATTTGCGCATTTAGCCTCCCAATCTTTAGAATTAAGTGATTTTGATCTTATCGTGAAGTGTTTATCCATTCCCCACCAATGTCTCAACATTGACTACGATGTAACTTTTGTATGGTAGCATGGAAAATAACTTACGGGTATTTAATAACGTCTAGTGTTAACTAGATAAATGACCTTACGTATTTTAATTAAAAATTCAAACAGATTAATAATATAAATATCGGACAAGAAGGGCATGTGACTGCCATGTACTTGATTTCTCCCAAACTGTGGAGCCCTAACAATTTTTAATCGAAGGCAGCCATTGATTGTGCCAAATGATGTCATGATGTACGACCATTCGATTGGAGGTGGAATCGAGGTGAGTGCAGCATGCATTGTGACTAAGTCTCAAGTACACAGACAGTGCTCGGTGAGTTAATGTAACATAGAAGCTCATTACGTCGTGGATGGAAGAAAATTCAGGAAAGAGATTTATGGTTGTGAAATATATATATATATATATATATATATATGAAAATGTCAATTTCGTAATTTTTTTTCACGGGCAATAAACGAGAAAAGATTGTTAGTTATTTGAATGGCATGAGGTTGAACTGAATGTGGAAAAAAAAATTATTAGAGCCATTTTTAGGAAGTTGCCGAACTAAAGCTTAGAGAAAATAATTGAATAATTTTTTTTTTTGTAAGTTAAAATATTAATCAATAGATTGTAGAGATTTCCATTTTTTTTTTCTAAGGATAATGTCATTTTTCTATTGCTTATACGAGATCTTTAATGTGATGACAATTGTATGTGTTTGTAACTGTTACAGATGAAAAGATAACTTTAAATCATATAATTTAAAGAATAGTTTATGAAGATGGTCTATCATATTGTTTGTTTTACTGAATAATAATATTAATATTGTAAGATAAATAGTTTTTATTAGTTCGTTGCCACTAATGTCTTAATAGTTTCTATTATATTTGATGTTTATAAATAAAGTCTTCCTGATATATTATGTATGATTAAAATGTATATGATCTTAAACTGTTATATAATATTATAATAATAATAGTTTTATTATGTTTCTTTTTTTTTGTGTTTTTTTATGATTGTGAGCTCAATATTTGATGTCACACGTGGGATTTAAGAAAGAATGAAAGACTATTAAGAACTTAAATATGGACATCAAATTTAATCTCCAGAAGTTTTTTTTTTAGAAATAATGACTTTGAATTATTGAGGATTAAGATGAAAATTATCTTGATATAGTAAGTTCATGCTTAAGTGATAAACAGTGAGATTTGCATGTTATCTTTCTTGTTAAAGAAGGATAAGACTCTCATAATCAACAAAGTTAGAAGCATCAATATTTTGTGTCTTCTTAATGATACGGTACTAAAGAAAGTGGCGAAGAAAATAATTGCCTCAATAATGTGTATGAAATTTGAGTCATTATATATATGATGGAATCTTTAGTGCATATATAGACTCGATTTGAAACAACAATCGTACTTATTCAAGATGATAAAATAAAAAATAATGGTGGAGCAACTTCAAAAATTTAACAAAATTCTTGATGATCTTGATTGTTAGCACCAGTGGACTGCTGCAGTGATTTGATGAATTCAACCAAGTGAAGATGCTCTAGATCATGTGAAGGATGGATGAAGATTTCTTGAAGTTTGAAGACTTGAGTCTAGGATCTAG
>Ga0099824_1009446_pt1 | contig 12008 bp, 9 predicted proteins | sample SiratrowhiteBW_FD_76837 | JGI IMG/M metagenome (GOLD analysis project Ga0099824, IMG submission 76837) | Root nodule microbial communities of legume samples collected from California, USA - Siratro white BW | ecosystem: Host-associated > Plants > Roots > Nodule | place: USA: California... | reverse complement strand
TTTCAACATCACTGGCAAAGAAGTATAGAGCTATATTATCTTCACTAACACCACCATGATGAAATTGTGAAGGCCACAAGCTCAAGCGAGAAGCCTCATTGAAAGAAACTTTAGGTAGAAACTTGTTCACTGCTCCAAGAACCTTAGGAGAAGCACAAGAGGATAAATGTGCCTGAAGCCCGGTATATAAATCAGGAGGTTTTCCATTTCTATGCACTTCAAAGACACCCCTGCAAGCAAACAACAAAGCTTTATATATCGAAACAAGACAATTAATAAACACTAAGAGCAATCCAGAACAAGAGACAAGCTAGTTCATCATAAGATGTTCCATACTGCCAGATGTATTCGTATTCAGGAAAGGCCAACGTCTTCGAAGGAACAACTGACAATGTCGTGGCTTTATCAGACATGTCTCTTACTACAGGTTTTCCAGCTGCAGGAGAAATGGAACTCGACTTTCCTGGTTGGGATCGAAAATCAGTCGGACAATACTTGAGTTGCTTAAAATCATTGGCAGATGAACACTTGGAAGAATCTGAGGTAGAGTTCTCAAGGATTTCCAGGTGTTCAGGGGTTTCTTCAACAGATATACTATTCTTCGGTGTGCTGGAAACCAAGATGGAGTCATTTGAAGTCACTTCACAATTCAAATCTGTGCCTGAGGTAGAAACCTCATCAGTTTGGTTAGATACTTCTTTCTTTTTGTAGATTTCAGGCCTTCTAAGTAAAGCAGCCTGGATAGCAGCTTTCAATATATTGCCTTTATGCATCTCATCTTTTGAACTACTTGAGGTAGTTACAGATATTTCAGCACCAGATTCTTGTGTAGTGCCAGCGCTGCAACATTCCATGGCATGGCCAAATTCCTTACACTTTTGACAGAATGGGCCTTTTGAAGAAGTAGGAGCAGCTGGCCTTACACGGTCACTAAAACTATCTCTGCTTTTCTCAATCTGATTAGCTGTCTCCGGTGTTTGAGGCAGCACATCCTGTTGAGCTTCATCAACACGGGTTGATGTTCTCTCTGTAAATTTCAAGAAAAATAAAATTAGAAATAATATTATAAAATAGCACATTTGAAGCACAAAAACCCAGTACTGAAAGAAGGATGCCACACCAGAAATGAAACCAAAATATCAAGATCAGCAAATTAGTCCCTTCATCCTCCTCAAAGAAAAAAGAAAATACAATAGCAGGAATAGGGATCATACCTGAAATAACTTGAGGCTCCAAATTTTTCCGGTTTATATTGCTCATTGACCTTGATAATGCACTTGCTTTTCCATCCTGATTAACCTTCACCTCTCGATTGATGTTCATTGCAGAAGGTTTACTGGATTCAGCACGAGGTGTGAGCCTTTGATCACCCTTAGGACTGGAAACAACAGAACTGACCACAGGCCGATCAATCCTAGATGGAAACTTCCTGTCAGGTGCACCTGATTCTTTTAAATGTCTCGATCCTTTCAAATCCTGCATAGCTGCAGACTTGGGTGAAAGCATTTTAACTTTTGATTCAGTTGCATTTGTTCGCCCCAAACTTGAAGATTTGAATAATGTTGATTTGCCAGTCACCCGAGCAGGTATCTCCATGTTCTTTGAAGCATGTTCATTACCCCCTTTTGGTTTTGGGGGAACAACTTCATCAACAAGTTTGACTCTTGGCTTGGAATTTACATTGTTGAATGAATTAGATTTCAATAACGTACCTATTCATAACAAAAAATTTGTGCTCGGAATAAATGAAACTCATGGGATACGACACAAAATCATTACACACAGAAAACATAGAAAATTGCAGTGAAGCACAACATCTTAAAAATAAACCCATACCCTTTGGAGTTTGACCCCGGGGACCAATGGAAGGAGAGCGAGCAATCTCTGTGTGACTACCACCAGAGTTGTTTCGACTAGGTATCAGAAGACCAGGCTTCACTTTAGGTTTATTTAAGCTTTTAAATGAAGATTCTCTGGACAGTGGAACTAATCTCTTGGGGCTTGACGTCTTTGGCGATCCTGTGCTTGTTTCAAGAGCTTGTCTTTTTGCTGCTGGAGCTACTTCCATGTTATCAGAAAGTCTTTTGCCAGAAACTTGTGAGGTTGAACTAACTTCAACAATTTTCTTGTCTTCAATATCTGAACCACAAAATTTAATTCCACAAATGTCAGCATACAGCCATAGATATGGATATGTTGAACGTTTATGTACTCAACATCAGAGCAAGCAAATTCAGTACACAGAAAGCACAAAAGGTGTGTAAAATGTCGGACCCAAAATGCCATTCTTGTGATAAGATATACAGCTTCACTCTTACCCGGTTTTTTATTTTCATTCACCTCCGCATCTTTGCATTCTTCACACAACCAATCCCCTTCGGGTACTTTCTCAAGCATTTCTCGCATGCAGTAGCTGATTCAAAGAAATAATAATGGTGAAATTCAGTTCGATTATTAGAGAAAGAAATTTGCAACAATATTAATATAAACTGAAAAATAAGGTGAAAGTTTCTTATGCATACGTGTGCTCTGCACCGTCACTGCACCTACTACATATAGCAAGTAGATCCTCCCGACCAGCATCTCCACAGATGTCGCACACCTTTACCTATTTACCAGATAAGGCAGTCAGAAATGAAATTTGAGGTTAAAGCATCTCCTGCGATGCCATTGCATTCAACTCCTCTCAGTTTCATCTCAATCAAATGTAGTTTCAGTAGAGAGAAAAGGAAAGATACTCACATCATGTTCCACAACATCTGATTCATCACTCTCATCTTCAGATTGAGTTTCCTGCTTCACAGGCGATTTAACCAGCTGTGCAGCATTCTCACACTGTCCATCTTGAACTGAACATTTAGGATCTTCATTGTTAGCTTCACAGACCTCAGTATCTGCTTCTAACTTTGGGCATACTTTTGGTGAAATGTTGGAAGTACTCTCAATAAGACCATCCTTAACCACAATACATTTCTCACCAGAAACAACAGGTTCCCTATCTTTGGTACACAATGAAGTGAAATTCTCAGTGGTGCATTCAGACAATTTCTCTGACACACGAGAACATGAATCCCTCTCCACATCCATTATTATTCGCTCTTCCTTCCTTTGATGGCTAACATTCACTGAATTAGTATCACTGGCTCTACTAATACAAGAAGTGTTGTCATCATGACCTTCTAAATGCTTGGAATCCTGATACTTATTCAGTTTGATCTGTCTACTCTTGGCATTTTCAGACAGTGCGTCATGACTTGAATTAACACTCTGCATATTACTTGCTTCACCGACAGTGTGTTGTGAGCTTTCACAAGCTCTGCTCCTGAGAGAATATGCATTATCCTCATCCATAGTGTACTGATCAATAGGCGCTCCTACACGACAGTTTTCATCAGAAAACTCTTCAGCCTTTGACCCCGTGAGAGCATGATTGAGATGCATGCAAGATGAACAAGGAGCAGAGCACACATTGCAAGTTCCCGATTCAATTCTCATATCAGTGTTCTGAGTCATAGAATTTCTGGCAAACCTTTTCGAGATTCAGCTGATACATAATCAAAACAAAACACAAGTTAAAGGAAAGATGAAAATTTTGACTCAGACTCTCACAATTGCTTTTTGCAGAGGTAATAACAAATTTTCTATTATTTACTCCCTAGAATTAACACTAACGATTTATCACCACAATTCAAATGCACACAAGCTGCATTAGTTTATAGTATCATATACGTGAACCATATAGTGCCATTCATGGATTTACTTGAATATGGGGTAAAGTTGCAACATTTTAAGATGGATTTACTCAACAGTGGTGCTTATATATTAATAAGTTCTGCTGTAAACAGAAAGAAAGATCAAGACTATAACTAATTCCAGAAATATAGTTTTGCTTTTCACCCATAGAATTTTGCACAGATAAGCAGCTTCTCAACTAGGGCAATAGGAAATAAGAAAACAATAAACCAAACATGTATATCAAAACCAACAATGCACACACATGATACATTAATATATGCATATAGTCGCCCACTTGTACAGTTTTAGCACAATAAATGCTTAAAATTTTTATCTCATGGCAACTTACCAGTCATAATGATTTGAATGCTATTTTATCTGCCCACCCCTCCATCTTAATAGACCATAAAGTTACCCAATATGGCAGATATTTCAGAGCAACAAAACAAAAATCGGATTGCCATAAAAGAAGAAAAGGAACAGCGTCTCAATTACCCTCTTATCTCAGCATGTTCCCCTGGAATATTACGATGATTGATTACCCATAACCGAGGTTCTAGAATCTGGAAACTGCTCAATGTCATGCAGAATTTACACTAACAAACATTACCCCAACTTTTACATAAAAGGTACTAAGCAGGCACCACTCCATGAGATGCTTCCCTCAACCCAGAATCTGACAGAGATTACAATTTTGCAAATGCTAATTAAAGTGTGCTTAAAGGTCCCCAAAAAATAAAAAACCCCCAGGTCCCAGAACCCATTCCACAGACAAAATGAAACCCTAACCCAACCACGCAGTGAATTATTCTAAAATTTCCTTTGCAAGACCCAACAAGTGCCCTACAGTCCCAATAAATTCATCTCAACACAACGACAACAGTTCCAATCAATCAACAAAATAAAAGGAGCGCAATAGATTTTAAGGGGGTAAATATAGATTAGAATAAAAAATAAAATAAAAAAACCCTAACATAAAAAAAATTGAGATTGAAACCATCTTGTTTGCATTGCAAGCCTGACCTTGCGTTAGGCAAATTCCGATGAGAAAAAAAGAAAGCGCGAAGTGGCGGGTACCGCGTGGTTCGGTGCGGCGGAAATCTGCGCTTTGGAAATTGTGGGTTATGAGAGTTTAGAGTATCTGTGACGATCCACCAAATGGAGATTCAAAATGAAGGGTTCAGAGAAGATGAAGAGCATGCAAATTTTACAGCAAAACACACACACCCACAGAGACACGGAATTTCATACCACGAACAAACTCCTATTTATTTATACTCAATAAAATTAATTGCGGGATAAATTATATAATAAATTTCCTTCCGTTTTTTCTTCTTCTCTCCTCATTTTTTCTGCCCCTCTCTCTGATCAGAACAAAAATATAAATAAAAATGAAATCTTGCAAATGGGCTTTTTATTTTTTCATCAGAATCCAAATCCATCTATCTGACCCAGCTGGCTTAAATTGCCATAGCTTCCTCAAAAGACTTAGGTTTTCTAAATCAAATTGATTCATTAATCAGGTCAAATTTCAAAATCCCTTAAAACAGAAATTCTGGGCCATTTCCATTTCACATTTTTTTCCTTATTTATTTATTTTTTAGTTTCTATATATTTTATTTTTAAATTTTTTTCATCAGTTGGCTATTTATTATTTATTTATTCGGTCATTTATTATTTATTTAGGTTTTATTATTGTAAAAGAAGCTGGGGCCACAAAGACAAACAAGTCAAGGTGAATGAAGTGAGCATCCCACACGTGTTAGTTTAGTGAGGCGTTTAAGCGCGTGGTAAATGTGCGCGTGGGGATTGTGTGGATCAGCCCTAACGCCTCTTTGGCAGGTGTCTTTGCCTCACATTTTATCGGTCATTCCTCGGACTCCGTTGTTGATAAAAAAACAATATGTTTCACTTTTTTTTATTCTCTTTAATTATAAAAAATAGTCAGAAAATTATAAAACAATGAAAGAATTTAAAATAAAATAATATAATAAATGAAATACATGTTAAAATAGGTAAACTCTACACGAAAGCATATATTATATTCAAATAAAAGATGAAAGTGAATATAACAGAGATAGGATGAATTTGATGGTAATTCTAAAGAAAGGTCATTAAAACTAGCTTTTAAAAAATTTAATGAATTAATTATAACTGTAAAAAGTATTTATTGCATTTAAAAGCAAAATTGACCCTTGAATCTTGTTTTGACCAAAATTTATTTTTTAACAAGGAAAATACTGTATTTGTCTCAAACAGTAAATTAATATTTTTCATTTTTTATGAAGAAACATTTAAAAAAAATAGAGACTGTGTATGATTGAAGATGATGATGGTATTTTTTTTGAGAGGTGTATCAATTTTGAGTGGTGAAGAAGATTGTGAGGTATGATAGAAAAATGATGATAAAAAGATAAAATAAAAAAATAATGAGAGAATTATAAGAAATACTATTGTAATAACTAAAGAGCTATATGTATATACATTTATTAAAATGTGCACCTATGTGTAAGGTGTCAATGTGTGTAGAGTATTTTGTACTATTTGATATTTTGATTTATACTATTTAACAGTAAATCTTTATTAGGTTTTATAAATTTTTTGTTCATTAATGAAAATATTAAAAATATAACATAAATTAATCTATGACCATAATTTTATATCTAATTATCAATAACTTTAATTTAATGTAAAATTTTTATCTCACATATACTGAGATAAGGATTATTTCTATTTTATTCTCATGCCCTACTTATATGAAAGAAAGGTAAGACAAGTCAATGAAATAATTTTTACTTATAATTTTTTAAGGTAAGACATAGATAATGTGAATTTTATTAATGAAATAATTAAGAGAGTAAAAGAAGTTTCAAGAATAATGTTAGAGATAAAACAAGTCAAATTATCTTATTCAAATTGATTTATAAGTTATTCCAATCTACTTGTAAATCTTATCCTACAAAAGATACTCATTAATTTTACATATGAAATCTATACCAGTTTATTAAAATATTGTATCTTTATTTTATTTTTGTAGTTTTGAAAAGTGCTGTAGTCTCACAAACACCTAGGCATCCAAACAAAATTCACAGTATATTGATCTTAATAATAATAACAATTAAATATCATTAAGATTCGTAACAAAATAATATGTAAATACTTTCATAATATGTATTAAGTTAGGTATTAAGACACTAAAGTAGGGGTGGATAATCCTCTATACATTTGCTGCTATACTTACTAAATTCTACAATAATATACTATTTTTTTATAAGATTTATTTCTCAACAGATTGCCAACCCTACTCTGATTTTTCTTTGGATAAGGTTTAGATGCAGCCAATAGAGATGTTTAGGTTAGGGATTAATAAAAAAATAATAATTCATTAGTGAAAGCAAAACATAAGCAAAATTTAAGATCAGGGAAAAATAATGAAATTAATAATGTTATAACTTGAAAAACCTTCTTAATGCAAAAAAATATTTGAGACATGATATAGCAAAATATATATATATATATATATATATATATATATATATATATATATATATATATAATAAACACATAACAATTATAAGTAGTTATATTTTTTTTAAAAATCAAAAGATCTTAATAACTCTCATTATCTCTATTGTTTAAAGATGATATTTTTAACCGGAGAGAATAAAATGAAGTGTTTTTTTATTTATTGGGATAAACAAAATTATAAAGAAATGTATTTTACACAAAGTGATATGATTCTTGACTTTTTAGGAAGAGATGTGATTCTTAACTCCATGTGAAGAAACCTCTTTCCGAGAATATATAGTATAAGAAATAATACACCAATTTCTATGGTAGAATTCATACAAATCTTTTCCTTTGGAACTTTGACAACAATCTTTGATCTTACTGGTTAGTTGTTTTTTTTTTTTCATGCAAATATTGTCAAAGCTCTTTTCTATGTAATTTGATAATAATTTACTTTAAACTCATATATATAATTAATGTATCATTTTATATATATCATTGAATAAAGCTTCTTCTCACTTTTTATAAGGTCCTATGAGACTAAATGAGTTTTAAAATTTTAACTAATAAAATTCACACACAATTCCTGTGTTGTTCCTATTTAATCTTTCAATAATATTCTCAAGTTTATTGTATCCATAATATTATCCTATAATGGTTTCTAATAATCTTCATTTCTAAAATCTTATTTGTTAGATTAATTTAGGTGCAAACATTTTATTGCATTTATGTTAGATCTTTTGTGTTAGGTCATGAAGAGTTCAAACTTTTTATATCAAAAGAGCCTGCTTTTCAAAAGTTTTTTTTTTTTTTTTTTTAATATGACACGCAAAGTGTTTTTTTGACTAATTCTTAAAAACATTTTGTTTATTCCATGTATAATTCTCATTTCAAGTCTATGCATATATAATTTTCTTTTTAAGATTATGTGTAGATAATATTTTAGACATTAAATAATTATCTTTTTAAGTATATGTGCAAATAATAATCTAGACATTAAATTGACCAGTTTTCAAGTCTTATTTAATACTAGAACAATAATTGTTTTAAGAGACATTATTTTATCATCGGTGAATTTTTTGTAACTCTGTTTTTTTTTTTTTTTTTTTTTGTTTTTAACTTTTTAAAAATTTTTTTTTTTTTTTTTTTATTTTTTTATTTTTTTTTATTTTTATTTTTTATTAAAATTTTATTTTTTTTTTTTAAAATTTTTATTAAATATTATATAAATATTTTTTTTAATTTTTTTTTTTTTAAAAAAAAAAATTTTTTTTTTTTTTTTTTTTTTTTTTTTTTTTTATGGTTGCAACCTTTTACAAAATATTTTGTTTTGTAAATGAGATTTGAATTGTTCTTTACACTTACAATTCATCAAAATCATAATTTTGGATTTTTATTCAAAAGACAAAATTTATTCATTCATGACATTCAATCATTTTTCTTTGTCATTCATCACAATGACCTCTAAAAAATTGATGTTCTTACTGGTTAGTAAAGATAACATGTTTATTTGAAAATACCTTTTTAATTGTTGCTTCATCACATGAATCACCTTAAAGATTAATTTCTCTAATCATGTATATCTTAGATTGTTTGATCCTTAAAACATATCATATATTTGTTTCAAATAATTATCTTATTTACAAAATACCATATTATTGAAACCAAGATATATGTATTCAAATTCGTCCTTGCCATATTTTATATTAATCTCGTGACATATGAATTAAAAATTTCACATTTAAAATCCTTTAGGAAGAGATTAATCACTGACTCTTCCTAAAAAAAATATTTTTTTATAATAAATGTTTAATCAATTAAGGAATTCCAACCGTAATTTAAGTTTCATGATCCAATCTGATTAAAATGATTTGGATTAAATTTAAGTTATTTTCTATAAAGTTTGATTGAATTAATAATTACAAAAAAAATTAAAAAACCTTTTAAATTTCTTTAAAATATATTACTTTTTATTTATCAATAGATTTTTATACGACTTGTAATTATTTATATTTTAAACGTGTCTCTATTAAATAATGCACTGAAATAAATTAAACGAAAACTTAAGTTAAAAAAATAAGAAACTGATGAAGATGTAAAGATTGTAAGAAGTACCAAAGGAAAATAAGAAAAGTATATGATTATTTTCGTTTTAGATTTTTTATAAAACTAGTTAATAAATAATAAAATATTACACTACTAGTTTTTTTAACAGCTATTATACTACTAGTTTTTTTTTTATCAGCTATTATACTACTAGTTAGGTTAGTTTCAGAATTTACCATTATAAATTCGGTAAATAATAACTTTCATTGAACTGAGTTTGATTTAAATATAATACTAAAAATACTCAATCAAAATTACCTTATTGAATTGAATCAAGTAGCTATAGTAATGGTTTAGATCCCTCTTCCATATCTATTTCTCATATAAAGACTATAATAGTTTTTATACTAATTTATTCAGTAAATTATAACCACTCCTTTTACTATTTTCTCAAATTACATTTATAGTCTTATTTTTTTAATCGTCATAATAACCTCATTTATTATTTGTACGAAAGTAACGTCTTTAAAACCCAACAGAGTGCATGAATAATGTGAAAAGTGGTGAGAATACAATGCTTTTAAAAGTAAATGAAGGTTTTATATATAGTTTTTTTATGAAATGAATCTCGAAATAATTAAAGAAAATCTTAAAGAAATAAAACGGTTCTTTGCTTAAATACTTTTTATATTTTTATAGATTTTCTTTCAAAAATTTTGTATGTACTCCTTAATTTAAGGAGAAAAAAAAGTGATGATGTTTATTTATTTTAGATGTCATGATCGAAGTTCACAATGAGTAGTTAATAACTTGGTCAATGAATTAAAGACAGTTAAATTATATTTTCTATTATTCGGTTTTATTTACGAAGGTTAAATTTTTTTATAAATATGTATACTTATAAAAAAAAGTAGATATTTAATTTTTCTTACTTTTAACTTTTTGTAAGTTTTTTCTGATTTGATTTGAGTGTTCTTAAGTTTTTTCAAGACATTTGACATTACAATCAAATCTCATTTTCAAGACCTTCATTACCTTAATGAAGATTCTTTGTAATTTCAACATTTTATTTAATGATGTTCTAGCTTTTGATAAACATTTGGAGCCACAATGAGATTCAAGTTAATTTTTTTTCAAAACATTCACATTTATAGTTCTTATTATAAGTGAAAATATAAATTATTGTTTTTCAAACGGCGAGATAAATACTCTATCAATAATAAACAACTTTATAACATAACAAATATAAATATATTTTTTCAAAAGAGTTTCAAAACAATATAAAATAGAATAATAATCATGCTACAACGTGAGAATAATATTTAAGTTAAATTTATTAAAGAGACCTAAGTCTGGATACCGTGACGAGTGGGCACACGTGAAGTTCAGAGAAAAAAATAATTCAAATCTTTCAATTTAGTCTTTACCGTGAAGGAAACGAAAGAAAATAAACAAAAAATGTGACAATAAATAAGAAAAGATTAAAAAATTAATATAAAATTATAGGGTCACAAATATCTTGAATTGATTTAATTTTCAAACTCAACTTATTTTGATTTGATTATATTAGATAATGTTAAGTTGATTTATTTTACATAGTAATTCAACTAAACGCAATTGGATTCGTTTAAACTACTGAATTAAGCAATTACAATACTTATTACCGTTAAAATTAATATATCTCAAAATAAATATTTTCAATGTCGTCATATTATTTTTATTTTTAAAATATATTTATAAGGTATATATAAAATAAATTAAATACAATTGATCGGTAAAAAGGAGGTATAAGATTATAAAACTGAAAAATAATATAAGAGAACACACTTTTTATTTATCTTTTTATGCTTCTTTTGAGTGGTGGGGGCACACTACACACAATTTTTTTTTAATAATATGAGAAAACACACTTCTTCTCTTTCTTTCTTCTATTTTTCGATGCTCCGTAAAGTTCCAAAACACTCGTTTTTCAAACTTCTACTAGGAGAACACGATTCCTTTTTTCATTCTTTACGTACTTCTATTTTATATAAAGAAATATATTGATTATTTAAGAATGTAAGTGGTATTTTATTCAAAGACACACGTGGGTTTATTTTAAAATTAAAAAAATGTGAACATGATTTAATATAAATTTAGAGAAAAGTAATATAATTTTATGAAAAAATAAGTGTATTTTTTTCTTAATATTAATGTTACATGTAGTGTGGAATTAGAAAATCTATATAAGAAAACACAGGCATAGAACACTATAAATTCTTGATGCCGTTGACTTAGAAAAGATAGCAAAAGAGACCAATAATAGATATTGAGGATAAGAACGGCTGATTTTGTGTAATTGTCAAATTAGGTATCAACAAATTTAACGACTCCTTTCCCACGAAAAAGTAACGTGTCTATTTCATTGCAATTAAAAAATAACAAGAAAGTTTGGAATAAATGAATAAGAATTATTTTAATGTTTTAAGTTATGAATATAAATAAATATATATAATAAAAATATTTATTTATTTTTTATTTTTTTTAAATTTGATAGTGAGATATTTGTTTAAGGGTAAGTTTTTTTTTTTTTTTTTTTTTAGTTTTTTTTTTTTTTTTTTTTTTTTTTTTTTTTTTGTTTTTTATTTTTTTTTTTTTTTTTTTATACATTATTTATATTTTTTTTGTTTTGTAATTAAAAATATAATAATAGGGTGCATTCATTTGTCTAAACATTT
>Ga0099824_1009445_pt1 | contig 12008 bp, 6 predicted proteins | sample SiratrowhiteBW_FD_76837 | JGI IMG/M metagenome (GOLD analysis project Ga0099824, IMG submission 76837) | Root nodule microbial communities of legume samples collected from California, USA - Siratro white BW | ecosystem: Host-associated > Plants > Roots > Nodule | place: USA: California... | reverse complement strand
TATATATATATATATATATATATCTTGAGTTATTTTAACTTTTGCCCGTAACAGTGATCGTTACAAACAATATATATGTATACAGATTATGATGAAATGAGGAAAGAAATATATCAATTTAGTTCAATAATTAAAAGTTTCAAAGAGATATATTATTTATAACGATCACTGTTACTTGTAAAATCTAGAATATCTCATGATATATATATATATATATATATATATATATATATATATATGAGATATTGTCGTTAACAATATACGTATAGATGAAATGGGGAAAGAGATATATCAATTTAGTTTAATAATTAAAATTTTTAAAGATTACGTTTTGAAAAAATTAACATAATATTTTTCTATATTAGGGATTTCTAAAATCTTAACATATAAATGTTATTTATTTATTTTAATTAATTTATATAATTAATGTTTTTATTGACCAAATTAATTAGCAGTAATAAATTATCAGTTTTCTGTCTCAAAACTATTACAGTTTTAACTTTAAAAAAACCTTGTTTTCATTAGAATAATAAATAATGTTTTTTGTAGACTGTTAAATTGGTCAATATATTCATTATAGTAATACATAATGTCTTTTATAATCACTGTTGCATGATTAAAACAGTGATTAACTCAATATTAATAAAATGTGAGTAATAACTAATGTCTAAAAAAAATAATATTAAAAACATAATTTCTTAAAGTATAATACTATAAATTAAAAATAGCACATTTTATAAGTTCTATTCATATACCATAATATTCAGGACAAAGTATCAATACTACAAAATAATTTTTTAACAATAAAGAGTTTAAGTTTAGAATTAAAAACAATGACAAATGTATTAACACATTTCTTCTGATTTTTAATTTTGTAAAAACAATTAAACTATAGTAATTGCGAAACCCGGGGAGTATTTACTAAATAAAAGTAATAGATATGAAAATTATCGTAATAATAAAATATTAAATATACAATATTTTATGAAAGGATATAAATATACCAATATTTGAAGAAGAGAAATGTTTGTAAAAAAAACTCTAACATTACTAAATACTAAGTAAAACACATACATACCTAACTTTCTATAATATTATATTAGTATAAAGTAGCACATTGATAACATCTCGCTTTGAAGAAACTGGAAAATAATTTATATTAGTTCAATAAATAAAAAATAGAATATATACCAAGGCAAATTAACATGCACGTATATTAATTTACATAAAGTTATCTCAGTTTAATATTTAATTTTAAGGTCGAGTTGCATATAAATATTTGAAAGAAGGAGTTTCATGCTCTCAACAAGGTACATTGCTTCCTGCACTTAACAAATTTTCAATATGTCAATAATCTCCTCATTATTTTTATTTTAAAATTTATTTATTAAATAATTTTTTTCCACATACACAAATAAGTACAATAAAATAAAAAACAGTTAACTCCTCTCATAAATATTAACAAACTTTTTTGATAAATAATAAAAAAATCTAATAAATATTAAAAAATATTTTTTTCAAGCAACATTGAATTAGTTATGATAAAACTAAATATTTGAAAATAATGTGTTAAACTGAATTTGTTAAATTGTTGTAAATATCTTAACAACATTCAATATTATTTTTATTATTATTAAAAAAAATAAGAGAGATGTTTCTGTAAATGTGAAAAAAGAAAAGTTACTTAATATATAAAATAACAAGAACATTATTGATATTTTAGGATTTTTTTTAAGTGCAGAAAATATTTTGCATGAGGAAGCAACTACCCTTAACAATTGTCCTACCTGATTCAATTAATTTTTATTTTTTTTTTGTAAAATGTGTTCTTTTTAATTATGATATTAATATCATTACAGCAAATTTATTAAATATTAACTCATTTAAGGATTAAATATATTTAATTATATATTAAATAAGATATTATTTTATAAAGTAAAAATTATTGATGTTCAAATCAGTCTCTATTATTAATAAAAAAACTTATAATATAAATTAATTATATTTTTAGTGGTTAATGCTCATAAAAATTATTTTTTATTTATAAGAAAATTTTCTATTTTTATAAAAACGTTTTGGCAAACTCGTTAACTTCTTACTTACTTAAAATAATTTATTTAAGAGTTTATTGTTTATAAGTTATAAGTTCCCCATATTTATTTATTTTTCATTATTATTCTTTATATTGTAATACATTTCCTTTTCATTTTTTATTATCCTTAATATTTAATTGAAAAATATTGAATATTTATTTTTATTATTGTAATATTTTTAGTATTTATTCTAATACCTTTAATTTTTTTTCTTTAGTTTAAGTTAAAAAAAATATTTAATATTACAGATTTAAGTCAGTGATATCTCTTTACATATGAAAATTAGAAAATAAAAGTTAAAAAAGAAATTCAATTTAATAATAATTTAAACAGAAATTTAAAAAAATTAAAATAAAAAAAATAATTAATATACATTAGATCAATTAATGCGACTAAAATGACTTACCCAAATTAAAAATCACAAATAGTTTTTTAAAATAAATAAAAACACTAAAACATTTAATAAAAAATAATTCTTTAAAAAAATCTAAAATTGTAATTACATTATTGCAAATACTTTTTAGAAATCACAAATTTTATATATATATATATATATATATATATATATATATATATATATATATATATATAACTTGTATAATTATTGTCATTTTATATTATTTTATATTTATCAATTAGTTATGTAAATTTTTAAACCAAGAATTTAGTTTGAGTTTGAACTCTGTAACAAACTTTTTTTTATTGACTTATTAATAAACAAATTATTAATATATTTATAATTTTGAGTAATAATTATTTTCTATCGGATTATGATAAGAAAGAGATAGAAGATATATATATATATATATATATATATATATATATATATATATATATTAATTTTTATATTTTATTTTCTAATTGTATTTTATATACCTATTTGCATATTCTTTTTAGAGAAATAAGAAGTTTTATTTATCTACAATTTTTTCTTTTTTTGACTATTATTTTATTTTATGGTGTCAAGGGAATATATATTAATAAAGGAGTTAATATGCAGGGTCGGAGACATGAAGAACGTGACCACAATATTTGTATTGCAACTCATTCTAGCGAAATTGTATCGTAGTTTGTTCTAGAAAAGACCTCGGTGATGACTATGTTGAAGGGATTGATATAATTCGGCATATTCATTTATTTTCTTAATATTTTCAAATGTATATATTCATTCAAACACAAAAGAAAGTAGTATGGGAAATTGAGACATATATTATATAAAATAATATTACATTGAATTAACATATCATTTATCTTTTTGAATCCATTTATATAATTTGTTTTATTTGAAGTTAGGAAGATTTGAATCACTCTTATAGAGATTTTTAAATTTTGAATACTATTCACTCATTTGAATCATTATTCATTATTGACTTTATTATATTTATACAACTTTTTTTTGTTTGTTGAATAAAAAAATAATCAGAATTTTTAATGAAGAAATACAATTATATAATGAGATAATGTAAGAGATATAAACATAATTAAATAATTAAACAAAATGTATTAATGCTCAACTAAGGATAAATAATAGAAATAAAATGGATCAGTGCATAATTGAAAATAAATAAAATGGTTCAATACATGATTGGATATAAATTAAAAATAAAAAAAATAAGAACTAGAAAAACCTAAACTTGAAAAAAATTGAAAGAAACACTTATCTCTTGAAAAATCTAAGCTTCAATGTCAAATGATGTAATTCTAGCTTCAATTGCATGCTTCACACTAGCTTCTTCCATGCTAAAAAATTAAAAGATACACTTATCACTTGAAGAACCTAAGTTTCAATGTCAAATGATGTAACTCTAGCTTCAATTGCATGCTTCACACTAGCTTCTTCCATGCTTGTGTGTGGTATGTGAATTTTGAAGATGATGCATGTCACATCCAATTTCGTCTATACAAATAAAATTATTTCTTAAGAATTTAAAAAAAAAAATTAGTCATTTACTTTAAGTTTAGATTTTATTGTTTTTTCTTTTTAAAAAAAATTAAAAATACAATCTTTTATTTTATTATTTTTTTTAAAATAAAATTAAAAAAATATGGTTTAGGTTTTTATTTTTGTATCATTTTAGAAAATAATAAAAAAATATTCATTAGCTTTATCATTTTCATTTTATTGAAATTAAAAATAAAAATTTTGACCCATTTCATTTTTATGAATATTTTTTTAAAAAAGAAAGAAAAAAAAAAGAAAAAAAAAACTGAAAAGAAAGTTGATGTTCTTTGAGTTGAACCCATCAAAATGGCAATTGTTGTTTTCATCACTCACGCACCCCCTCTTTCAATTAGGTCAGGGTTGCTCATTAGAGCCCATCTTTTATTGCTTGCACACTCATTATCCATTCTTGGGCCAATCCATAGCACCTCTTCCGACCCTAATCACAAAGTTGCCTCCACGTTCATTATTGCACCGTTGTGTTCTTCCCTTTTAATTGAAAATAAAGAGAATTCATTGAACTTGAACATTCTGAGTGAATATACATAACCCTAAAACAACTGAGATGGAAATTTTGTTTCATGTACCCATTGTATCACTTGTTTCTTTCTTGATTTGAACTACTATCTTGGTTTATCTAATTTAAGGAATTTCATTCACATTTTTCTTGATTTCTTATTTCCTTGATTCATGATTTTGTCAATTATATATTCTTTTAGATTAAGATGGCAATGATGATTTATTTTTGATGTTGTCAAAACCAAGGTTGAGAAATAGGTCGGTCTCTACATAGTTGTGTTGCACTGCATACGTAGTTACATAATTTTTTGCATAATTTTACAAAACATTATTAAATACGTAATTTGCATCATGTTTCTACATAATAATTAAATGTTATGAGTTGCTTTTGTCATCATAAAAAGGAAGAGATTGTTGAGTCATTATATAGTCTCATTGGTTTCATGCATTAGATGATTTCATTCATCACATGATTTCTGATGTTATGTTTTGATGATAACAAAATCAAATTTATGTTTAATTATTTGTTTTAATAATGTTTTCATAAAAAATTAAATAATATCCACAAGATTAGAATGTCAAAGCCAGAGTAGATAGTCAAAGTAACAAGTCTCAAATAATAATTTTTAATTAAATTGATTATTTGTGAGATAATTAATTTTTAAAAATAAATGTCATTCAAAGATAAACTTAAAATGAGATTTTAATTGAAAGATAAAATTTTATTTTTGATAAGGATAAAATTTTATTTTTGATAAAGATAGAATTTTGTTTTCGATAAAGTTAGAATTTGTTTTTTGATAGAGATAGAATTTGATTTTTGATAAAGATAAAATTTGTTTTTTCATAAAGATAGAATTTGATTTTTGATAGCGATATAATTTGAATTTGTTGATAAAAATATAATTTGATTTTTTATAAAGATAAAATTTGATCGATAAAGATAGAATTTGATTTTTGATAAAGAAAAAACTTGATCATTGATAAAGATGGAATTTGATTTTTAATAGAGACAAAATTTGATTTTTTTTATAAAGATAAAATTTGATTTTTGACAGAGTTAGAATTTGATTTTGGATAAAGATATGATTTGAGTTTTGATAGAGATATTTACTTTTTCATAAAGATAGAATTTGATAGAGATGGAATTTAATTTCTGATAGAGATAAAATTTGATATTTGATAAATATAGAAAAGCGCAAGAAAACTATAACATTATTTCCAAATTCAATATCTGTCTTATTAAACACTTTTTCTACTAATTCAAATTTAAATAAAATGTGATTTAAATCAATTTTTATTTATTCTGTTTTAGTTTTATATATTGACAAATTGGAAACAAAAAAGATGATAATGAAATTGATATTCAAGTACCAGAATCTTACAAAAAATCAAATTCAAGCTACATGTGTTGATTCCAACATCTATAGATATGATTTAGAGGAGTACAACAAGATGTACCAAAGCAAGCCAAGTACTTAAAAATAAATCAACAACTCTGGGCAATAAGCATCTATAGCCGAAAAATATTTGGGTTGAGAGTTTAAATTATTCATTTTGTAAAGTTATACCCAGTAAGCTTTTATTGTTCTCTGAGTGAGAGTATTTATTTTTGTTTTTGAGAGTTATTGGTTTGAGGGGAGATCATGAGGGTGTTACCTAGAGAGGAGATAATACTCATGATTCTTGGAGAGGAGATAATACCCGTGTTTCCCAGAGAGGAGAGAATACATGTGTTTTTAGGAGAGAAGAGAATACTCGTGTAACCTGGAGAGGAGATACTATTTTTTTCTAATCAAATTGATTAGTGAAAGTTCTTAAGCAATTGCTTTAGGGGGCTGGATGTAATCAAGTTTGACTAAACCAGGTTAAATCTTATATTCCTCGAATTTACTTTTCCAATTATCTTGTGTGCCTTAGATTTAATTTTATTGTCCCTTATTTATTATCCACTATGAATCGAGTTTGTAGGCTTCATTCAACTCCCCTTTTCTGCAACCAACTACACCTTCAATTTTGAGCTCAACATTTTTTAGCAGTATTGAAGAGAAACAACAATAAATTAATTGAAAATGATGTGGGGAAATTTTGGATGCCAAACCACGTCATCTTGGGCGGTTTGCAACTTCGACAGGTTTTCGTGCCGAAAGGAATGAAATTTTAACTAGAACATTTTTTAGTCGCATTGATGGAAAACAAAAAATTATTGAAAAAAATTATGTGTGCTAATGTTCAGGAGCAAAACTAAGTCATCTAGGGTTGGTTTGCAACTTAGCCAACTCTGGTGGTTTTCGTACCTGAAAGAGTCGTGAAATTTTGACCTGAGGTTCTCTTAGCCCCCTTTGATGTGAAACAACCAAAAATCAACCTTAAAAAGGAAGTTGGGAAGGTTTTAGGCAAAACCAAGTCAGTTTGGCTTGGTTTGGAACTTTGACGGATTCTCGTGACAAATGTTATTAAAATTGGCCGAAACATTTTTGAGTCGTATTCATGGGAAATAACAACAAATTGATTGAAAATGATGTGGGTAAGGTTTGGGTGCAAACACAAGTCATCTTGGGTTGATTTCCAACTTCAGCTGGTTTTCGTGCCAAAAGTCATGAAATTTTGACCAGAACAATTTTTAACAGTATCGATAGAAACCAACAACAAATGGGCCGAAAATGATGTGGGAAAGATTTGGATGTAAAATCAGGTCATCTTAGATTGGTTTGAAACTTAGCCAGCTTCACTGGTTTCCATGCCTAAAAGAGTCATCAAATTTTGACCTAAAGTTCTCTTGCCTTCTTTGATGTTAAACAACCACAAACTGATCTAAAAAAAACGATATTCAAAAGGTTTGGGTGCAAAAGCTAGGCATTTCAGTTTGGTTTGTAACTTCAACGGGTTTTCATGCTTAAAGTCATGAAATTTTGACCTTAATACTTTTTACCCTTTTTTATGAGAAGCAACAACAAATTGACCGAAAATAATGTGAGGAAGGTTTGGGAGTAAACCGAAGTCATCTTAGGTTGGTTTGCAACTTCGGCGGGTTTTCATGCCTAAAGTCACAAAGTTTTGACCAGAATATTTTTGAGTTCTATTGGTTTGAAACAATAACAAATAGACAAAAAATTATGTTAGAAAGGTTTAGGTTGGTTTTCAAATTAGCCAGCTTCAGTGGTTTTTGTGCTAGAGTCATGAAATTTTGGGCTGAAGCTTTCTTAACGCTCGTTGATGTCAAACAATCAGAAATTGATCCAAGAAAGGATGTTGGAAGGTTTGGGTGCAAAGCCAAGTCATTCTAATTTGGTTTGCAAATTCGGTAGGTTTTTGTGTCGATAGTCATGAAATTTTGACTGGTACATTTTTTAGTCATATTGATGAAAGACAACAACCAATGGACCAAAAAAGATGTAGGAAAATTTGGGTTCAAAACCACATCATCATGGGTTGATTTTCAAATTCGGCGGGTTTTCACGCAAAAAGTCATAAAATTTTGACCGGAACTTTTTTTAGTCATCTTGATGGGAAAAAACAACAAATTTACCGAAAATTGTGTGTGGAAGGTTTCGGTGAAAACCCAAATCATCTTAGGTTGGTTTGCAACTTCGACAGATTTTTGTGCCGAAAGTTATGTAAAATAAGTTTAGGTCGAGTTCAAAGGTTGGGGGGGTGAATTGAACTTAAAAAATTTTCGCAAACGATTATTAATTTTCAAAACTGGATGAAAAATTCTTTATTAAAACTATTGAAAAGAATGATTATATGGTCTGTACAGTAAATGTTCAATATATTCTAGAGTAGAAACAATCAATTGTAGTACTTCACAGTATTGGAAATAACAACAACACAGTTTATTGAAATTACAGAAGCAATCAGATGAACACAGTACACCTAAATAAACAGAAAATATAATAAATTGTAAGCAAAAAATAAATCAGATCAATCTTCAGACAATCAATCAACAAAATTTATCAAATATTGAAGCGGAAGTAGTTTACTGATACAAATATATATATCAGACTAACGCAAGACAATAAGATAAACAGTAATCACAATGATATGCAGATCAACCTCACATTACTACAATCAAAATTAATAAACAGACCAAGAAATAACTATTGATTCAAGAGAACAGATTTCTAGATGTTCAATCTATTAAACAGTGATATCAGACGACAACAAGAATTCCAAGATTGTCAAGACATATTCAGTCAATTATACAGATGAAATTGCGATTCCAGAAAAACTCAAAAATACCAGCAAAACTATGAACAATCAATTACGCGTGAAGAACAATTAATTGTGCAAGCAAGAACTGAAACAAGAAGTGTTCAAGAAGAGAAAAAGAAAGATCAAGAACATAAGATTTTATCTTGGTTCACCCTTCCTCAAGGGCTACGACCATCCTTTGCCAACCAACAAAGATTTCCACTAAAAAGATCACAATAGATCAGTTTTACACTCTCAACCTCCAATTTCGTTCGGGCAAATAAAAATTATTTTTGCAAATAAAAAATAAAAAAAAAAGATAAAATAAAAGAGTAAAAATAAGAAAATAAAACTTTTTAACATGTGTTATTTAGTTTCTTTGCCATTTAGGATAAATAATAAAAAGAACTTTGACTTTATAAATAAAGTTTAATTAAATAATAATAAAAAATAAGATAAAATGAAATTTGTAAAAAAAATTATAAAACAACAATAAAAGGTGTTGGATCTGTCTTAAAATAGATTGAATAGTAATTAAGTGAGCCCAATTGAATAGGAGATTCATTTATAAAAAATAGTTTTGATTCAATTTGACAAAAATAGAAAAAAAAAAAGATTTTCTGAAGTCCAATTCAAGTTGTCAAAAATAAAAATAAAGTTACTCACTTCTCTATGAATTTTGTTTGCCACATAAGTCTTAAGGTTAACAAACCTTTATTGCCCATTCATGTTCCTATGTAGCTTTAATGCCCTTTTAATTTGTTAGTTAGTGCCTGACAAACTCTTCATATTTTTTTTTTTCATTGCACTCTACTTTATCTCGTAATAAAATGTAACCATACAGTCTTAAAAAAAGAGTTAATATATGGGTTGGGGCAATTAATTTTAATTAAGAACAATGATGCTGAGTTTTAGTGTGGAAGATGGATGGATTATCAAACAAATATATAAAAAGAAGACAGACACAATGTAGGATACAGTTTTTACAAAAAACACAATAGCGAGGAAATTGTAGAGAAGGAAAAAGGAAAAAGAAAATTCTTCTGGAAATCTTCAACTAGTAAGTCTATGCTTGCCTTCATATAATTATATAACTCTAATGTGACTTGATGTGTATGTGATAATAATGTGATTCCATATTTGCTTGCTTGACCTTTGCAAATGTTAGTATTTGTGTTAGTTACCTTGCATAATTTATTGCTTGATTGAAATAAGATATTAGTAAGATGTTAATTATACCTGTAAATTTTAGATTACTGCTCTATGCATTTTCTCAAACTAAACCAACAGACAATTGTTCCTCACGATCTCTTGCCCTCTACGTTCACCTTGTCAATTCTACGTTCACCTTGTCAATGCAAAAGAGAATACTCAGATAGTAGAACATTCACCTTGGCAATGCAAAAGAGAATACTCAGATAGTATAAGCCAAACCCATAAGCCAAACCCATAACCATCAAACGCAGAAATTCAATTCCAACTACAATAAAAAGACCCAGGCAACCAAATCCTAGCTCCCTAACACATGATCAAATATAGAATAGCAAATTTCTAAACCCAATATCAAAATATAAATGATTCAGAAATAGAAATCCATACCACCAACTAATTCCAAAACTGAACAAAACCGTTCCCAAACAATAATACCAAAAATTCAGAATAATCCCAAATCAAAACTAAACCCAAAATACCCAGAAAACCAATTTAGAAACCTGCGACAATAGACAGTATAAATCTCAAGTCAGAAACCATCAGAAATAGAAAAAACTCCAAACCCTAAAAGAAAAAACCCAATACTAGTTAAGGAAGAGTGTCGGTCCAAAGCCGAATCCAAATAAAATTAAAGACGGAAAAAACCAGAATACCGAATGAAAATTTAACAAACACCTAAAGCCCCAACTACAATCCAGTCTCCGAATTAACAACACAAAAACTAGGTAGCTAAGTATGCATCCAGTTTTAAAAAACCCCCCAAAAAAAGAAAAACCTCGAGATGATCCAAAAGAAGAATCAGAAAATAGGTGAAAGAAACCCATATATTTGTTATATGAAGGGTGTTGTTCGCCGCCACCTCCACAGCGCGGTGGTTATCGCCGAGCATTGTAAGACCAAGCCGTTGTCGCGGGTAACCAATGCGACATCCTTAAATGCCGTTAACCCTCACCCATTACCATTAACCTTTCCGGCGTTAACTCTGTCGCCACCTAACACTCTCGCCTTCGCCATTAGGGGCAGCCTTGGCAGGTTGCTACGTGCTTGTCGCCGTGTCGCAAGCTACAACTCTCTTTAACCCTAATCTCGTTTTTGAATTAAGGGTATACGAATCGGGCAACGTTTTTTTATTATTTTATTTTATTTATTTTATTCTTCAAACCCTAAATCATTTAGGCTAAAATGTATATGCTAAAGAACGCAGTGGTGTATTGGAATGGGCTTACATCTAAGCCTCATTCGAAAAGGGGGACGTGAGAGGCATAGGTAATGCAAAAGCATTTACTTAACCCGATGGAAAATAATGAAAAAAGGTAATGGTGCATGATATTAGGAGTGCAGCGTGAAAGCAATAACCGTAGCGTGAAAGCAATAACCGTAGGGCCTATGTGGTAGGATGTGTAATGTAAGAAGTTATACAAAATAATAAATAATAAGGTGAAAGTTTAGTATAAAAATAATCAAGTGAAAAATTTATGTAGTTTTAGGGATAGGGTGCAGTGACTTAACTTTTTTTTTAATATCTTTTTTTTCATTTTTATATTTTTGTTTTCTCTCAAACCATAATTTTAAAATGTTAGTTCTTAAAATAGGTATATTTTTGTATTTTATTTCAAGCTAATTCAATTAGTTTCTTTAATTACTATTCATAATGTTTAAAAACATAAAACAATATACAAAACATTTTTCTAAATTAATAAAAAAACATAAACTTTTAAAAAATAGATTTTGATTCAAAACAGTTTTTGAAAATAATTAAAAAAATAAAAACATTTTCCAAAATAAAAAATATTTAACTTTAGGAAAATAAAATGCATAAACAATTTTTTTTTAATAAAAATATAGAAAAGTATAAAACAGATTTTTAGAAAACCAAAATATTTCTTAATAAAAAAATGAATTTATTAGTAAAGATAAGTACTAACAATCATAACAAACCAATTTCAAATTTTCAAATTAGAACTACGTGATCCTGATTTTCCTTTAGAAATACGTAGGACCAAAGTCAATTCTTGTCGAGTTCAAAAAAAAAAAAAAAAAAAAAAATT
>Ga0099824_1009443_pt1 | contig 12010 bp, 9 predicted proteins | sample SiratrowhiteBW_FD_76837 | JGI IMG/M metagenome (GOLD analysis project Ga0099824, IMG submission 76837) | Root nodule microbial communities of legume samples collected from California, USA - Siratro white BW | ecosystem: Host-associated > Plants > Roots > Nodule | place: USA: California... | reverse complement strand
TTATATAAAAAAAAAATATATATATATATATATATATATATATATATATATATATATATATATATATATATATATATATATATCAATGAGATGTTTAATTTAGCGGTAAATTTTAAAAAATAATTCAATAAAAAAGTTAAATAATATAATATATTTTATATTTTATATATTACATGTTTAACTGAATTTAACGATTAAGTTATTTAATATATATATATATATATATATATATGTATGTATATGTATATATATGTGTATATTATTTAAAAAAACTTATAAGTAATTCAAACATTTAAATGACTATACATATTTATATATAGGACATATTTTCATAAAAATAAATATTTTATGAAAGATTGTTAATATAATTTTAATAAATTTATATCGATAACATAAATCAAGGTCAATCCTTCAAACATGTTAGAGAGAAGTTTTCTTATTTGAATAGTTATACATGAATTACATATAGAAAAAATAGTTATATGTTGCTATTTCAAGAATCATGTATAAAGATCTCAGAATTTTAATAGAGAAAGTGATGATTAATTTACAAACATTACTTCTGATGTTTTTTTTTTCCCATTCGTACAGCTCTTTCTATCTAAGTATTTTTCTACTATATATAAATATATATATTTATACAACTCCTCGTATATAATATGAAGGATAAATTTATTATTTTCCATTATAATACAACTCTTTTCTATCTAAGTATGTACAACAATTATCTGAATATACACCGTAACAAAATGCATTTAAGTTAAAGAAAATCATATTAATGTAAATTATTAAAAATATAAGAGATGAATATTTATTTTAAAAAATAAAAAAATATAATTGCTATTTAGTTAAAAATATATATATATATATATATATATATATATGTTTATTTTAAAATTAACAGAAAATATAAATTTTATTTAATATGAACTTAGAAATGATAACTAAAAATTTTACTTCAAATTAAATTCTTTAAAAACGAAAAAATATTATATATTTACTTTTAACTTTATGTAGCACACTATAATGATATTTTTTATTAAAAAAGTTGCTATAAATTTTGGATCTACTTTAAGAAAAAACACAAAATGAGAAAAAAAAAACAGAAGAAATATTATTAACTTTAATAAGCAATTTAATCTAAAATAGACTGAGAGAAAGAAAGTGTTATTGGAAAAAAAGAAATATGACCGTTATTTTAAAATTGTATTGACAGAGACACCTCATAGCTAGATTGAGCGAGTAGCATTAAAATTCATAGTCGCAGCGAATAACCGAATCTGTGTCCTTTCCTCTGTGACTCTGCACTCACTCACTCACTCACTCGACACTCTCTCTGCTTCACACCGCACTCTCTCCTATGCGCTTCTCTGCTCTGCCAACTCTGAGATCTCAAAAACGCATTTCCCATTTCTATACGACACCGTTTCGATCCCAAACTCACTCACACCCTCTTTGTGACAACTCACTACATTTTTGCCTCCGACAGCAACAACCTCCGACTTTTCCGAAATGGGTTGCGCACAGTCCCGAATAGACAATGAGGAATCCGTGTCTCGCTGTAAGGAACGCAAGAACTTGATGAAGGACGCCGTCGTCGCTCGCAACGCCTTCGCCGCCGGACATTCTGGCTACGCCGTCGCACTCAAGAACTGCGGCGCCGCCCTCAGCGACTACGCCCACGGCGAGACCCACGACCCACACCCTCCGCCGCCCCTCGACCCTCCCACCGTCGACTCCGGCCCCCCGCCGCCACCCCCGCCGCCCATCGACGACTCCCTCCCTCCCCCGCCCCCGCCGCTCCCCGAGTTCTCCCCTGTACCGCTCACGCGCGCCGCCACCATGCCCGCTGGAGCCATGCACCGCAGCAGCAGCCCCGTTCCCCTCGCCATCGCCGAGGAGGAGGAGGAAGAAACCCCCAAGCCGGTGAAGAAAAGCGCCGGATCCTTGTCGCCGGAGCTGAAGACGCCGCCGCCGCCGATGCCGGAGTCTAAGGGCATGGCTTGGGATTACTTCTTCATGGTGGACAACATGCCTGGACCTTCTCTCGATGCTGATGATGATGAAGATGATAATAACGATAATGACGATAATGGTGATGATGAAGGTAAAATGGAGAATGTGGTTGAAGACGAGGTTGAGCTTAAAACTCCAGAGAAAGTGCAGGAAGATGTACACGAAAACATTCATGAAGAGCATGATGAGATAAGTGAAGCGAAGAAGCACATTGACCATTCTAAAACTGCTCCAGCTGATTTTAGGAGAGCAATAAAGGTGGTTCCTTCTGTTTCTCTGATGCAGATTTTCAATGTGCTTGATGATCAGTTTTTGAAGGCTTCCGAGAGTGCTCAAGAAGTTACCAAGATGCTTGAGGCTACTAGGTTGCACTATCATTCCAATTTTGCTGATAATCGCGGTAGGGGTGATTTTTTCTTTCTGTTTTGAAGTTGAAGCTTGTTGAATTGCTGAGAGATTGTTTAATTTCATGTGGTGGTGATGTGAACAGGACATATTGATCATTCTGCTAGGGTTATGCGCGTCATAACTTGGAACAGGTCATTCAAAGGTGTGTCCAATGGAGATGCTGGGAAAGATGATATTGATTCCGAAGAGTATGAAACTCATGCCACTGTTTTGGATAAGTTGTTGGCCTGGGAAAAGAAACTTTATGAAGAGGTCAAGGTAGGTGTCAACGTTCATGATCTTGTCTACCCTTTTCATTATGTATATTTTTTTCCACTCTTGAGGCTACTAGGTTGCACTTATCGAGTTCAATATTCAGATATTATCTGTGCAGAAGAAATTATATTGTCAATCATTCAAACATTATCACTAGTATGACTTTTAAGCTAGTTATTATGAAACTCAATGAACTTAACATACATGAAGGTTTGTGGTTAGATGACAATGTAAATATCCTTTACACTGTCATTACATGTACTTTTTTCTCACATTTGTATTCATGTTTTGTTGATTTATGATTTTGAGTTACAAAACTTCACTCCTTGTCAACAGCAAGGTGAGCTTATGAAGTTTGAGTATCAGAGAAAAGTTGCAATTCTAAACAAGCAGAAGAAGCGTGGTGCGAGCGCTGAATCCTTGGAAAAAACTAAAGCAGCCGTTAGTCATTTGCATACAAGATATATTGTTGACATGCAGTCCATGGACTCAACAGTTTCAGAAGTGAACCATATTCGAGATGCTCAGCTGTATCCAAAACTTGTTGCTCTTGTTATTGAGTAAGTATTGCTGATAAGAAATTTTAAGAGATGTAATGGTATTGGTATTGCCTCGGTTGATTATTCTGAAGCATTTGATATTTTATGGGTTTTAGTTGCTATGTTTGAATGACGAGTCAGTGGAAGAAACCCACATACATCATTGTAAACTTTCTTTCAGGGTTGGCAGTGTTCCAAACCTCTAGCTTGTAGACCTAAAGTAGTTTCAAATGTGAAATTTTGGAGCCTAACACAATCCAGCATCCTAGTAATTGAATGTTTAACCTTAAAAAGCCTTTTATGCTGAAGTCTAGTTCTTGGCAGTTTATGTGCCATTTAAATTCTGACCTGGGATACTGAAGTGCATTTTTTTACTATAGAATACAATTAATCACTATAAGAATTATATTGCTGTACATGTATAGTTTCCTAGTTGTTCTCACTGCCTAGACGCTACTACTAGATCCTAAATTTTGAGCGAGTGATTTGTGTTTTGATTTTATCTTGCTTTGCTACTAATTTTGTTTTATCTTGTCTTTTTCCTGATGAACATTTCATTGCTATAAAAAAATATCAGTTTTTTATTATTATAAGAATAAGAATGATATGACATGTATAGTTTCCTAGTTTCAATTTGCTCTAATACTTTGCTACAACTGGATCCAGAATTTTTAATTTATGGCATGGGATTGTTTGATATTGCTACTACATACACTATGTTGTGGATTGTTATTCTAATGAAAGGGGAAGCTTAAAGGATTGAACAGTAGTGTTAAAGAGCTATTTGCACCATTAATGGATCCTAATTGTGAATCCACTTGATTTCTCTTCAGGATGGCAAATATGTGGGAACATATGTGCAATTATCATGACAGCCAGCTGAAAATAGTTACGGATCTCAAATCTCTTGATATTTCTCAAGCTCCTAAGGAAACAACAAAGCATCATTACGAACGCACTGTGCAACTTTGGAATATCATCCAGGAATGGCATTTACAATTTGAGAAGCTTGTGACTCAACAAAAACATTACATCAATGCTCTTAACAGCTGGCTAAAATTAAATCTCATCCCTATTGAAAAGAACCTTAAAGAGAAAATCTCATCACCCCCAAAGGCGCAGAATCCACCAATCCAATACCTTCTCCATGCATGGCATGATTATGTTGACAAGCTTCCTGACGAGCTTGCCAAATCTGCTATTTCCTCTTTTGCTGCTGTGATAAAGACTATCATACTTCAGCAGGAGGAAGAGATGAAGTTAAAGGAGAGGTGTGAGGAAACCAGAAAGGAATACTTAAAGAAAAAACAAGGCTTCGAGGAATGGTACCAGAAGCATTTAATGCGGAAGGGGCCTGAAGATGCAGAACATGAAAGAGGAGAGGAAGTAAACACAAATAATCCTGTCTCCGAGAGGCAGTTTGTTGTTGAGAGCTTGCAGAAGAAACTAGAAGAGGAAATTGAAACTCACCAAAAGCATTGTGTTCAGGTGCGAGAGAAATCACTACAGAGTTTCAAAACTCGCTTGCCTGAACTCTTCCGTGCTTTGTCAGACTATTCTCATGCCTGTTTTGATGCTTATGAGAAACTGAAGTCAATCACACAGTCACGGGGTGGTGGGGCATGAAAAATGAAGTTTTTTGGTTCACTTTTGTGTAGTTTATGTATTCCGAACCTATGTAGTCTGCTGTTTTCCTCACACAAGAAGGCATGCATATTTTAGCTCTTCGTGCAGAATTATCAATCTTGTGTGAAAATTTTGCCATAGCTTTTAAAGTTCTAACCATCTTTTATTTATGTACGCATGTTGTATCAGCAAATACATCAAGGTAGTTGCGTCATGACAGTGATTTATTGGCCCTGCAAGTTTATTCAAGCCATTTAGTCCAAATTAAAAAGGATCATTATCTTCCTTCACTTTAGTCCTATGTTGTGACTTGGCATGTTACTGACATTTATCTAAATCATCAAAGTGCATAGTCATAGAAGACTTTTCATTGCCCTTGACTATTGAAAAATAAAGGTGGAAACGAAATCTCAACTATGGCAGCTGTATTTTTTTTACTATATAAAAAGTGGTTCAATAACTTGAATTCCCCAAAAGATGCTCTCAGCACAGTCCAACTGAAATTTATGAAAGGAATGTATGTCATATAATAACATAATTTGGAGTTACATCTCGTGATGGTACAATAAGAACACGCAAGTTGATAGAAACATAAAATGGGGTGTCATGATTAATGTTGTGATGTGTCACTCTTGTTAAAACATAATATTTTAAGATGACATTTCAAAGGATCCGATCTAAGTGAGAACACAGAGGGAGAGTTAGGCAGCTAGCCAACAATGACTCTTTTGGCTGTTTCATTTTGGCACATAGAGACTTATTTTTTATCATTCAATGGTTGTTGTCACATGCGTCTATTCTAGAATCCCAACTGACTCCTGTCATGGTTGGCGGTGGTTCAGACTTAATTTCATCCGAAATATTATATTAAAGATAAGATTGAAAATACCAAATCTTAAACAAGGGGACTTAACATTAAAAACAGGGTAGTTAGGCTTAGGAAAACCTCATAAGAAAAACCCAAAAGGGTCATTGAACACCCCACCTTTGGTCCCCAAATAATACACCCTTGTAGGCAGAAGCTCCTCTAATCTCCATGTGACTTTATGCTTGATGCCTATATAGAAAGTCCCTTTCTTGATTTACTGCTATAGGTGTGAAGGAAAACTAGGCAATCTCAGCAAATGGATATGAAGAAGTACTGGTTTGGTTCAAGAAGTCAAAGGACACAAGACATCAGGTTAGGCCGGAGCTACACAAAACCTCACTACTACGGCACAAGAACAGTGTGGCAGATGCTTTGGAGAAAACTGAAAAGATCAGCAGATAAGAAAAGAGTGTTCAGTTCTCCAACTACAATGGAGGGTGTTTATGATCTACAAACATACTCAATGAACTTTGATCAAGGAATGGGATGGATGGAGCCAGACAACCTCCCTCGTTCCTTCTCAGCTCGGTTTGCTGATCCATCTAGGATCTTACCACCAAAACATTTGTTGGATTGAGAGTTCATCATGTATTTTTGGTATTGTTTTCTCATCAGAATTGGAGTTTCATTGAAGTGTAAATCTGCATCTAAGTGTTGTGCTTAGTGCCACAGCTACCTGTAACTATCCTCTCCAAACCACCACTTGGTGAGCCTCTGGACCACCCCTCTATGGTCAGAAATGTATAAGAAAACATGTCTCTTCCTCTTTTTTATTTTAGAGTCCATCTGTGTAATTTTGTTGCACATGACTAAATTCTTCTCTCCCTCCATCCCTTTGTCTTGAGGTGCTGATATATCACCACTGTTTTTGGCATTTGATGTTGTTCCGGATAAAAGCTTGAATCAACTCAGGATGTGTGCACTGTAGATTAGAGAAACAATTATGTATACATAGTTTTATAGAGCATTAAACGTCCACTTCTTTGGATTGCACAATGACCCTTAATTCCTTTCTTACAATTAGCGCCATTCATGGTACAGTTTTGATCTTCTGGTTTCAGTGTTTGTTATTCATGTCTATTCAATAATGTTTTAGGTGTTGATGGTTGACTTCATTATTGTAATGAAAGGGAAAGCACAGCTTGAATGTTTCAACTTTCAAACTTTTCTGCCTCACTTTAATGAAAATCATGATGCTGACGAAACTAAAAAATGTTACACATTAATTTTTGAAAGTAAAGAAAATATATATATGTTGCCGCTTTACATAAAATTTATTCAATATTAATCGTAGTTTATCCACACACAAAAATATGATATGTGGGTATCTTTAAGCACCTTCTACAGAAGTTATCTTTCTACTTAAACGAATATTGAAATAAATTTGACTTTTTAATGTTGAAAATTTATGCAACTATAATTTTTTTAAAAGAAATATTAAAATGTTTTCCTTTTTGAGAAATTTGTTTGAATATTTAAGGAAAAACAATTATAATTATTAGATATTATTTGAAAATAATAATTGTTATCTAAAAGATATACTTAAATGGTGTTTACTTTGATTTGTATTTCACAAAATTTCAAAACACACTAATCCATAAATTATTAACCTTAACCTCTAAATCTTAAATTCTAAAACCCAAAATTCTAAACTTGAAATCTCATTCAAATCCCAAACTCCCAAAGCCCTTCAAACCCAAAATGTCAAACCTCAAACACTCAATCCTAAACATCAAACACCAAATCCCAAACCCCAAATATCAAATCTTAAACCCTAAACACTAAACAACAAACTCCTAAACCTAAACTCAAAACTATAAATCCTAAACTCACAATCTGAACCCCAAAACTCGAAACCCCAAAACTTGAAATCCCCTGAACCTTGATTTCTAAACCAAAAACTAAAAATCAAAATCTTTAAACCCTAAATTCTAAACAGCTAATTTAATGACCTGGTCAATTGGTATACAGTTACTTGGTGACCTGGTGACTCAGTTGTTATTCGATGACCTAGTCAATAGGTTACCAAATGACCTAGTCATCTAGTCAACAGATTACCCGGTGACCTCTTGACCTGTCAACAAGTGATCTCTTGACTGGTGACTTGGTCAACATGTGACCTGGTCAACAGGTGGCTCGGTGACCTAGTTAACAGGTAACAGGTGATTCGGTGACTTAGTCAACAGGTGACCTGATGACCCAATTAATAGATGACAAGATAACCAGGTTACTTGATAACCTGGCAACCTTGTAACCTAGGCAATAGGTTACTCATGGCCTGTGACCTAGTCAACAGGTTACCGGTGACCCAAAAACCTGGTCAACAGGTCACCTTGTGACTTGATTAGCTGGTTAATAAGTTACCTTGTAACTTGCTGAGTTGATCAATAGGTTATATGATGATCTGGTCTACCATCCTTAACCCTCTTGTACTCTCAACTCTCCTCAATCCTTAATCTCCCTTAATCTTAAACTATAAACCCTCTTCAATTCTCTCCCACCATTAATTCTTAAATGACCTAGTTTAGTAACTTTGTTAATAGATAACCTAATGACCTAATAATATTTCATACATGAAAACAAACATATTTTTTTAGTAAGTTCTCGCTTTTAGATGAATGGATAATGTCACGATTGTTATTTTCTTTGGTATGAGATATGATAATATATTATTTCAAGATTTTAAAAATTATATGAGGTTATTAATTAAATTAAAGCACTGTTATATTAGTTAAAACCAAGACTTGCACGGTATTTGGATTTGAAGTGTACGATCTTACTTAAAATTTTTTTGAAGAATGATTAGTTTGAACACGGTAAACGGTTTAAAAAGGATACAACAATCATAATTTTCAATAAATAATATTATACTTTTTACTTATATTTTTTTTATGATGTTTCTAATATTTTTTAAATAAATACATGTAATATTTTAAATATATATACATTTAACTCCTTTTATAATGCTGTCTTTGTAATATAATGTAATATACATATATACATATATACATATATATATATATATATATATTACATTTACCAATTAAAAATATTTTAAAACTATTGTGTAAAAATAGAATTACTCTTCCCAATTTATGATTTTAGGGGGCGATTAAAATGAGGGAAAAGACAAAAGAAAAAAGGGAGGGAGAAAAATGGTAAAGTTTAGTAGCCGAAAGGTTCGAAACCTTGTGTGGTACTGCACGTGAACTACACCAACTGTCCATGGATTTAGAACAAAAGAAGAACATCATCATATTAATACTTTTTCAGAAAAAAAAAAAAAAAAAACAACATAATTTAGGAGTTGATTTGCGATATATGAACACCGAAAGTTGAAAGTACGATTCAGGTGAAACAAAATATAAGTGCTTTAACATGAATTCAGCATCTTAACAGCACAACGCTTTAATAACTTCTTGACAAGGGAAGTAATGAAAAAAGCATAAAAACTTGCCCTTTTTTCTCAAACCTTTTCAATTCCATTGAGATATGGTTGGTGCATGTTCATTTCCACATCACAAATTCAATATTATTCTTATTGCAGTCAACATGTGATTTGAAAAGTTCAACTAACAATTGGACAACTGTGTATCTTAAGATCCACCTTTTATAATTTGTTCAAATAGGATGATGAAGAAAAAGGTGGAATTGATATAAATAAAAATCTAAAAGATGCATTGATAAATAAATAAAATAAAGAAAAATTATCTTGAAAGAGAACAAAGTTGTATTATACATATTTTAAGCAAGTTAAAATTTAAATTTAACTCAAATTAAATATTGTATAGTATTAATTTTCTTTACCTAAAATTTCCCCTTTTATTTTAAAACAAGTAAAGAATTATTAATTCTATTTTTTCTTCCCATCTGTGTTTTCACCAATCCGGGTTAAGGTTACTTTAATAAATGTAAATGTATAATAGAAAAATACTTATCGTATTAAAAGTATAACAGTGGGTAAATAAATATTTTATTTTCTATTAAAGCTTATCTTTTTGTAATGCCTAAAATTAATCCTGAAAGTTTATGATAACATTTTCCATTATTCTGTTATGATGATTTGGTATATAAATTTGTTTGTAAATTACAAATATTCTCTTATACATAAAATGAATTATTTATGTTTGCGTGTATTTCATTATTTTCTTTCATTTATAGCAATTATTTATGGGGTTAATTTTTTAACTTCTATTTTCTTTACATATTTTTTTTATCTTTTTTGTTATTCTATTCCTATTTTCGTTAACAATATTTTAAAGTACATTATTTTTATAATTAATATTTTTATATATTTTCATTGTGATGTGTTTTTTATTATTTTTTTATTATTATCATAATGCATCTGTATTTTCACTCTTGTTAATAATGTGTTTCGTGCATTATCGTTTTTTACTTGGTTTATAGGGAGTTATTACCCCTTAGTTTACACACTAACCATGAGCAAAAATAATCATACAGGGTTGGGCCCCCACTATCTCGGTGTAGATGGATAGACCAAAGTAATGGCAAATTCTTCGTGCAGTGGATACATTTTTTTTTTCAGTTCTATAAATATGAAAATTTTGATTTTACTTTTTTTTTTTCTATTGTTCAATCTGAAAGTGAAATGTATTTTCTAGGTTATCGAATCTGAAAAAAAAAATTAAATTGTATGATTTAGAAGTTATTTTTAACTTTTAGATTTCACGAATCAAAAGTTAAAAATAACTTGTTCATGATTAGGAAGTCATTTTCTACAATCTAAAATTACTTTTATTATCTTACATTCGTCTTCAACATGATTTGTCATCAAGAAAAAACTCACTAACAACATCACGCTTCTCGCCAATAATATCATCATTTTCTTATTATCGTGACTTACGATAAAGGGACTATAAACATTTCCCCAATCATCACTCGCCCATTTTTTGACAAAGAATGTCACATGACTTCTAAGTTACAAATTCAAAAGTCATTTTTATTTTCATATTACATATTTCAGATTGTGCTCAAAATAATTTTGGAAGACACTTTTAACTTTCAAATTATACAATCTTCAATGAGCAAAATGAAAAATTTTATGTTTATAAGGGTGCAGAAGAAATATATGGAGGTGCGGGAAGAATTGACCCATGGTAAGTTGTTGAAGAGGCCCATATCATTTGGAACCACATATGGCTTCTAGGATCATTTTGGAATACATAGCTGCATGTCAAAAATACACTCTTTTTTTTCTTTTTTATGCGTGGGATGCATTAAAACATTGGGTAAATTACGCTAGTGTCCCTTGACCTTAAGTAAAATAATGGTCTTTACTCTATTCTCTATTGTTTTTTTAACCTACACTGACTTAGTTTTTTATAGGTAGCGAGGAGATTCGATCACTGACATTCTTCACCAAGACACACGAAAGCAAACTCAATGTAAAAATTTTTACATTCGTGTTGCTTTTGGACACCATCCTTATGGGCTGTGTGATGGTTTTGATCCTTTACCTCAACTTCATCCACAAGAAAATATGAAGTGTGTATATATATAATTCAACCTTAATATAATCTGAACAGTGAAATTGACATCTGACAAGATACCTTATTCTTCTCTATATGTTTTTCTTACTATAAGTTTTTACAGGGGTGTTGCTTCAGGGTGGCATCCTTACATGGAGGGTGATGGTTTTGATCCTTTAGCTCAACTCCATCCACAAGGAAATATGAATTCCACACACATACACACATATGTGTATATACATACATATATAAATATATACATATATAAATATATACATATATATATATATATATATATATATATATAATTCAACCTTAATATGATCTGAACAGTGACATTGACATCTGATATGATACCTTATTCTTCTCCATATGGCATAAGGAAAATACTAAAAGTTTTTACACGGGTGTTGCTTCAGGGAACCATCCTTACATGGTGTGTGATGGTTTTGATCCTTTAGTTCAACTCCAGCCACAAGGAAATATGCAGTGTGCCTTGAAAAGGTAACGTTGATATGGTCATCAATTATTTTTTATGTGAAGAGGTAGTGGGAAAGAAAATAAACCTGAAAAAGTTCACGAGTTTGATCTTTGAATCATCATCTATAGCTGAGGTACTCTCCAATGCTTGCCCCATATGATGTAACCACCTCTCTGCAGCTTCACGCGTCAAAGGAAAAGGTCGATTGTTGGGAAAAATTACGCTAAATTTCTCACCCACTCTGATTTATGGAAGTAAAATTACTAGAATTTGCACACACACAAATTGATAACGGAGTTCAGCCAATAATGCCTACGTCTCCGGACTG
>Ga0099824_1009442_pt1 | contig 12010 bp, 6 predicted proteins | sample SiratrowhiteBW_FD_76837 | JGI IMG/M metagenome (GOLD analysis project Ga0099824, IMG submission 76837) | Root nodule microbial communities of legume samples collected from California, USA - Siratro white BW | ecosystem: Host-associated > Plants > Roots > Nodule | place: USA: California... | reverse complement strand
CACTCAAAATTCCCTCTTTCATTTAGACTTAGAGATATTTCTCTTGGTGGTCTACAAGTGAGGGTGTGAAAAATTATTGTATGGTGTAACAATTTCCATATAGTGAATATTTTTCTGTAGTGTTTTGTTCTAAGATTTCACCTCCATATTCAACAATCATTGTGTTACAATTACACCAAAAAATTATATTAAAAAATATAAAAAAATTATAATTCGAATTAAATAATCTGAAATAAATTTTTGTATAACAAAATATATAATCCAAAATACAAATTTTATATTTCAAATTACACCATTCGTACTAAAGATATTATATTTCAAATTATATATTTTAGAATATAATATATTACAAATTCATTTTCAAAAGGATATTTTTGAAAGTACAGGAAAACATGGGAGTGCTGTAAAGACTTTTCCAAAAAAAATCCACAAGAGAGAAGAATGCCCATCTTGGAAATGTAAAGAAATTGAAACTCATAATTGCTCGACCAAGTTTGCCGACACATCTATGGGTGTTTGTGCATGTGTCCTCTTCCCAAAGATCAGAATAATTCACTATCCTTTGCTTGAACGTTCCGAGCAAAGGAACGATTATTTCATGTTTTCTAAATTATAATAAGCAGAATATAAGTTTATTATTAAAATATTTATTAACTAAAATAGTGAATACTGTTAAAGTAAGTGTATTTAAATACAACTTACTTAACTTTTATAATGCATTATCAAACTAGAATCTGATAATTAACCAAATATTAGAGTTTGATATATTAAAGAGGTTTGCTGTTATTACTTTTTATTATCAACAATCATGAAATTTCAACTTCAACGAAATTTTATATTCAAACTTTTATAAGAATAAAGTAAAAAACCAAGACACCATTTCATAGTCAAAGAAATATTTAACAAATTCAACGGCTTCTTTTCATTTCCTGTGACATATCTTCCTATAAATTTATTTTACCCGAAAAGGAAAAAATAAAATGCAAAATGTATCTTGTTTTCACCATCAACTTTTTGGAAACACAACCTTTCCATGTTCTAAAAAAATGAGAAAAAAGAGAGCACTCAAATCGAAACGCAACGTTTCTTACTTTCTTCTTAAAAAGACTCAAAAGACAGTAGGACCACAATGCCGTTATCATCTATCATTAATGTTAACACTACTTAATGCCAAGCACAGTAACATTTAAAAATTATTTAAAAAATAGAAAAAAAAAATTTGTTAAAAGCTTCAAACCCAACTAAAGACATTGATAACAAAAAAAAAATAATGCACCAAATATAAAAAACATGTAAGAAAATTTGAAAGAGGAAGAGTAAATGCAAATACCTGGGCTGCAAAGAGGGAGACACAAACCAAACCCATCCATGAATGTAGGCTATAGAAATTTGCAACAATCCCATCCTTTCCCTGGAACCTTGTCCAAATCCCAAAGACCCCACAAGCTAAAGCCACCCCTTGGAGCCACAAATGCACCAATTTCTTCAACCCCCTTGACCCAGGCAACCACCTGTGCACCAAAATTGCTGCATAACAAACCACAAATAGCCACTCATAAATAACACTTTCTACTCCAAAACTAGCACAAGCTAAGCTAAGGTTAAGCAAAGGGTATATATATATATATACCTTCTCCACTTAAGAGAATGAAGCCAATGACCATGAGGAGAGGATGAAGAACCTACAAGTAGAGAAAAAGGAAGTTGGTTTAGGTAGGTAAGTAGGTTTTTTTGAAGAGGAAGAAAGAAGAGGTGTGTACAGAATAGAGGAGGTCTTGTTGGGAGAGTGAGGGAGTGAGGAAGCTAGATTTATAAGCAAGGGCCCAGATGAGGACAAGGAGTGCCACTGCAAGGCCTGCAACTCTTGCAAAGAAGAGGAGAGTAAGGAGTGAAGGAGAATACACAGTGCCCATAACAAGTCACTCTCACACTCGCCTCTGCCGACAAAACACCTTTTTATGATCGAAAAAGTTAACTTCCGTGAACTGGGTATCTCCACACTTTTTTTCTTCCAACAGAATTCTAAAAGTTTTTGCCAAAACCCGAATCTTTGCCCAATCGCCTTCGGCGTGTTTCTTTCTACACATCCACAAGTTATTTCTGCACCTCCGTATTTTTTAATTTTTTCGCGGAAATTACTGAAATAGCCTTTGGGAATTAATGAGGGTTAGTGATGGGTAAAAATGAAGACCGTTGGGACTGTTAAATAATACAAACACCGCGTAATTTGACGAATTAGATATCGACTGAGAATCACTGTATCCGATATGTAATATACAAAATTCTGACAAAAAAAATCGCATGCGTAATTACGTGTTTTAATTGCGATATGTAATTTACTATACAAATATAATAATAGTCTAAAATTCTGACAAAAAATCACATGGGTAAGTAAGTTTTTTAATTAAATTTAAATTTACAACCGATCACAAAATATTTATGTACAATTTTAGTTGGATTAAAATTATTATCTAATTTAAGATTATTTTATATGATTTTATTTAATTTTTTTATAAAATTTATTAAAAGTAAATTTATAATTAACGGACTATTTCAGAATAAATTAGATGATGTTACATTTTTTTTCAAATAAAATTTGTTTATAATGTAGAATGAGAAAATAAATAAAATATAAAAAAGTAAAATACTAGTAAAATTTGATAAAATCTCAACATTTATTTTTGTTCTTAATAAGATCTAGATATGAACTTTCTCGATATAATTTGAATTAGACTTAACTTGAGTCTAAAGTATATGTGATTCAAGCTTTAAGATTTTAAGATAAAGGAGGTCCACCTACAAAGGTTTTAGAATCTTCAGAGACATCAATGGTGGGTGGTTTAGGATGGCTTAAAAGCTTACATGATCTTAAAATAAATGTGAAGTTAATTTGAATCAAAAAATAGTTACCTGCTATGAAGAAAAGTTACATGTTATGAAGAAAATGTATGTAAAAGGTAGTTAAACAAAAAAGATGTTTTTTATATAGTGAAATTTAAATTATTTGAACTGCATAGTTTTTAAAACTTATTTAGATTCTTTTCCTTATTAAAACTACTTCTGCTCTTTTTTTATATAAAAACAAAATTTGCTGTAATTTTATAAAAAATTCCCAAACTATTTCCACTCTTTTTTTTTTCTTTTATAAAAAATCTCAAACTTATTTAGATTTTTTTTCCTTTTTAAAACTACTTCTGCTCGCTCTTTTTTCTTTTATAAAAATAACCACAGCTATAATTTAAAAAAAATAGTAAACATCAATGATATCATTCCTCAAGCAAAATATATATTAAAATAGTTTCCTAAACCAATTTAAAAGTAGAATATACAAATTACCTCAAAGTGCATAAATAATTGATTATATATTTATTTATAATTAATTTTTGTCATTAATAAATACTAAACAGAACTATTGATCATTTTATTATAAAGAAACTCAAAATATTATATATTTTTTAAATAATTTTTTTGAAATGGAATGTTAAAATAAAAATTTTATTTTACATTATGTCAACATCCGATTTTATCTAGGTAAATATAATTTTAAAAAATAAAATAAATAAAAAAAGAAAATAAATAAAAAAATAAAATAAAGAAAATAAAATGTGTCTATAATTAAAAAATAATAATCAAAATAAAAGTGAAGAAAAAATATTAATATAAAAAATATACTTGATTAGTTTAGGTTTTTTCTGATTAAAAAAAGAGGTTTAATTTATCCCAATAGTTTTAGATAATAAAAATAATAATAAATAATTAAAAAAGAAAAAAATGAAAATATAAATAATATAAATAATAAATAATAAATAATAATAATTAAATAATTAAAAAACGAAAGATAAAACGAATATATTAAAAAACAAAATATAAAAAATAAAATAAAATAATAATAAATAAAGAAAAAATGAAAAACAAGAAAATGAGATTATTTTCAAGTATTTTTTTTTTAAATTTTGTCTTGTACTCTATTCTCATGATGTATCATGCACTTCAATATGCATTCACTTCGTAACACCAAAATTAAATGAAATATAGCCACACTTAACCTCCACAACGTTTTCGTCATGCACCTTGCTGTCATACTCTTTCACAACGCCACCTGCACCATGACGCCATGCACCTCCCTGCACACCCATCGGAAACCACCAAACCTCACACCCTGCAACTCCATTACACCCCGTAAGCATGCAAAACCATATCCTCTCTCACCTACATTGGGCACACCTGTTACTACCATGCACCTCCCACCGACACCATGCAACTACCGCCATACGCCTCCACCATCCTACCATCATGCACCTCTACAACACCATACCTCCACAACACCCTTAACCTACAAACGCACCTTCCATGCTGCTACCATGCTCCTCACAAACCACGCCAAGTCAACAAAACTAGTCCCACATTTTCCTCACGCCACCACCTCCACGCACCACATTGCCATCTTCCTGCACCACGCTGCCATCTCCATGGCTTTGTCTCATTCCCTCCACAACTACACAAACCGACTCTTTTCCCAATAGAGTCCTTATCTTCTCTAATGCGTATATAACCTTGTTGATTGGTATACGTAGAGCAAAGAAGCTTTCGCTAAAGCATGCAGGTGCGATGTGCCTATTTTCTTATATATTGGCTACAACACTTGTCACTGGTGTCATGTTATGGAGGTTGACTCTTTCGAAGACGCAACGGTTACCCAAGTTATTGAACCGTTGGTTTGTTAGCATTAAGGTGAATCAAGAAGAGTGTCCAGATGTTGATAAGGTATACATGATGGCTTTGGTTGGCCCTTGAGTGTGTTTCTTTCACCGGAATTGAAGCCCTTAATGGGTGAAACTTATGTCCCCCTGATGATAAATATGGGTGACTTGGATTTAAGATTATACTTAGAAAGCTGCTTATTGGACTAGCACCACGAAATGGGTTAGTAATACCATTATGGTGTCGTGGTTTTTGGAAATAGTAGAGATTTGGCTTTTGGTGCCAATGACGAAGAAGCCAAAAGTTTGGGGTATGCCCATTGGTGTTTCCATTGCCATCAATCATCAATGTTTTGTACCATTCACGTGCAAGTTTGCATGTGGCCCCACTTTCATTTACCTTTTGTCAATATTCCATCCACATTCACGTGCCACCCACTTTCATTTAACCATTGCCATAACTTATTTGAATAATGTTATTTTGACACCAACATTTTTTAACCCCCATTTGACACTGGGGTATTTTTATCCAATCAACGTACATGGCAAGGACAATTTCGTCAATTGAGGGAAACATAATGAAGAAGGGTAATTTCATCTTCTCCCTTCATCTTGAAATTGGTTTTGTTTAGGGAATACAAAACGATGCCGTGAAACTTTTCAAATTAGATCTGAGTGGAAAAGAAAAAGTGAGAGCTTGTGTTCTACTGCAAATAGAGAGTTACGGTTGCTTGTTTGACGACGAGAAGTTGAGGTTCTGCTTCTGTGACGTCGTCTGGGTACTTCTGCGAATCATTTTTGTAAGTAGTTATTATGTTTTTGTGCGTTGAGGTATGCTGTTGTGCCATTATGCAAAGTTTTGATTTTTAGGGCTTAGATGGACATTGTTGAAAGTGAAAACGTTTTATTGGTGAAAACAACTTCTGCTAATCGTTTTTGTAAGTTGTTATTGTGTTTTGTGTTGTTTCGTTGTGCAAAGTTTTGATTTTTAGGGTTTAGGTCGGCATTGTTGAAAGCAAAAACATTTTATTTGTGAAAACAACTAAATATTATTACACGAATAGTCATTTTTTAGTAATAGCCTGTGAACTGATAGGATTTGGAGGTTTGGAAGTTTAGGAAACACACTTTTCTATGGAAAAAACTCAAAAGTTGGATTAGGTGTATTTGATTAGTGATTAATAGGGTTTGGAAACACATGAACATATTTGACTTTTGTTGCCAAAACTTGACCTAAAGTGTCCCCTCATTACAGAAGGGGTAACCTATGGTGTTTTATAAGGTGACAATGACTTAATTATTTTACAAAACAATTTTGGTTACCCCTTCTGTAATAAGAGGACACTTTCATTTTTGTTTTGGCGACTAACCTATGGTGTTTTGTAGTAGTGGCGACCCAGCAACAACCCCGGCAGCATCCCTAACACCATCCCCAACACTAACCCCATCAGCATCCCCATTTGTTCCAAATCTCAATAGTCGTTCAGTTGGAAGAATTAAACATGTAATGAGGAAGTGTATTATATCTCATAAATTAAGAACTCCTTGGGCTAAATATCCTAAGAAAAGAGTAAGGTCTGCAAGAGTTGATGTAATGGATTTAAAAAGTCGTAAAATTTGATTGCTATTTTTATGTAATGAAACAAATTTAGATGAACTTATTGTGACTGCATGAAATTGGTCTAAATGTCATGAATTTATGTAATGGAACAAATTTATTCTCACATGTACATATTTTGGTACTTGTTATTAAATTATGTGTGAAATGTTGAAACATATGACTTTAGTGCCCAAAACTTGAACTAAGGTATCCCTTCACTATAGAAGGAACAACCCTTGCAGAAGTTTTGTTAGGTGAAAACTAGCTTTGATGCACATAGGTATGACAATTAAACATAATTTAGTTAATGAATACATGATTAATCATTATTATTATAATCATTATTATTTGGTCAAGAAATTTATTTGCGTATATGGTCGTCATGAACACGATTGCGTTTATTGGCCAAAAGTTTAACCGAGGTGTCCCCTCGTCAAAACATGGGTAACCCCTTATGTATTGCAAGTTCAAAGATGGTATTTATGGACACATGTGTCTCAATTTAACATATTTTGGTACATCATAAACTCATTCATGCTTTTTATGGTTGTAATTGACGAAGGTAAGAACTTAATACGCCAAAATGGTCCTTATCAACACGTATGAATTTAGTTGCCAAAAGTTGTACTGAGGTGTACCCTCATCAAAACATGGGTAACTCTTGATGTATTGTCATATCAGAACCAGTATTCATGCACACAGGTGTATCAATATTACATATTTTGGTTCATCAAAGACTCATACATCTTTCTTATGGATGTAACTGAAGAAGGTAAGAACTTAATATTCTTAAATGGTCCTCATCAACACTTGTAAATTTAGTTGCCAAAAGTTGTAGTGAGGTGTCTCCTCGTCAAAACATGGGTAACCCCTAATGTATTCTAAGATCAAAACCAGTATCATGTCCTACAGTTGACGACTCTTGTGTGTGTTGTGACATTTTTCCCTAGTGATGTCAACACACTAATATTATTTTACAAAACACCTTTGGTTACCCCTTCTTTAATTAGGAATCACCTTAGTTGAATCTTTGTCGACTATGTCAAATCAACACACAACACCATACATAGAAGAAACAAAAACATCCAAACATCACAAACCATAAAAAATGTCATCCCTTTTCAACAAACACCCTATAAAAGACGAACTTTTTCTTCAACCACCACAAACCCCAAATGGAAAATCAAACACCATAAAACGAACTTTTACTTTTCCATCAACAACCAAGAACAAAACTGTAAAACCAACAATAAAAGCTTCCTTTTCCATCAAAAATCACATAAAAGACAAACCTTTACTTCAACCACCACAAACCCCAAATCCCAAAACGGAAATCAAACATAAAAAATCGAACCTTTTGCTTTTCCATCAACAACGAAGAACAAAACTGTAAAACCAACAATAAAAGAGGAACCTTGACCCTAAACCCACCACACCTTCACAGTAATAACACTGATGAATTACAATCCTTAAACCAACATGCCAATGACGATGATCCCTAAACCAATATAGAACACAGAGAACAAAGATCACGGTGAGAGGAGAGAGATGAGACGAGGGAGATGAGAGGACGTAGAAAGAGTGAGTGCGAGGAGGGAGGCGAAAGGATGCAAAGAGAGTGAACACACCAATTTTTTAGATCTTTGGATTTCAAGTTTCAAATTGTTGTCACTGGACACGCTAGATTAAAATATTATATTTTTGCCACATAAACAATGTCAAAAGAAGGTAACACCACGTATTGGTGTCAACAAAACATTACTCATCTTATTCATATTCACGTGTCTAGTTTGCGTGCAATGTGGGCTACTTTCCCTTAAAAGTATTTGAATGCATGTGGACCCCATTTCCCTTTAATCCTTGCCAAAACCCATAACACATTTATATAACAATTTGCAGAGGGTATTTAAATGCATGTGGACTCCACACCCCATTAATCCTTGCCAAAAGCCATAACACATTTGCATACAATGTGAAGCCACACAGCCACAATTAAGGGTATTTAAAGGGTATTTATATGTATGTTGCCACACTTCTCTTTAATTCTTGTCAAAAGCACATTTACGTGACAATATGCAGCCACGGTTTGATTGCCTTCATGAAAAATACCACATGACAATTTATTTTGAGAATTTAGGCTTTTATAGCCCTTCATATTTTGTTTGGCTATTTTATGAGCAATTCACCAAAGCCCGGATGTTAAACCTGACACTGTCATCCAAAGCTCGCACGTTAAACCTGGCATTGTCACCCAAAGTCCGAACATTAAACCCAACATTGTCACCCAAAGTGTGGACGTTAAACCCAACACTGTCACCCAAAACCCGAACATTAAACCCGACACTGTCACCTAAAGCCTAGACATTAGACCTAGCAATTTCAACCTAAAGCCTGGGCGTTAAACCTAGCAATTTCACTATTTTCACACCCTACCTTCATACTAAACCCCCAAAATTAAATATTCCAAAAATTAATATCAATCCAACAAATCATTTTATCTATTAGAACTACGTAATTCCTGATTTTTCATTATGAATGAGAATATGCAAAAAGCAAGGTCAATCTTTATTGGACCTAAAAAAATAATAAAATATTTTCTTTGTTTTCTTTATTTACATTTTTGTTTCTATTTTTGGGAAAAATAAATATTTTAGAAAATCACATTCTTTTTACTCATTCAATTAAAGGGACCGCTAGGATGGGCATTGTAGGATGCTAATACCTTCCATACTCGTAACCGACTCTTGAACCCTATTCTGGTTTTGTATACCATTTTCTTTTTCTTAATTTTTCCATAGTTTTTCATAATAAGCTATGGTGACAACTCCTCTTTTGAAAATTAATTGTTTTTTATCGCCGTCCCTATTGTGATCGCAGTTGCGACACATTGAAATGGAAATTATCGGTTACATTGACAAATTACTATCTATAGGGACAATTTGATCTAGTGTGACCTTGATTTCGACAATACGAACATTTTCTAGACCTATTGGGAATTGGGTTATCCATTTCATTATGTATACATTTAGTATTTGGTTTTTCAGCTTCCTTTCTTCTTATGTTTGGATCGGGTATCATATTTGGACCTGTGTAAGAAGACCAATAATCTTGGTTCTGAACTGGATGAAATTGTACTTCATAGGCCTTGAAAATGTTGTGAAGGTTGTAGATGGGGGAAACAAATGTACCTAATTGTAGATGAGAATGAGAACAAACAACTATGACATGTGGACAAGGCAGTCTCAAGGCTTGAAACTCCCCACAATCACACTACCAGTCATTTAATCTGACTTTGTATGTCATAGGTCGACGTCGAAGTTGGGGAGTGGGTATCTCCTGCACGTCAAACTCTGAGTTTTTTTATCATATTTCTGCCTAATGCACATAACTTATTGTTGTTCATTTTTGCATAGTATGGCAGTAATATATTCCAAATAAAAATGACCTACTCGTAACATGCACTCTGCCTTTGTGCCTCGTTCAACGAACCAATTTTTTGTTCGTTCAAATATAATCTTGACAATAACACATATAAGAAGCGGGTGTGCATCCTTCAAAATAGAGTTAATGCATTATGCCAAATTTGTTATCATATGGCCAAACCACTTACCCCATCAAATGATTGAGTCCACTTTTCTAGCAGTATTTGATCTATCCAAGACACTACTTACTAGATTTGTGAACGCATTGCAGACACTTTGGCAATAAGAGTTGGTTGCTTCATCTCGTAAGCTGTGACAATGTCAAATGATAAATTTTGTAAAAGACAATTTGTAGATGAAATATTTAATGCACATAATAACAGTAATGAGAAAAGTTACCCATGTTAATTAATTGTTGTTTGAACTCATCATTTTTGAATTTTTTGTTGAAATTGGATGTGATATGTCTGATGCAATAGACTAATGATAATCCATCTCCTTCCCATTCAACCAGTGGAGATTGCAATGCAAACAAAATTGCTCTTCCTCTATTAGTTATAAGGCAAACATTTGACTGATATGTTACGTGGGTGTGCAATAATTGAAAAAATCAGATAAGTGCATCCTTTGTCTCCCCTTCAACAATGGCAAAAACCAAGGGAAAAATGTTGCGATTTCCATCTTGATCAATTGCAGTTAATAAAGTTCCGTGATATTTTTCGATCAAGAATGTCCTACCAACTTGCACAATAGGCTTGCAATAATTGAAGTTGTCAATGCAAGGCTTAGAAGACCAAAAGACACGCTCTAAGATGTTTGTGCTTTCGTCAGCAACACCATCAACAATGTTTGGATGACCTATAAATTGAACTATCGTACCTAAAACAGCTTCTTGAAGAACTTGTAACCATCTCGGAAGATGTTTATATGATTCTTCCCAATCACCAAATTCCATTGCCAACGCCTTTTGTTTTGTGATCCAAGCCTTTCTATAAGACACACAATAACCATACTGATTTTTTATTTCAACCATTAAACTTTTAGTCGGTATTGAAAGGTTGAACTTAACTGAATTGACGATAATGACAGCAATTTCAGAAGCATCGAAATTTATGTGATCATGAGAGAGAGTAATTGACAAATAGGTGTGAGGTGCTTCTATCTTTTTAATTTATCATTGTTGACGAACTTTACTGAAAGAGGCTCTAAGTCGCCAATGACTATCATTGCCATAATTAATGCATTGTACAACGTATCTGTCTATCTTGGACTCCACGATTACAAAGTTATATCCCTGGCCGATATTATATTGTTTGATGACAGTGACAGTAACACCTTTATTATGAAAACACGTGTTCTTTGAGTTGAAACTGAATATTTTGAGATGTTCGACAGAATGAATGAGATTGTTGTGTAGAAGAATAAACTATAGGGGGTTGATTTGATTATAATTCTTCGCAATCATCCTCTTCACTAAAATCGTCTAAAATATATATGATTTTGAGTGATGAATGTATATCAAAGTTTTGAGTGATTACAAATGAACTTCCTCTAACATTCCAAGAATCTATTGAAATTGATTTTGAGTGATGAATGTATATCAAAGTTTGAAGAGGAATGGGTATGGAATTTTGAAGAAGAATGGATATGAAATTTTTCATTTCAACGTTGCAATATATAAATTCTAAATCACGGTTAAAGATACATTTTTTAATTTGAATTGGTACAACATACGTTCATAGCATTAACACGACATGTGAATCAGGGGAGAGTTAAAAATCATGATAATATTAAATATAGTGCTGAGGTGGCGATTTTTAAGTTGTCACTTAGCATGATTTTTAAGTTGTAGTCCTCGGCATTAGGGTTTTATATTAAAACAATGTGAAGGTGTGAACTTTGTAAATTAAGGCACTGTGAGTGTGTGAAGCTTTAATTAAATGAGGCATTGAATGAAATTTTAAATGGCCTTAGCGTGGCCAATGATCAGTCCAATGCTCACATTTTTTATTTAAAGCATTAGCATTTTGAAAGCTTCTGCCTTCATTGATAGACCTTTGTAGTCCTTCTTTTCATCCTTTCACTTCAACGGTTTGGGAAGATGGAAGGTATCTCTGTCATTTTTATTTAATTACAATAATATAATTATAGTAATATATATTTATATGTTTAAACGTAAATGTAGATTTATATAAATATATTTATATTTATTTTATTACAGTAATATATATATATATATATATATATATATATATATATATATATATATATATATATATATATATTTT